>ERZ724505.1486-NODE-1486-length-12735-cov-9.488091_pt1 | contig 12735 bp, 18 predicted proteins | sample MGYA00376038_ERZ724505 | MGnify/ENA primary metagenome ERZ724505 (study PRJEB28724, sample SAMN07190884) | wastewater metagenome | isolation source: effluent of sewage treatment plant in Hong Hong | place: Hong Kong | collected 2016-03-17 ... | reverse complement strand
TGCCTTGGGGTATAGCTATGATTGTTGGTGAAACCATTTTATAATTTCTAATGGTTTCTATGGTGTTGAATTGCCCCCTACTATCCCGTACTTGCTCTATCTTATATGTTAATTTATCTATAAGACTTTTTAAATCGGGGGGAGCATCCATGTATATCTTGTTAGATATAATTGCTTTAGGCATTAAATTTTCCTTTTAGTATCTTTAGGCTTCTCACTGTAAAATCCATATAGTAAATACGCGTGTGGTGAAATCCTAAGTAATCCAGCGTACTCCTGATTGTCTAGAGGAGGATATAGGGACTTAAACCGTCCTGGTATATCCTCCACCTCTATTAAACATCCGGAGGTTATTCTAAGTTTAGAAGTGATCTTCTTAAAGACCAGCTTTACTATCCTAGATTTAATATATCTAAATATTACACCAGTAGAGTCAATCCACCAGACAGTCGGAGATGCCAATTTCATAAGATCAGATATAAAGAATACCGCTGTATTCAAATTATATAAAACTATATCTTCCGACAACATCTTCAATCTTCTAGAAGCTAGGGTGGCTCCTTGAATATTCTTATTATCTACAATCCTTACGTCTGGGGATCCGTCTCTACGATACTCATAGTAAACTACGCCATCCGAGACCTCCGGACAGCGTAGCCCCAGTTTATATACAGGAAAGTGTAAATCTTTTAAGCCTGTACTTTGCATAACATACCGTCTTCTAACTTGTACTTCTTATCAAATTTACCAAAAGAATAGTCATCACCTACTTCCTGATCCACACCAATTGGGAATTCTGGAATAGAACAACCACGTTCTTTCTGAGTACATTTCTTAAGAATTTCCTTGACTTCTTCTACAAACTCGTCCTTACACAGAAGAACAATAGAGTCATGGACTAACATAAAGATACCTGCATCAATACCTTTATTTGTTAGTTCCTTATCAATATCTATTGCTGCTAGTAAGTTTACATCTGAGGCTAGCGACTGAATAGTTGCATTAACGCCGCTGCGAACCTCGTGAGAAGCAATAGACTTATCTGTACTAAATACGTTAGGTAACCTACGCTTACGACCAAAGAACGAATAGATAAATCCATTAGCAGAAATAAACTGCTGAGTCTCAGTTAACCACTCCTTAAGTTTGCGGAAAGTTTTAAAGTATTGATTAATAACATCTTGGGCATCTTCAATAGTGAGATTCCCGCCCTCTTTATTTACCGTTTCCGCCACTTTACGTGCTCCAGAGCCATATAGGATTCCAAATGTGACCGCTTTCGCCGCTTGACGATCTAATGGATATAATTCCTTTACCTTGTCTACTTCACACGGTAGATTGAAAACCATCTTTGCAATAGTTGAGTGGAAGTCACCACCCTGCTTAAATACCTCCTGTAGTTTCTTATCTCTACTTAGAACCGCAGCATAATAAACTTCAGCAGTTTTCAACGTTTAACCCACTATCTTTCGAAAGTGGACGGACTATATCTTCAACCTCTTTTAAAGAGTATGCAAATATTACCATTTTAGATAGGGACTTTTTCCATTCAGCTGTTTCTTTATACTTATCACCAATTTTATTATACTTACTAGTAACTTCTAGTACTAGAGGTATATGGGGTATATAAAAATCTGCTGTATGTTTTGTTCCTGTGTTAAATAGTTCATCATACTTCTTTTGTCTAATAATTTGCTCAGGCTCTAGATACTTTAGTAATATTTGGTAGGCTCTATATTCAATAGCAGAATCAAAATACCCATACTCTGTGTACATTCGTGCCCCAAAATTTTCTCTCGGATTACAAATTTCACATACTAGATAACTGGTCGTATTGACGTGCGACATTGTTCTTTCAATAATTGAACTGCACGTATCGCACTTATACCTAATTCTATCCTCTACTTGTTCTACAACAGTAAAACCTTCGAAAATATCGTATGTATTTATAGATTTGTGCTTACCTCCCACACCTCTACAATACCTACAGTGTATATTACTTGCTTTTTTCATTCTCTGTAAAGTTCCATAGTCTAACTCCTCACTCTTACTGCACTTTAAACACTGTACAGTAACTTTTCTATGGCCTTTTACTAAAGTATCTGATAACCATATAAATCCTAGCTCTCCAATATTATCTGAAGTAATAGGATTATAGTTATATGCTTTTAAATCTGCATTACCTGTGATAGCGGATATGAATTCAGTTACATTAAATCCGTATCTTCGTAGACTAGTAACTCCAGTACCTGGTGGTATCTCCTTTTTGCGTACTGACTTCGTTTGCCAAAGTTTAGCACCACTAGGAACTTCTACGTCATTTTTATTAAACCACTCTCTAGCTTTTAATGCTAAGGAGTGTAGGCTGTCCCCTTTTTCGTAAATGGTATCTACCATAAACTACTCCTTACGGATAGTCTCTGAACGTTCTTCCGTACTAATAGGAAGCTTCGCTGCTGATTGCCCAATTTCATCTGTTTTCGAACATTCACGCTCGTTATTACTAACCACGTTGTAGTCAGAAGAATTTAAGGGGTTTCCAGCAATTAAAGGGATGTTTATCTCACTATTACTAATGAGAGGGACTTGAAATCAATCCTGCGAAATTATCTTATAACCTTGTGGAGCTTTAATGCATCCTTTAATGATCGGATCATCTCTAGGAATTTGCTGAGCATTAAACTTACCTGAGCTTGAGAGACGCCCAGAAGTAGTAAAGGTATGGTTGAAGTTAGTACGAATGCGTCCATCTTTGTCTAGCTCCGGCAAAATCTTGCTGATATACGAGCTCTTAATCTTGCCCAACTTACGTACTTTAAGGATCGCCGCTGGGAGAGGGTGTTCCTCACTGAGTTCTTCCAGAACCTCCGCATCTGTAGATAGCGCCCCTGTTTTTGTAAGTTTGCCAGTCGGTGTAAGCTTAAGATAGTCGAATAAGACGGTCCTGAGTTGCTGAACCGAATTTGGGTTGAAGATTTTACCTGTATCCTCTTCAAACTGTTTAACTTCCTCGAACGACCATACTTCTGATTTAGCTTCCTCAATCCATTTATCCAAGTAGTTTGCGGCTGCATTTAATCTTTCCTTGTCCATGGGGATTCCACGCTCCTCCATTCTAGTAAGGAATAAAGTGCCCGGAATCAGGATGTTAGTATATACAGACTCTAGTTTAGGGTTCTTAGCAATTATCGGGCGGAATTTATAGTGGAGTTCCAAAGTAACAGCAGTATCGATAGCAGCGTACTCGCTAAGTATATCAAAAGGGATAAGATCATAGGTGAACTCGTCCTGAGTGATTCCATGCGAGGAACAATATTCTTTCTTAAATTCTTCCAGTTTAGCATCGTAATCTCCGTAGGTAGTATGTTTAATTGCTAAAGCTTTAAGGCCGTGTGTACCTTCGGTTTCGTCTAATACATAGTGTTCAACCATTGTATCATCTGAGTCGTCCTTAAATATAAGGCCGAAATGATACTCTAACATCTTTTGGTCGAATTTTCTATTATGGAATACAACTTTATATTTATCTATACATTGTTGTAATTTATCTAGCACCTCAACCGATGCTACATCCGAAGAAATGTATCTTCCGTGCTTTAGTTTATAACTTATTGAGATACCTAACACATACCCATCCCGCGGGTATAGTGACGTAGTTTCGGTATCTAGTGCTATTACGCCACAGTTGGATTCTAGTATCTCATTAAGGAAAGCTAGTGCCTCTTGTTCATCCTCAATACCTTTAAAATCCCCTGTAATCGCTGCTGATGTAAAAGTACCTTCAATATATCCTTTGATACGTTTTACCGCGCTTTCGAACTCTGGCTTACCTTCCGGCTTAAAAATAAGCATGGCAGGGTTACTTAGTGGCAGATATTTTTCATCAACCAACACTCCTGCTTTACCAGTTACCGACTGTTTAGTAAAGTGTTTGGTTGCCTCAGCCCCCACCGTAATGATAAAGTCGTATTGATTTACGTCGATCTGAATATCAACGTCTTTCTTTAGAACCTTTTGTAAATATACCGAACTAAGGTGATACAGATCGAACTCAAAATCAAAGTACAATGAGTAATCTGCCTTACTAGGGCATTTATCTATAATTGCTATTTTCATTCTACCAAATTCCCTAAATCTTTTTCCAACTTATCTAGTACTCCTATAAATTGCCTCACTAATAGTTCTCTAGTAGGAATAGTTTCACATAAAAGTGTTTCTTGAGGTATCACCACTCTTGCTGTATAAGGTACTGAAGGTATATAAGTTCTTACTCGGATTTCTATGTGCTTATCTAGCATTTACGTATTCCTTAATACTTGTTACGTACTCCTGACTCAGTTCACCAGGATCTTGATCGTCCTCTAGGTTAATAATTTCTACTTCAAAATCACACTCTTCTATCAGCGGCTTTATATCCTTAGCAGCTTTGCGACCTGCTTCGTCTCCATCAAACATGATGTAGATTTTTGAGATTCCTTGGGCTTTAAAAGGTAACAGCTTTGTCTTTGTTTCCTTTCGCAGAGTATCTGTACCAAATGTGCATACCGCATTAGTTAATCCTTTATCAGTTACATTTAGCATATCAAATATACCCTCTACCAAAACAATCGAAGTATTAATACCTTCCAATCTGTTTGGGTATAAAGGTATTGGAATTCCATTGGGAAAATTATAATACCTTGGATTTCCATTAGATAACATATGTCTACCTACAAATACTGCTATATTACCCGAAATGTCTCTAATAGGGAAGATTATTCTATCTTCTAGCTTTTCCTCGCCCTTCTTAGGACTATTTACGTAAAATGCTTCGAATCTTTTTAGTGTTAAAGCGCTTACACTTCTGAATGGGTGTGTAAAAGGTACCATGCCTTCAGGAAATTCTAACCCGCTTTTCATAATTCTTAAATCTTTTAGCTTATCTTTTAATTTTGCTGTTCTTATATTTAAATGAGCACCAAATACCCCAAAGTACTTAAAGATATTCGTCTTAAATCCACAAGCAAAACAGTGAGTAGCTCCAGTTACTTTATCAACTCTACAAGAAGGATTATTATCTGGGTGCTCTGGATTCAGACATTTGATAAGTAAATCATTCCCAGAATATTTGAAATAAATGCCTTTTTCAGTAAGTAGTTTAGCTACGTGTTCCATTATTCATCCCAAGGTACGTCTGTAGGGCTTTCTCCTGTGCTTCCATCGCCTTTCTTTTTTGTTCTCTTAACTGTTTCTTTCTTAGCTGGAGGATCTATATCTACAGGACTAATACGCAAGGTATCCCAATCTATTGGGCTAGTAAACTTCAACTCTCTACCACTACGTATTTTTGTAGTTTCAAAAGATACAGCACCTATGTCTTTATCATGGGTCTCTAATACTAGAGCAATATCTGGAGCATCCAAAATACCTTTAGCAAATCTAGCCTCCCCAGTTGCGTCAATTTGGTATGGAGATACCAATATGACGTCATGTTTACGAGCTATGTTTTTCAAACCTTTAGACAACTCTATCTGAGGCTGCCAGTCATATTGACTTCTAGCGCCCTCTAGTACTATTTGGTTAAGATAATCAACCACTACTAGAGTTAGTTTATCCTTGAAGCGTGCTTTAGCCTTTCCTACATGTAGATCAATTGAGGTTAGAGTAAGGGACCTGTCGTCGATGATAATCATTTGATTATCTTCTTTTAATTTTTTCTCCCTGATAAGTCTTTCTTCAAACTTAAACCTATCGTGAGTTTTAATAAACTCACGAACTAGATCATCGGCCTCTTGGAACATGCCAGCCCTGGCTTTTACTAGCTTTAGTACTTCTTCATCAGTTAGAGTATTCTTTTTAATGTTTTGATGGTTAACGTTCGCCAATATGGACATAGTACGTTCTAGCGTTTCCATACCTGTCATTTCAATACTAAAGAACATAGAAGTATTTCCGTTCTCGTACTGATTTACCATTAGGTTATTACCTACAATGGATTTTCCTGAACCTCTCTTACCACCAATCATTATCAATTCTTGACGCGCTACTCCGTTTAACACGGCATCAAAGGTATTATTGATTCCAAGATGAAAGCGATTACGTGACAATTCCTCTTCTGGTCTGAAGATGGTTATATCACTCATAGAAAACACCCCTTCACTAGTAAGTGTTTTCTCGTCGAGAGTAAGTACAATACTGGCTAAGTTTTCTTTTATTTCATCAGTATCGTAAATAGGTAGTTTATCTACAAATTTATCTAATAGACTTATTGTTTCGTTTTGTGTATATTGGTCAATTAGTGCATCTAAAGCTACTTCCGCACTAATATCAGGCACTTCAATTAACTTGATTGTAGCTAGAGTTTTTGCCGTATGTCCATCACGTAGTGTGGTCTCTAAATCTACAAAAGAAGGTATAGCATTGTATTTATTGTAATGTCGTGCAATAGCACTATATACAGAGCTATACGCGGAGTCTATGAAGGCCAGTTTAAGTTTAGCCCAGATTTCAATATTCTGTTCAGCTAATAGCTTATTAAGCACCACAGCTGAAATATCCATAGAACTCCCTAATGAAGCTTGGCTTCGTTATCAATTAATACTTCATCTAATACATCTTTCATTTTCGCTATCATGTCGTAGCGAAGTTCAGCAATTTTTTCTGTATATTTTTCTTTTGAGTCATACCATAGTGTCAATTGGTCACCTGTGACCAACCTTTGGATTGCAAAATACAACACATCCATAGGAGCATCTGATTCTGGGCCAATAGTTACAGTAGCGCTGGGTCCATAGTCTTTTTTAGCACGTGCGCGAATCTCCTCCAGTAGGAATGATTCATGATCGTGGTAGGTTACTATTACTTTTGTCATGGGGCTCTAACCAATATATGTAAACTTTCAAACCCATAGCCTTGGCTATTTGTATCATATGGGAAGTTCCTCTGCTAATACCATCCCATACGGCTATTAGTGCCTCAGCCTTAGCAGCCATAACAGCATTTCTTTTAATACCGGCATTTCTGCCATATAAATCCCATCTAGCGTGATACACTTCTAAAGGTATACCAAACTCATTAGCGATATCTATTGCCAATGAGTCTACACCTTTAGCACCTCCAGAAATAATAGTAGTAATATCGATATTACTATTTAGTATAGCCTCTACCACTTCTTCTTTATCTACAGGCCGTATATTTCTAAATGTGCGACTTCCGGCTATAATGGTTCTCATGAAATATTACCAATAAAAAATGGGCAGAGATTTTTAAGCCTCTGCCCATTTCTACACATACTAAGCTATTAGGCCTTTGCCTTTGCTTCTGCCTTTTCCTTCTTTGCCTTACCATCATAGTTCTTAACGGTAATACCACGGCGAGTAAGAAGGGTCTTGATACCACGTTCAGTCTTATCAACCGCCTTAGCAATTTCCTCAACGGTCATGCCAGAGATAGCAGCGCCAAGTGCTTCAACCGGATCGTTGCTCTCTACTGCATGGCTTTCCTTCTGAGTAGGAATCTTACTGATTTCGCCAGAGCGAAGTAGCGAAAGAGCCTTACCACGAACAGAAGGCAGAGTCTTGTTTAGAGAAGTAGCGATTTCTTCAATAAACTTGCCGTCGTTAACTAGCTTAACGAACTTAGCTTCTTCTTCAGGAGTGTAAGTACGGGCAACTTCTACCTTTTCAGCAGGCTTAACGCTACCAGTTAGTTCTAGGGCTAGAATCTTACCCTGGATTTGCTTGGCGGAGAACTTGCCACCATCAAATAGTTCAGCAATTTCCTTGTAAGTATACTTGCCAGCGTTATTGGTTACAAAAGCGGCTAGGCCATTGCTTTCTTCTACAGAGAAAGCTGCAACCTTTTCCTGAGCCATTGAAGCCACAGCACGATCTAGATTACGAAGCTTTGCAGCAACAGAGCGTGCGCTAACGTCTAGTTCGGTAGCTGCCTTATTAACAGCCTCAACCGATACGGGGTTCTCGGAACCAACGATAGAAAGAAGCTTGGCAACGGCTTCATCGGACCACTTTTTAGTCTTTTCAGTCATGTTTTTTACCTTGAATAAAATCTAATAGATTTGTTATGATAGTAATTCCGTAAGATTCTGCTTTTTGTCTTTTAGAACTACTTTTGTCTTCCTCGTCAACCAAATAGTTAAGAGTTTTAGTTACACTTTCTACAACCGTAAATCCGGCATTAATTAAGTGCTCATAAGCCTCCGCTTTAGTTTTAAAGGACTTAAGTTTGCCAGTGATACAGACTGTTTCTCCTGTACTATTCGGCGTTTTTTCTTCTACATTGTATTGAAATGGCAAAAATTCCGCAATTTCTACATACTCAGTTTCAATCCAATCCATAAGATTGGAAGTTGCTTTATCCCCCAAACCAGCTAATTTACACTGCTCAGGAGCAATATCTTCAATTCTGCGAACTACACCAGCAAGTTTAGTACCCGCTGTATTCCCAATTAGTGGAATGCTAAAGCTAGCGAGTACCTTTGAAAGTGGAGCTGTCTTTGATTTCTCAATTTCATTAAGAAGCTTGTCCGCTACTTTTTCACTTCCAAGACTCTCAATTACTTCGGTACGATCAAGATAATACAGCTCTGTTAGGTCTGATAGATTTAGTTTTTCTATAGTTTTTTCACCAAGACCTTTAATACCGAGAGTTTTAGCGAAGTGTTCCACCTTCTTGTTAAGTTGAGCAGGACACGATTTATTGTGGCAAAACAATTGATCGTTAATACGCTCAAGTGGGTGTTCACAGCAAGGACAATTACTCGGTATTTGTATTTTCATGATGATCTATCAGTCTATGATTCATATTATACGCTGTTTGATAAAGGTTTTCAAGTCGGAATTTTTGATGCCGCTCATATATTAGCACAAACAATACAGCCCCATATAGATATTAAAATATTAGTGGACATTATTCAATTTTATAACTAATTACCGGAATAATTTCCCCCCCAAGAGAAACTGCAACTGTATCTCCTATTCTGATATCTAGTGCCTCTATAAATCCTGGGTTATTTAGGGTTGCCCTACTAACTAGTTTATCTTCTATATAAATTGGATCCAAAATAGCTACTGGAGTAACTTTACCTGACTTACCTACCTGCCAAATTACATCCAGTACAACTGAAGGAACTACTGCACCGCGTTCTTTTCTAGCATACGCGCCGCGAGGATAATTAGCAGTATACCCCAGCTCTTCAAATCTGGCATTTGAGTTTACACGAAATACAATTCCGTCCGTAGGATACACCTTGTCTAGCTCTGACTCTTTTACTGTCTTAAATCCTATCCTAGTAAGTAGATCCATATCTTCCTCCCAAGTAGGATAGAAGTATGGTTGAATACCGTAGGCAAAGAATTCCAGTGCTCTAGTTTTAAATTCTGATGAATCCTTTAGATTCAAGCTACCCGCCGCATAGTTTCTAGCATTCGGGATATGCTTAGGGGCTGCGACTTCTCCGGTGACTTGGAGGATACCTTCATGTCGTATAGTGTGTGGTACAAGTGAGCAACTGCGTAGTTTCTCTGTAATATCTGTACCTTCAACTCCGTCCCCTCTGGTAAGCCCTCGAATAAGTTCTCCGTTAACATAGAGTAAGGAGATAGCTGCACCGTCCAATTTATGGGAAAATGCAACGTCTTTTTCCCCTTCGAGAGGATTGACTTTCCCCTCATCTTCGTAATACTTTTTAAGAGAATACATTGGAAAGTAGTGCTTCTGCACATTTTCGTGCTGCCTTGCACCTACGTTTTTGTAGTCACATGAAACTGCTAGACGATCGAAAACCTCATCAGAGATGATAGGGGTTCCATTATAGTAGTGTCTAGCTGCCTCGTTTAGATATTCGACTATATTCATTTAAGAGCTTTCTGAATTGACTCATATGCACGTTCCAAGCAATGCCGGTGTCCCTTGGTAAGGGCCAGCCTATCACTATTTACAAGAATAGCTAAATTATCTTCAGCTGATTCTAAGTAGTACAATAGTGTTTCGATGGGAACTTTTTTAAGTCTCTTTACCGCGTCTTTGTGGGCTTCTTCCCTAGCCTCCTCATACATTGCTTTAATTCCATCACTCATTTTATACCTTAATCGGATATGTTTTTCAAGTCTGAAATTTTCTGTGCAAAGTGTGTACTAATTGAATCTAGACTTTCCTCTTGCGCACAGATTTCAATTAACCCATCTAGTAATGCGAATACGTTCTGTATCGAGGCGGGCATACTTATGCCCTCTTTAGTTGGTAGGTATCCTTCGTCAAAAGATAAGTAATACTTTCTAATATGTAGATACTCTATGTCCCTAAACTCATTAAGCACTAGACGTAACTGCATTCCTTTTTCTTCATTTTCAAATAAGACTTTATCGTATAGCGTTTGTGAGTCCATATACACGCGTAAGTTAATTAAGATTTAAAATTTTCGTGGTTTGGCGCCACCATTAACGTAATATTCCATCAATTCTACTACTGCCTTTTGATGACTTGCAAGTTCTGTTCTACTTCTAATCCATCTATTAAAAGCACCTGGTTGCATCTTAATTAAACGTTTTAGGTCCAGGTACTAAGTGGTCAAAGAAATGCTTTTGTTGGATGATGGATGCAACCAATATGCTTCTAAGTGTAAATTGAATACTTGGGTTATACTTTTTTATCGGGATTATCTGGGTACCGAACGGTTATTTGTTCATATCAATTAGTAGAACTGCTCAATGCTAAAACGGTCACCAAGTAGGGCTACTCGTTTTGCCTCTTCATATACCATTTTTCTAACAGGATTTGGTTCCCTCCAGAATATAGTAGTTTATGTACAACTGCTATCATATACTAATACCTTTATCTCTAAGATGTTGTAGACTGGCTAACTCACATGCGGGCTGGTAAGCGTACTGTTTCCAAAACTCATCTTTTAGCCAAATCCTATACACATTACCTAGGCTGTGAGGTTTAGGATCTTTTGCCATAATTTGTGCAAGCGAGTTATACCTCGCTGACCAAACGGTTTCGCCAATTGAAAATTCCGTTCTACTAGCTTCATCCGGGATAAGCTCCGGATTGAAGTAATTCTGTGTGCCCTGTTGCCTACGAGGTACTCCATAAGTTTCAAGGACAGTGTGAATAAATTGCGTACCTCTATAAATTAACTTGGAGATAGAGTCGAGCGTAGCTCCTGATAAATACTCTCTAATGATATACTCAACTTCTTCCGAAGTTGCTGGTTTGCCTCTCTTTTCAGAACGGCGTTTTGCGTCCGCTTCTTTTTTAGCCTTGTAGTTTTCAATTAGTTTATCCAGACGTAATGTATTATAGGATATGTTAAGTATCCTACAAGCCTCCTTCTTGGTAGCTTTTGGCTCTTCTAGGTATTTGATAACGCGTTCCAAGTTTGCGTCATCGAGTCTTTCATCTTCTGAATTTCTTGATCGCGCCATTTATTTATTCTCGCACAGTTGTTTTGGTATTCTTTCCATTTAAATACACCCCGGCCGCTGTCAGTACCGTATAGAAATCTATAGATTGTACGTTCGGCCATAGTAATTGGGCAGAATAACAATTCTTTTCTTGCAGAAGCTTGATCTAGTATTCGCTGAGGATTAAATGTAGTATCCATAAACGTAAAAAGGCGACTCTATGGCCGCCTTTACTGTATTATTCCTTAGATTCAAGGACTTTGGTAAAGTACACCGCAGCCTTACCTGTTAGCTTCTCTAGGATTTCGTCATCAACATCTGCACCGATATTCTTGATCGCTTCACGCAGAGCATTAATGGAGGTTTCCTTGCTAACGCGCTTGGTACCACCTTCCGTGCCTTCCTTCTTCTCGCCAGTCTTAGCAGCTTCCTTCTTAACGTAGGCATTAGCTTGCACAAGAATCATGCGGATACCATTGGGACTCTGCCCCATTTCTTCGGCAATTTCTTTAATAATTTCGGTTGAGGTTTCCGGAGTGGGATTCTTAGCTTTGTACGCTGCAATAACCTTTGCCTTATCTTCGTCAGTCCAACTAGCCATATCTATTTCCTTAGTGTAGTGATTTTGGAGAAATTCCAGTACCTGATTGAATCAGTCCTTCTTTTAAAAGCATATTATACATAATAAGATAGTTATCTACTAATGCGTACAAGTCTAGAGCTTTTACTGCGAAGTGGTTCATATCGACCAATGCTTTATTTTGCTCTACAGACAACTTCATTATCTGATGTTTTACTTCTGTTGCATTATACGCTATACCAGTTAGCACTTCAGATTCCCACACCTTAAAAGGACGGGGATTCCTAGTTCTTTTATACGTAGTAGGTTTGTTTTTCAATGTAATAGTTGACATATCTCACTATTTTTATATTATACTCGTTTCGATAGCGAATTTCAAGTTTGAATTTTTGGTGCCCCAGTCAGGAATCGAACCCGCTTCTCAAGTTTACAAAACTCGACCTCATCCACTAAAGGTTTCAGGGGCTTTCACTAATACGTTCAATTAATTCAACTATATCCGACATTACTACTAGTAAGGCATCTACGCCCCTCTTATCATTCTCAATTAACCTACGAGTGATAAGAGCTTGGGCCATTAACAACCCATTTATAGTTTCAGTTTTCTTTTCCGAAACAAAATATTTTTCCAGTAGTTTTTCCATTTTTATTCCTTGGCGACCCTGGAGGGGATGTGTGTATGATTAAGAGTCTTGGTAAAATTTTTCCTTGTAATAGGAATAGTCCTTTGAAGTCTTTTTTCTATGGCAG
>ERZ724505.1485-NODE-1485-length-12760-cov-6.495553_pt1 | contig 12760 bp, 20 predicted proteins | sample MGYA00376038_ERZ724505 | MGnify/ENA primary metagenome ERZ724505 (study PRJEB28724, sample SAMN07190884) | wastewater metagenome | isolation source: effluent of sewage treatment plant in Hong Hong | place: Hong Kong | collected 2016-03-17 ... | reverse complement strand
GTGATCTCCGAAAGCACTTCGAGGGCCAGAGCACGACGGCCTGCGAAGTTGGACATGAAGAGCGCGTTGTTGTGGAACCCGTCCTTGTAGAGGCCTCCTTTGGCGAGGATGTCGAAGAGCACCTTGCGCCCACGCGGATCGCCCACCACGAAGGCCCAGGCGTCACGTTGCGCAGCCTCCTGGAGCTTCGCCCGGTCCTCGCGCCGCTTCACAGCGACGGGATCAGTGGCGTCGAAGCCATCCTCCTCGACCGGAGGCTTCGGCATGGGCTTGAGCGTGGGCTCTCTCATCGTCGGCCCTCCAGAGCCTGGAACCGCTGCCGGTCATGCTCGTCGTGGGCTCGCTGCCAGGTCTTGACCTCTTCGACCTCCTTATCCAGAGCGTTCTGCCGAGCTTCGTAGGCCGCCATCTTGAAGCGGATGTCCAGCAGTAGGCCGATGGACGACACGAGCCCAGCCCCTACGAGGCCGAGCACCCACTTCAGCAGCGTGTCGCTCACGCGATGGTAAGACCGTTCACCGTTCATGCCTAAGCTCCTTGAGGGTAGGGGGCGGGAGCGGGCTGACCCTGGAGTCGACCCATGAGTTGAGAGAGGGCGTTGTCGTCAGAGAGCGAGGCCTGCGACAGATCCTTCGCAGCCGAGGCCCCAGCCACGCCAGCCTGCATGGCCTGCTGAGCGGCCATCTGCTGCTGCTTCTGAGCGCGGATCTGATCCCGCTGCTCCTCGTCCACGAGACCATCGGCAGGAGCGCCGACCATGTCGTAGTAGCGCGTGTAGACCTTGTCGGCTGCGATGTTGTCGAGCACCTCGGGGAAGGCCTGGGCCATGGAGCCCGCGAACGTGACGGCTCGCTCGATGCTGGTAATGCCCACGCTGCGCATCGCCTGGGCCATGGGGCTGATGTATTCGATGGTGAGGTCCGCGTTGACCAGCTCCGGGGGCGGGGGCGGGAGCATGGGGTCACCATTCAGCATGCCGCCCCAGTAGGGCAGCGACTGATCCACCATGATCTGGAAGGTGCGATTTACGAGCGGGTCTAGCAGCTCGTCGTTCTGGCGCATGTAGACAGGCCCCAGCGCGAGGAGCTTCTCCTCCTGACGGGCTGCGATCTCCGTGGCTGTGCGGTTGGTCCCGGTCATGTCGGCGAACATGAGGAACAGATCCTTGTAGAAGGCCTTGTCGATGCGCATGGAGATCGCAGCGATGTCCTCCAGCAGATACTGCATGCCCGGCAGGCTCGGCTGGTAGATGGGGGCGATGCCCTGGCCCAGCTGCGTGACGTCGAGGAAGGTGAGCCCACCAGGCAGGCTCGACATGGGCTTGCCCTTGAGCGACGTGGGCGCAGCGAGCGGCGGCTTATTGTGCAACTCCACCAGCTCGCCCTTGCGCTTGGTCTCAGCCTGGAGTTGGAGGATGTCGCCCAGCGCTCGCATGGCGGGGCAGTTTGAGCCGTAGACGTCCTCACCGACCGCCTGCCAGCGAGGGGCCATGACGGGGAAGCTGTCGAAGCCCGAGACGCGCAGGTATTCGGTCGGAGCGGAACCTTCTTCCCAGGTGGTGCTGAGCCACTTCTTGCGCGAGGCGTCGAGCTTGGTTGCGTCGAAGTGGCGATTCGGCTCAATGGCCTTGGTGATCGTGATCCAGTTGCTGTAGTTGCCCTGCTCGTAGGCCCGCTTGGTGCTCTCACAGACGTTGCTGAGACCGTAGCGCTCGACCACAGCGGCCACGGTCATCTGGAACTGGCGGTAGTTCGTGTCCACGGCCATGCGCCCGTCGATGTCCAGGAAGTAGGAGCCGATGGGGTGGCTGTAGCAGCGGACGGTCGTCTTGTCGTCGCGGACCAGCTCGAAGGAGTCGGTGGCGAAGGTGCCGAGGTTCGCGTAGGTCTGCGGGAGCTGCGTGTAGAGGTTGGAGCGCAGGAACACATCGGCGATGCGCTCGCGGATGAGGTCGAGATAGACCTTCACGCTGCGCTGGGTATTCAGGCTGGGGTCCGAGGCCTTGAACTGGAACCAGGGCTGTGCGGGGTTGGTGATGCCGCTCATGAGCCCGTAGGCCAGTGTGTCTCGCGCCTGGGTCGCCGTGCTGTTGAGGATCTTGCTGTTCCGCAGGTTCTGGTTCGTGCGGTTGCGGTCGGTCACGAGGAAGCGGTGCAGCGTGGGATCGACGAAGTCGGCGAGGTCACGCCAGAGTCCTCGATAGCCGAACTGCTGGGTCTTGAGCGCAGCGAGGCGTCCGAGCTGGCGAGTGCGCAGCTCCTCGAACTGCGCCCTGGTGAACTGCTGGTTCCGCGCTTCCACCTCAGCCCCCGATCACGGTGCGAAGGCCCGAGGGCGTGGACGGAGTAGAGAGCCCTGAGCCCGTGGTCAGGATCGTGGACTTGCGCCCACCCGCAGCGGCCTGGCGCTGGCGCTCACGCTCCAGAGCAGCCGTGACCGCAGGATCGGTGTCCTTCGCGGCTGGCAGCGGAGCGGCAGGAAGAGAGGGCGAGCCAGCTAAGCACATCACAGCCTCCTGATGTCGTAGGGGTCATAGGACTGGGAGCTTGCGCCCGCAGCGACGGGCTCTGCGTAGCTCGGGGCCGTGCTGGGCACGGTCTTCGTGCTGATCTGCCGGTCGCCAGAGCCAGGCGCGATGGGGAAGGCGAAGGTGCAGGCGAGCGCGTCAGCAGCGTCGGGCGAGAAGCCAAGCTCTGCGCGGATCTCTTCCTTCTCGCTGATCTTGAACTTGTCGCCCGAGAATGAGTAGGTGATGGCGAGCAGCTCCTTGCGCAGATCGTCGTCCTTGGGAAGCTGCCCGCCCTTCTTGAGCCACACGGCCAGGAGGAAATACATCTCGGCCCGCTTGTTGAAGTAGCGAGGATCAGCGGCCTTCCCGCTGAAGTAGACCTCGATGCAGCTACGGCCCATCGCACGAAGCGCGTCGACCACACCCACTCCGTAGCCGCCTGTGGCGTCGATCAGCGTGGCGTCGTCGTTCTGCTTGGGCATGCCGCCGAAACGGTCCTGCGCATTGGCCACCTGGTTCGCCACGAGCTGCGTGTCGGGGATGTGCATGCGCTGGATGGGGAAGGCCACGAGGCCCCAGCGCTGAGCGATGACACTGTCGTCCATGCCCTGGCGAGCTACGTCAACACCCGTCACCTTCTCCCCGTGCTCGAACTGCCCAGGCTTGTAGCACCGAGCCATGGCCTTGTCGATCATGTCCTCGTTGAACAGCGCGTTCGTGCCCGTGACGGGGAACTGACCCAGCACACGGACCTTCACGAAGTCGCTGTCGATGCCATAGTCCTCGATCCAGGCCTGAAGCTGCTTCTTGTTCGTCATGCGGGCCGTGCGGCTGTCGATCTGCCGGGTCTTCCAGCGGCGCTTGAAGCGCCCGAAGCAATCCTTGAAGCGCCCACGATCTCGGGTCGGGTTGCCGAACGCACACCAGATGATCTCAGTGCCTTCGTCGGTCAGCGCACCCTCAGCGACTTCCCAAATGATGTCGGCGATGGCAGAGGCTTCGTCGAAGACCAGCAGCACACGGCGGCCTTTGTTGTGCAGCCCGGCGAACGCTTCAGGCCGTGCTTCGCTCCAAGCGATCTGGTCGATGCGCCAGGTCTTCTCGTGCAACGGGTCCGTGCTGTAGATCGCCGTGGCCGTGAGCGTGAACCAGTGGGAGCAGGCTGCGAGCCTATGCCACTTCGCCAGCTCGGCCCAGGTCTTCGTCTTGAGCTGGACCTCGGTGTTCGCCGTGACGATGCCCTTGGTGTCGACCTTCGTGCTCATGGCCCAGAGGATGATCCAGGCGACGAGAGCGGAATTGTGAGTGACGATGAAGTCGTTGGTGAGGTAAAGGCTATCCTTGGCGTCTACTGTGACGCACATAGCCTCTTCATCGTGGGAGTATTCGATCTCGGTGATCCAACGCTTCTGGTAGCGATCTTCGGCTTTGGTGAGTTTGGCCTGCTTACGCTCGATTCGGAAGAGCCTGGTGCGCCCGTCCCAGGTGATGCCGCAAGTAAACGCGGGCTTGCCCTGAACCCTGACACCCCCCTCGTCGTAGTAGAACGGGCTCTTGGGTGCTCTGATCCTGGCCTGAAGGCCGAGTGATCGGGCAAGCCACACAACATCTTCAACAAGCCCAAAGCTAGTGGAGCAGAAGCTCGCCTGGCCATTACCCTCAACCCAACCATCTGTGTCGAGCAGAGCCTGCAGCATGGATAGGCGGTCTCGCTCATTGGTGTGCTTGTAGCGAGCAGGAACTCGAACCTCGTCGGTCGCAGCACCGAGGAGCCCGAGATCGCGGAGCCTAGCTTGAAGCCCGAGCACAGATCGGCAGAGCCCTCGTGCATCCAGAGGCCCAAGCGCATCGGTCTCCTCGATGGTAGACCACACCTCAGAGTCAGCATTCGTGATGCGGCCTGAAGCCTTGGCCCCGTCACCGAGCCAGGCACCAAGCACGTAGGGTGAGATGGGCTGATCTCTGTGTGGGTAAGCCACAGCCTCCTGCTGCGGGATCTCCCACTGTGCAGCCTGGGCCTTACCGTTGAGGCGCAACACACCGGCTTCAAGGATCTCCTGCGTGGTCATCTCAGACCAACCTTTGAGACCTTTACGCCGATGCTGTCGACCCCGCACGGACCATAGATGCTCAGCGTCCGCGAAGGTCTCACTACCGTCCGAGAACTTCACTCGATAGATCGGGCGGATACCCTGCTCGTGCCGCACGAGAATCCGCGTCGGCAGCCCATTCTTGCCGAACAGAAGATCGCCTGGCTGAAGATCCCCCCACCTCACAGGACCCGTCGGCGTGTCCACCACGAGGGACTTTGGTTGTGCTTTCCCGATTCCGTGGCCGGACGCGACCGCGATCTGAATGGCCTGACTGACAGTGATGAGTCCGTCGCGTAGATCCTCCAGGATGTCGAGCTGCCACTGGTCAGGACCGTCGTAGTCCTCCAACTCCGTGCCTGGCATCCCCCACGGAAAAATGAAGCGCACGAACTTCAGCGGATCGTGGCGACACTCGGCCAGGAACTCGATAAGTTCATCCTCGCGGCCTCGCGGGACGCCTCTGCCGTTCCTACCGCGAGCCACGAGTCACCTTGGCTTGCTTGGCTGCGTCCATGCGCTTCGAGAAGCCTTCGAGCTTGTCGCTGATGGAGCCGTCGACGGTGAGGTTGTCGTGCAGCATGCCGAGGTGACGAGCAGCGAGGGTGAGCATGCCCTCCTTGCTCACGAGCTTGATCTTCTTGAGGAATCCGATCTGCCTGCGGTTCTCACCACGGCCCTCGAACAGCTCGACCACTTCGATGCCTGCGATGGCGCGGCGCGTGGACTCGGGCATCTGCGAGAGCGGGAGCAGAGAGCCATCTTTGTTGAACATGGAGACGGGGTCGAGGAAGGCCGAGTGCTTCAGCTCGGTGATCACCATCTCGTCGGTGAGCATCGCAGCGTTGAGCGTGGCCTGCTTCGCTGCGCGGATCTTTTCAACCACTTCGGGCCGTTTTAACAGGCTACAACCCTGCGCGTGAGCGCTCCGCTCTGAGTAGCCAGCTTCAATCGCTGCGCGTGTGGCGTTTCCATGCTGGAGGTAGGAGGCGATGAACTTAGTCACGTCGCCCTTCGACGCAGTTCCGCGTGTGCTCTTGGTCTGCAGCTTGCCCGTCGCTTTGACCACCTACCCCTCCCCAGTCGCAAATATAAGGCGCGATTCGATGTAAGGGCAAAGTTTCAAAACGAGGGGTCGCCAAAAAGCCCTGTGACAAGCGCCAGCATTGCATCTGGGGCGCTTTCGGTCACAGCGTCACAGCAATAGGTGGTGCAACACGTGACGGCGGGAAACCACGCCGGGCTTGCGCCCGAGCCCTCTTTGTCACTCTGTCTCTATCTCTTCTTTATTTTAATTAGAAGAAAGAAAATAAAAGTATAAAAGGTATACAAACGGTCTGACTTTAAACGTAAATCCTGGCGATGTGAGATACCCCTATGACGAATGACACTGTGACAAGCGTAAACCCGCACCAGTGCTGGGTCTTTGGTTTCGCCCGTCACGCGACACGCCAAACTTCACTCTCGACCCACTCAGGCGGACCCCTCGACACCCACCCCACCGGGCGAAAATGGGCCGCTCTTGCCCTCTTGAATATGGACCCCTACACACTATACTTTCCCCTCGGAGGTGATCATGGCCGGAAGGCTCAGAATGCAGTACCTGGTATCCATCACAGACGTAGAGTCCCGCGCCGAAGAGGATTTCCAGGGCTACTTGGAAGACGTGGCCAAGCTGACAGGGCTCTCTCCTTCTTACGTCCGGCTCAAGATCCAGATGGCGGGCATCCCCTGCGCCATCACCCGCGACGGGAAGGTCTACACGATCACATCCAGGGTGGATCCGGTGCGCAAGTGGCGGCTCGACTACACGACCCACAGTCCATCTCTGAGTGGAGAGACCTGCACCATCGCAGAGTCCACTACGTTGAGCGATATCGCCGAACGCTCCGAGTATTCCTACTCCTACGTGGCCGCGAAAGCTACCAAGGCCTGCGCAGAGAGCGGGGGGCGTTTCACGATCAACGACAGGGACGACAGTCTCGGGCACTTCATCGTGAGTCTCGTCGATGCGGACGCCTGATCTCGCCCTCGACCAACTCCAGAGTTCCGGTCTTGAGTCCGTTCCGCTCCAGGACCTCGACTGGGAATACCTCACAGCCGAGCAGACTCAGGCCATTCACCCCGGCTTCGCCCCATGCCCCTCGCTTCGCATCAACTACCACGATCCGCGCACGGGCAAGCGACTCTCCCACTTACCCAAGTGGCCAGCCTTCTTCCGCATCCGCTACGTGGGGCCACTTACACCCGTAGACAAGAAGGGCACCCCCATCCGCTACATGCAGCCGCCCAACCTCGGGGTGTGCGCCTACTTCCCGCCCATCCTCGCCTGGCGGGAGATCATCGAGGACCCGAGCATCTCGCTGGTCATCACTGAGGGCGAGAAGAAGGCTGCCAAAGCCTGCCTCGAAGGCTTCCCCACCATCGGGCTTGGGGGTGTGTCCAACATCACCTCGCGCAAGACTGGTGTTCACTTCCTTCCCGAGCTGGAGGCGATCAACTGGGTCCAGCGCAAGGTGTGGATCGTGTTCGATCACGACAAGGAACTCAAGCCGGATGTCTACGCTGCGGCGAATCGACTGGCCGACGAGCTGCGCAATCGGGGCGCGATGATCTACTACGTGAATCTCCCGTCGCCCAACGCCAACCAGAAGGTAGGCCTGGATGACTACCTCTGTGCCCACACCAGACAAGACTTCACCCAGCTTCTCGACGCCGCCCCCTCATTCACCATCGGAAAAACCTTGTGGATGATGAACGCTGAGTTTTCCACGCTGCTCAACCCCCATGTCGTGGTGAGTAGGACCACGGGGGCGCTGCTCAAGCCCGAGACTTTCACAAGCTACTACCGCAATCGCCTGGTGCCTGAGCAGCGGCTCACGCAGGAGGGGGAGCTGAGCATGAAGCTCGTTCCGGCGGCTTCCCACTGGCTTGCCTGGCCCCTTCGCACCTCAGCGATGAACCTCGTCTATCAGCCCGGCCAGGGTGAGTTCACCGAGTCCGGGGACTACAACGTGTGGAAGGGTTGGGGCTGTGAACCGAAGAAGGGCGATATCAAGCTGCTGCATGAGCTGTTGGGCTACATCTTCGGCAACGACCTCGACGGTCGCGCCGCCCGCAAGTGGTTCCTCCAGTGGTGTGCCTACCCCATCCAACATCCCGGTGCCAAGCTCTACACCTCGGCCCTGCTGTGGAGCCCTGAGCACGGCACGGGCAAAACGCTCCTCGGCTACATGATGCGCGAGATCTACGGTCGGCCCAACTTCGAGGAGATCGGCCAGGAGCAGCTCCATGGGCGCTTCACGGGCTGGGCCGAGCACAAGCAGTTCATCCTCGGTGATGAGATCACCGGCTCCGACCGCCGTGAGCTGGCCGACCGGCTCAAGAGCCTCATCACCCGCGAGACGATCCGAATCGACATCAAAGGCATTCCCGACTACAGCCTGCCCAACATGGCGAACTTCATGCTCACCTCGAATCGCCCCAACGCGCTCTACCTGGAGGACGACGACCGCCGCTTCTTCGTGTGGGAGGTCAAGGACAAGGCCCCGCAGGAACTGTTCACCAAGATCGACCGCTGGTACCGCTCTCCCGAAGGAGCCTCGGCCATCCATCACTACATGCTCCAGGTTGACGTGAGTGACTTCGACCCCAACGCCCCAGCGCCGGGGACGCAGGCTAAGGAGGCTATGACAGAGACGGGCCTCAGCACTCACGCAGCCTGGGTCCGCAGGCTCAAGGACAACCCCAACAAGGTGCTGGTGTCGGGTAAGACTCCCCTGGTAGGCGATCTCTTCACGGCCCGCGAGCTGCTCAGACTCTTCGAGACCCAGGAGGGCAAGACTGGCGTGGCTCAGCAGGGCATCTCCGTCGAACTGCACAGCGCCATGATCCCTCAACTCAAGCAGGTCCGATGGGGTGCTGGGAACGCTAACCGCGATAGGTTCTACGTGGTCCGCAACGCTGAGAAGTGGCTCAAGGCCTCGCCCGAGGCTATCCGCAAGCACGTCGAAGCAACCAAAGGAGGGAAGTGATGAATCGCGCAGAACTTCGCACACTATCCCATGTCATCGCTGAGCAGTTGTGCAGGGCAGAGATGGAGGCCTTGGCGCAGGAGGTCCTCGATGCTCGATCCTGCCACGAGCCTGGTTGTGTCTGCCCGTATCTCCATAGCTTCCACACCGCATGCAATAAGTGCGGTCACGCCCCAAAGCCAATGCCCGAAGATCCATCCAAGAACGATCCAGAGGAGATCCTCCCATGACCCTCACCATCCAGCCCGAGCCCGAACTTCCGCCTACCCTCCACAAGCCCGGCGATAGGCTCTACGCGACGGTGAACAACTTACTTGCCTGGGGCCGTGCTGGTTGGGCCGAGGCCCAGCGGCTGGATAAGGATCTCACAGCAGCAACCACAGGGGGGGCGCGCTTTGCAGTGCCCCCGCATACGGTGGCCATCCTCTACGACTTCGCAACCAAGCAAATCACCTGCGAGATCCAGCAGCCCACACTCGGCTCCAGGGAAGCCTATGACAGCGACACCGCTCGCTCCCAGAACCAGGACCTCATCCACCACCTCACGCAGGTCCTCCGCGCCATCGGCGCAGGCGGCCCGTGCGGGTTCTCCGACTGCGTCTTCTGTAATGCCAAGGCGCTTCTTCAGCGAATCGCCGAAAGGGGGTAGCACCATGCTCGACCTGATCTGCTTCTACCTCATCCTCGCGCTCATCGCCTGGGTCGCCGTCGAGTCCTTCATCCAGCGTGAAGTCGAGCGCAGGCTGAAGAACTGCGGCCTCGACCGCAGCATGAGCCACGACGAGCTGCAAGATGCCATCGACCACACCTATGGGAAAGAATCCCATATGGAAGTCCTTGCACCTGACACCAGACAGTTTCATAATTAACCGTCCGCACCGTGCGGCGAATCACGAGGAGCCACAAGATGGCCATGAACGAAACCCAGACCCAAGCCTCCGACGCCCTGGAGGCTCGCATCAAGGCCCGCCAGGCGGCCCGTGGTGCCCAGGCCCAGCCTGAGCCCGAGAAGCCCGCCAAGAAGGAAGCCAAGCCCAAGGCCGAGAAGAAGGCCAAGGCCGAGGAGCCGCCCTTCGAGCCCACGCCCGTCACCTCGAAGGCTGAAGAAAAGCCCAAGAAGGAGCGCAAGCCCCGCGAGGCGAAGCCCAAGGTCGAGGCCGACGAGGAGCTGGACGGCCTCGTCCAGACCCTCACTGAGAAGATCACCAAGCAGCTCACCAAGGAGCACGAGGCTAAGGTCAAGGAACTGGCCAAGGAGCATGAGGCCCAGCTCAAGCAGATGGTGAGCATCGTCGACCACAAGGCCCAGCTCGAAGCCGCCTACAAGGACGGCATCGCCGACGGCAAGAAGGAAGCACTCAAGGGCCTCAAGGCCGCGATCAAGGGGGTGTAGTCGTGCGAGCCTACCGCGTCACCGCCAACGCCCCCAACGTCTTCGCTGAGCGCTACGCTGGCTCCGAGGCCGAGGCCAGGAAGATCCGCGCCGACCTCACGGAAGCCCACGGCCTCGTGCGCAAGAACACCGAAATCGAGATGATCGAGATCCCGACCAGCAAGGCCGACCTGCTGCACTTCCTCAACAAGCTGATGGGGGCCTGATCATGGGTGCCTTTGCTCGTTGTGATCGCTGCGGCTACGAGACCGTTATGGGCCGGGACGAGTCCGCTAGGATCTACACCGTTCCAGCCCGCTGGCTTGTTGTCAAGGATTTACCACACACACCCAATGCCGCTTTCTGTGTGGAGTGTGTGAAGGACTTGGTGAAGTGGTCGCAGGAGCCCCCCATTCGCCCCGAGCTGCACAAATGATCTCCCCCTTCGCTGCCCTGGGCCTGGAGCCCACAGCGAGCACCGACGAGGTGAAGGCTGCGTTCCGCAGCAAGGCCCGCAGCCTTCACCCCGACGTTGGTGGAGACCCCAACGAGTTCGACGCGCTCCAGACGGCCTACAAGGACGCGCTCCGCGTCACCACCTCCCGCAAGTGTGCGACGTGCCAGGGCACCCGCCGCGTGACCAAGACGATGGGGTGGTCCTCCCTCAAGATTCCGTGCCCTGACTGCGGGTGATAACCATGAAGAAGTTCTGGAAGATCAATTCTGAGAACCACGGGACGCTGGATCACGTCTTCGCCACTGAGGTCGAGGCCACTGAAGCCGCTAAGCGCTTCGCAATCGACCGCCAGACGACCGTCACCCTGCTCGAAGCCACGCGGGCCTACATCCCCGAGCCCGAGAAGATCCCCATCAAGATCGAGGTGCTCTGATGACCCACCCCATGCCCGCTAACGCGCCTGAGTTGATGGACCAGCAGGCCACCTGCGACTTCGAGAAGTCGGCGGCCCTCTACAAGGGTATGATCCAGGACGCTCATCAGTTCATCCAGGCCCACGGCCTCTGGTCCGTCTACTGCCGGGAAGTGCTCAAGGTCGGAGTCTGAAGCGCGGCCCACCACCCACTGAGAGCCAGCCTAAAGTGCTGGCTTTTCTGTGCCTTATAACTTTCTCTGAAACTTTCTGTTGACAGGTCCAGGGTCTCGGACGAGACTTGAGGTGCTCATCACGGAGAACCCACATGAGAACGCGCTACATCAATTTAGAAGGCCCCATCGAGCTAGAGTGCCTCGAAAGGCTTAACCCTTCCTCGTGGCAGCTTGCCGCGATGGCAATGAACCCCGGCTATGTTTCGTGGGGCGTGGGAGAGGACTACATGCCAAGCTCCGAGCGTGACGGAGGGTGGGCTTCATCCAAATCCAACGCAACTTGGAATGACTTCGGTCCCTGGGAACTGGATGACCTCAACGAGTGTGTCAACTTCTACTTCTTCCTGGAACGCGATTCCGAGGATTGCGAAGTCTGTCATGGGTCCGGGATCAACCCTGAAACCGAGCGTATCGCCAACTCCTTCTACGACCACCAGAGCCCCACCGGCAAGGGCTGGCATGACCAGATCACCCAGGACGAAGTCCAAGCTCTGCTGGATGCTGGTAGACTTCATTTGGATTCCGAGGGCCAGAGTCCTACTGCCGAAGAAGTCAACCAGTGGCAGCGGGGTCGTGGATTAGGGCACGATGCCATCAACCGCTGGATTCTCATCGAAGCCAGGGCGAAGCGCCTGGGCGTCTACGGGCACTGCCCCCACTGTGACCAGGGCACGGTCTACACCAGCGACGAAACGAAGCTGGGATTGATGCTCTGGATGCTTCATCCGCGGAAGGGGTGCAGCCGCGGTGTCGAAGTCCTGGAGATCACCGAGTCCGAACTTCCGCAGGTCTATGCGTGGCTTCGTGGCGCAGCGGCCCGCAACGCTGCCAGGTTCTCAAGCCTGAAGTAAAACATCCCACCACTGCTCATCACGGAGAACCCACATGACCCCATCGCTCATCAGCATCCTCGCTCCGGCGCGGAGCATCGCACTCTCGGCCAACCGGCCCAAGGCTGAGCTGATCCTGAACCCCGAGCCGTTCGCGGTTTCGGTGCAGAAGCCCAGCACCCGCACCTACTACCTCGGCTCCAACGGTCGCGTGTCGCAGCGCAAGGCCCTGGTGGGCGAGGTCGTCGCCACTGTGCGGGCCAGCACCACGGACCAGGCGCGGTTCCTCTTCAGCGACTACGACGCCATGAAGAGCTACCCTGTGCAGGTCCCCAAGCCCTTCATCGGCCAGCCGGTGCTGTGTTCCTGCGGTCGCTACCACGCCAAGGGCAGCGGCTGCTACGTGCAGCGCAACTGGGACAGCCTCGCGGGTCAGGTTCAGACCGCGCCTGAATTTCCGAAGGTGGTGTGACCATGCCCGTCTGGTTCTACGTCTTCACCTCCACCGAGACCAAGTGCATCGCCGCCTTCAGCGCCTCGGCCGCGGTCCTCATGCTCGGCCTCACGTTCAAGCAGGTCCGCAAGATGACCTACGTCAACATGACCACGCCCGAGCTGGAGAGCTACTGGGCCTCGAAGGAGATTTGACCCATGACCCGCCGCGACCGCTGGATTCTCTATCCCGTGCTGGCCTTCTTCGCCGCCCTGCTCGTCTACCATAGCTGCGCGGTCGCTCCTGACCTCGCGGCTGTGGTGGGGCTGCGCTAAGTGTCCGCGCATCTCTGAAGAACGGAACCAACCATTCAGCGGCTACGCTGAT
>ERZ724505.1483-NODE-1483-length-12774-cov-6.899206_pt1 | contig 12774 bp, 7 predicted proteins | sample MGYA00376038_ERZ724505 | MGnify/ENA primary metagenome ERZ724505 (study PRJEB28724, sample SAMN07190884) | wastewater metagenome | isolation source: effluent of sewage treatment plant in Hong Hong | place: Hong Kong | collected 2016-03-17 ... | reverse complement strand
CCCAGTCACCGTCAACGTCCCCGTGATGTACGTGTTCCCGGTGATGTACGTGTTCCCGGTGATGTTCCAGCGCGTCGAACTCGTGCTGTAATTCAGGGCCGCGCTCAAAGCGTTCCCGCCAGAGTCGTACAACGTCGCGGTGAACGGGTTGGTGCTCGTGGCCCCCAGATGGAATCCGTACCCCGTGCCGTCGCCCTGCCTGCGCGCGAACACGTACGTGGAAGCATCTCCGGTGACCTTCGCACTGGCTTGGCTCACCCGAAGACTGCCCGTCATAGTGTCGCCAGTCTTGGCCACGAAGTTGATCACGTTGTCGTCAACGTACTTCTTCGTGGCCGCGTGCAGGTTCGCACTCGGAGCCCCCGCCAACGTCAGGTTCCCTGTCAACGTCCCTCCGCTGAGCGGAAGCACGGTGCCCTCCAGAGCCGCGTCGTTGACGACCCGACACAGCAATCGAGATCCGCTACCTGCGTAGAGCCATAGGTTGTCCGTCGTGTTGTCAGGGCCGTAGAACGCGATGAATCCCTGCGAATCCGCCGTCACCTGGGTGATCGCCTGCAACGAAAGGTTCTGCAGGTCGGTGACCTGGGATCCGCCCGTCCTCGCCGTCCACACCGTCACTACGGCTCCGGGAACGGGCAATCCTGTGGAGGAGTTGACCACGTAATCAGCAGGCGTTGCTGCGTACAAGTACCGTGCCATTCGCCTACCTCCTCTCTTCCACTATCGGTCAGCGGGTGCGCTCGGCCAACTCACGCAGCAGGCTGATAATCGAGTCCAGCGTCAACTCCACCGAGAAGTTCCCCTCGGAGTCCACAGCCCCGCTGATCGCGGCCACCCGCAGCGGCACCACGCTGCGCACCCCGCCCGTTTCCACCGCCACCCCGATCCAGTCGCCCACGTCGTAGTCGTCGTAGACCCTGTTGACCTCCACGATCTCGCCGTTCGAGGTTTCCACCTCCACCGCAGGAGGCACCGAGACAGTCCAAGAACTCAACTGCTGGTAGTAGCCACGCAACTTGGTCACCGCAGCCACGTCCTTGGCCTCATCACCGTTAGTCGTCAGCATCATCTCCCGACGGCCCCACAGCCGCTTTGAGATCGCAGAGGTCGCCGTCACCACAGACCCCGGATACGTCCCGGAGTCGGCACGGGCCACGATCACATTCCTGATATCAGCCCGCTCGGCACGGCGCTGCACGCTGAACGTCACGTTGCTGTGGAACGTCACCGTCTTGGTCTTGTCGAAGCCCAGCGTCCGAGCCACCATAAGCGTCGGCGTGCCGTTCACGAACGCTACGCGGTAGTCACAAAGATCCTGGTTGCCGCTACCGTTATCCGATTCCCAGCCCGTAGCAGCCGTCTGCAGCAACGCCAGCAGGCTCACCCCGTTCTCCTGGGAGCCCGTGTCAGGGACTCGCTGCACCCACTGCGCTCCCCGGTAATCCTCGAAACGGGTGAACCCCATCTGCAGCAGGGGCAGCGAAGACGTGTAAGAGTCCCCATCGGACACGAATCGGTTCTGCGCCTGCTCCAGCATCTTGTAGAAGTGGTGGAAAGTGGTCACCCGCAGTCCCCGGATCGTCCCACCGTCAGCAGCCGTGAAGTCCTCGCCAGACGTGTTCTCGATCAACAACGTGTCTTCGGTGGTACGGGTCGCCTGCACCGTCCGGTACAGCGCGTCGGTGCCCTCCACCTCCACCGGGGAGTACCCCGTGTTGAACACGTCGTCCTCCACGATCAGTTCCACGGACGCCCCTGCTGGCACGTCCACGTCGCCCACCATCAGGGACTGCCCGCCGTTGTAGTGGTATTCGTCCAACCCGTACGACCAGTAAAACCCGCCATTCTCGTAGTCCGCGAACGGCGAGGACGACACCGCATTCGGCGGCAACACCACAGCGTGCTCCAACTGTGCCAGCAACCCTTTGCCCGACACTGTGACCGTTCTTGCGCCCGCCACAGTCGCGTACGACGCATCCACGGTGTCGGCAGTGAACGCCATGATCTCCTTGCCGTTGCGCTTGATCACCCACACGTTGGGCTTGTCCAGGATCTCCTCCCACAACGACGCGTCAGACACCGCGCCCGTGATCTCCTGATCCAGATCGAAGGTGACGGAGCCTCCCCCCACGTCGTTGAGCCCATCGGAGAACATCAGAGATGTGAAGGGCATGTGCACCAACGGAGCCGCCGTCGCAGTGCGCCGGATCTCCACCGTCCAGATATCCGTCATACCCACGGCACCCGATACGTGAAGGTGATCTCGGCGTTGCCGTCACATCCGTACGAGTCGAACTCCTCACCCGTCAGCGGATCCCGCAGAGTCAGACGCATCTGTCCCCCAGGAGGAACCTGCAGCAACAGCGCACCGGGAGCCCCGGCAGCCTCCCAGTAGCCCGTCACCGGGAAGGGCTCGGGAACGGTCATCAGGCTGAACGCCAGTTTCTGCGTGCCACCGATGGGCCAGTAATCGGGAATCCCGTCGGGCGTCTTAGACAGGCCGAACTTCTGCGCGACCCGATCCACCCCAGCCAAGTAATACGTCTCGCCGTCGCCCAAGTCGTAGTAGTCCGGGCCGACGTTGGTCAACTGCACCGGAGTCCCGTCTGCCAGCATGTCCCAGTCCACCCACGGCGCAGTCGGGGCTTCAGCAATCAGAGCCGCGCCAGCCACGAGACTCACCTCAATTCCAACCCTCTCGGCAGGGAACGGCCCTGGCGGAATAGGACGGGATCCTGTGAGGCCATTGGTCCAGAAACCGGTTTCGTCATTGAAGATGAAACTGGAGTCTTGGGTCACCTGCAGAGGTTCAGTGGTCACCGAGGGGTATTCAGGCGGCGCGGTGTTGTCCGCCGACGCGGTGGGGAAGTACCCGTAGTTGGGCACGAAGTACCGCACCTCGGTGTCCTGCAGCGTCTTCACCACCCCGGAGAACTCGTACCCCAGCAAGTGGTTGGTGGACACCGCCGACGAGGTGTGCAGACTCAACTCCACCGTGCTGCCAGCCGGGATCCCGCGATCCTTGAGCACCACAGAGTCCTGCGCCGCGTACGTCAGGTACTGGGTGGGGAACACATCAGGACGGGGCACCCCGTCGATGTGGTACTCGGCCTGCACCATGAACCCCGAGTAGGACTCCACGAACCCCGGATCCCCGACGCGTCCCGCAGGCCAGCCCACCGCTCCGGTCACCGACAGGTAGCAGCCATACCCCGTGATCGGGATCTGACCTGGGTAGTCGATCCACACCTCATCCCCGGTCACCGGGATCTCCACGGTGGCGGGATCGCTGTAGAAGTACGGATCGGCCAGCAGCAACTCCACGTTGAACGTCGCCCGGGAGCGTCCGGTCATATCAGGATCCATCGTCCCGGCGATCTGCGCCTTCGCGGTAGCCGTCTGCATCCCGCTGGCAGTCCTCCAGCGCCGCACCAACTGGATCTGCTCGGAGGGCGTCCAGAACAGACGCTGCAGCGCGGCGAGGTTCTCGTTGAACTGCAGATCTGGGTCGTCGGAGATGCCGTCGGTGTCGGGGTCGATGCCGTTGACGAACATCTCCAGCACGATGGTGCGCGCCGCCGCGACCTTCGGACGGAACGACTGCCCAGCCCGGTTCGCGTAGACCTGATCCTCGCCCCGCAACGGTGGGAGCCCCCGCGAAGAGCCCCCGTAGGACTGCACGCTCCAGGCGTACTGGTTCAGCGCGACCTCAACCCCGTCGGTGCCGATCACCGACCAGTATTCAGACGACGATACGGCCACCTACGCCTCCCTGTTCGTCAAGATCTTGACCCGCTTCTGAATCGAATCGCTCGCACGTTCCGGCACGGGGTTGAACACGTTGATATCACCGAACCGGGACGAGAACGAGGCGGCTCCAGCCAGCGACGAAGCGTTCACCGACGGGACACTGACCCCCGGCATCGACGGGCTCATACCGGGGAGGCCCATCGACACCCCGAATCCGGGGCTGTTCGTGGCCGCAGCCAGCAGGCGAGCGGTCTGCGCTGCTGTCAGGATCCGCCCGTTCACATCCGGCACGAACATCTCCTGGCCCGACTCGCCCACCGTGTAGGGCTGGCCAGCCTTCACCGTCCCACCAACACGGCGTCCCTGGTTGCCCGTCCACAACGATGCGGGGTACGTCCACTTGTACGAGCCCATCTTCGACAGCGGAGTCTTCTCCACCTTCGAGCCGTCCCAGTTGTTGATCGCGTTGCCGTGACCATCAGCAATCGCGATGTGGTTGCGATCCATCCACACCAGAATCGCCCCGCGAGGCGGCTCCCCGTCGCGGAGAAGACCCTTGCTCTGCAGCCACTCACGCACGTCCGAGGCCCGACCGGACGTAGAGGCCGTGTTGTTGGCCGAGCCGAGTCCCAGGCGCGCCCCCACGTCGTCCAGCGCCTTGTGCACGTTGGCCAGACACGTATTGGCTCCCACCTCGTCCCCCACACGACCCTCCATGTAGTTGGCCAGGGCTTCCATGTTGGTGGACGGAGCCTCGATGCTGCCGTTCACGTCCTTGTAAAGCGACTTCTCTTCGCGATAATCAGCCCAGGACTCCCGCTCAGCGGTAGCCGAGTTGAACACTCCCACGTCCCCGAACTTGTCCTTCGCGTACGGGCCGTTCTTCTTCAGCCACTTCCCGAAGCCCTTGTTGGTCGCCTTCTGACCACTGGGCACCGACTCCTTGTACGCCCGCCAGTTCTTCTTCGTGAAGCCTGCCATCGGATCCCGCTTGCCGTACTTCTGCAACTGCTCGTTCCACGTCTCGTTGTCCTGACGGTTCTGCCGCTTGGTGTCCTTGATTCCCGCCTCGGCCCCCGACAGCCCCAAACGGGCCTGCCGCTCTTCCTCGGCAATCTGTCCCGGCAGCAGCCGATCCGCACGACGAGCCTCCACCAGCCCAGTCCGTGCCTCGATCACCCTGTTCTGCACCTCACGGCCCACCGTGGCCACGTTGCGCACCGAAGCGTCGTACGTCTGGGCTGTCTCCCGAACCCGCAGATCCACCTCACGCTGAGTATCAGTGAGGTTCTGCTCAGCCTCCTTCTGCGCCTGCGCCGTCTCCAGCACCCGCAGCGCCACCTCGGCCTCGGTGTCGCCCAGCATGTCCTCGGCCTCTACCCGACCCTGCTGAGCCTCCATGAGCCGCAACTCGGTCTGCATGGCGGTATCAGCCACCTGCGCCCGGGCTTCCTCCAGCGCCTGCCGCGCCTGCATCTTCTCGGCCTCGGACGACGCCGCCGACGCCATCACCTTCCGGTAATTCTCCTCGGCGCTGTTCACGTCGGCCTGCGCGCCGCGCACACTCAAGCCTGTGGCCGCGTCGAACAGCGCCTGACGGTACTCCTCCTCGGCCTGCGCCAGATTCACCTGGGCAGCCCCGACGCTGATGTTGTTCTCGAAGTCCTCCAGCGCGTCGGCAGCCGACTCCTGGGCTTCCTTCAGATCCACCTCGGCACGGCCCACCGAGATCCGGTTGGTCTGATCCTCCAGCGCCGACTGGTACGCCGCGTACGCCTCGTCTCGCTCCAACTCGGCAGCCTTGACCGAGATCCCGTTCGCGAGGTCGTACTCAGCCTCGGCCAACTCAGCCTCGGCGTTGCGCAGGTTCTTTGCCGACTCGTCTATGCGCAACTGCTGCGCTTCCTTATCGGTGGCTTCAGCCAGTGCCTGCTGAGCGTTGCGCAGGTTCTCCCGGGCCTGGGCCAACTCGTTCTTGTTGTCCAGCGCCGCCGCCTTGGCGCTCTGGAACTCCTCCCGGCGCTTCTGGACACCCTCCACCACATCGGTGGGGATGGACATGCCCTTGGCCTTGCCCTTGGCCTGCACCTGGGACTTCGAGCCCTTCTTGACCTTGCCGCCGATCTTGTACCCGATGATCCCGCCGTCGGAGTACCGCATCGCGTTGATCGCGTCGAAGAACCCGACCCCGTACTTCTGCACCGCAGCGGCCTGGATCACATACTCCTGGTCGGACAACCACGCCGGGATGCTGTCAGAGGTCGTAGATCCCGGGCCACGAACCCAACCACCAGTCGCCTCAGTGACCCCTGCAGGATCTCCGCGTTTGATGTTCCGAGTGCGCTGGGATCCCGTGATGTTCACGTCCACCCCAGCCTTGATGTTCAGATCAAGTCCGTTGATAATATCCGTCACCGTATTGACGGTTTCACGGATCTGGTTGACCACCGCGTCCCGGGCTTCCTTGGCAGCCTTGGCCGCAGGGCCGGGGATGAGTCCGAAGGCGTCGGCCATCCTCTTGGCCTGCGCAGGTGTCTTCCCCATCGCCACCGCAACCTTGATGAACTCATCCCGGCTGCGCTTCATCTGCTTCGTGGAAAGATCAGCCTCTTTCCACATGGTCTTGGTGTCCTGTGCGAGGCCACGCAGCATGGCACGGTTCTCTCGCCCCTTCGGCGTATGAGCGTCCAGAGTCTTGCCGTTGCGCTTCAGCGCCTCATCAGCCGCATCCAACGACGCCTGATAATCGTCTATCGCCGCCTGGGCTTCCATCGCACCCGTGCCGCGCTCCAGAATGTCGTTGTACCGCTGCTGCGCAGCAGTCAACTCCTCAGTGGCCTTGGCGTGCTCCAGCGCCGCGACCGCCCCCTCCTTGGTGATGCCCACCGCTGTCTCCAGCGGGCCAAGCACCTCGTCAATACGGGCTGGATCCCAGCCCGCGTCAGTCAGGGCTTCACGCAGAGCGATTACCTGCTCAATGGCCGCTTGCGGATCAGTTGCAATCAGATCCTGCACCCCGGCAGTGAACTGCTCCAACTGCTTGTTGAAGGCGTCAGTCAACCCCCACTGATCGCTCATGGTCTTCTGACCTTTGGGATTCATCCACATCTTGAAGGAGTCCCACAGCGAACGGTCAGCGTACTTCGCCAGACTGGCCAACGACTCTGTGGTCTTGTCCAACTTGAACGGGTCAGCCCACCACGGGGCTTCCACTTGGAACTCTTGGCTGACGAACGACTGGCCTGTACGCTGCCACGTCTCCCGCAACTGCTGTGCAGTGAGAATGCTGCGCGACATGGCGTTGCGCTGGGCATCCAGCGCCTTCACGATGACCACGCCTGCCGCCGTAGCAATCAGCGCAAGAGGGCCAGACAACGCCGCCAACGCCTTGCCCAGCGTCCCTGCCGCAGTACCCGCTGCGGCCCCAGCGATCCCGAACCTTCCCATCGCTCCGCTGGCGTACGTCAAACCTGCGCCCAGCACAGTCACAGCCTTGTTCAGGAACAACACCACCGACACCAGCGGGAACACGGCCCCAGCGATATCGGTGAACCACTTCACCACAGGGTTCGAGAGGAGATCGTTCAACGCCCCGATGAGGCTCCCCACCACACCCACCAAAGTGATGAACAGGTTGAAGAACCCAGCCTCACTCAGACGGGCGAACAGCACCGCCATCTCGCTGAGCAACGTCACGAACTTCTCAGCCGCGTCCGTGTTGCCCCAGGCTTCCATGATGGTCAGTAACGCCGGAAGCATCTCGGTGCGCAGAATCGACACCAACTTGGCCAGTGATGTGGGATCAGCGAACTTGTTCAGCCCCCGGAACAGGTCACCGAACAACTTCGCCGTCTCCGACATGACAGGCTTCAAGTTGTCGAAGAACGCCTTCAGGCCACCGCCATCCTGGGCTGCCATCTTTGTCGTGGTGGCCCACGAAGTGGTCATCTCCGTGAACCGCTTCATAAACCAATCTGTGGTGTCGCCAGCAGCCTTGAACGTACTGCTGATGATCGACCCAAGATTCTTGAAGATCAGCACGAACTGGCTGAACCGCGTCTGAGCGTTCTGGAACGAATCGCCCCCGAGATGGTCAGCCCAGTCGTTGAAGTCCTTCGCCAGACCCTTGAACTCGCCGCCGAGCCATTCAGTCAACGGGCGAGCCGCCATCGCGATCTTGCGGAACCCGTTGGCCACGGCCAGCAGAGCGTCCCCGAGGCTGTCCATCGTGCGGGCACCGGACTTGCTCAGCGCATCCAGCGCGTCCTTCCACACCGGGGAGGAGAACTGCTTGATCGCCTTGTCCACGAACTTCCCGGCGCTGGCAGCACCGCGTTCCAGCAACGCGCTGACTGTTGGAATCAGGCTCTTGACCTTATCCATGTCCTTCACGAACTGGCTGAAGAACGCCTGGGACACGCCCTTCTTGACCTTGCCCCACTGGTCGGTCAGTTTCACCAGATCCTTGGTGAACTGCCGCGTAGCCGGGGACATTTCCTTGAGGGCTTCCGCGAAGGTCTGCGGGCCTTCCTTCTTCTGCTCCGACTGATACAACTTCATCGCATTGGTGACTTCACCAATGGCCACCTTCGCGCCAAGCGCCGCCTGCGCAATGGCCAGAATCCCACCCGGGGCTGCCGCCAGCAACGGCCCCAACTGTGCCAGCGCCTGAACCGCCACAGTCACCGCCCCAGCCAGGGCGTACACACCACGCACCAAAGTGCCCGAGGCGTACATGAGCAGAGAGGGCATCCCCAAGCCCCTGAATACAGAGGCCAAGTCTCGGATCCCCTGACCCAACTTGCCCAGCGCCGAACGGGTGTCTTCTGTGCCCCCGTTCAAGTCACGCAACTTGGTCGTCATCCGATGCAGCGCACCGCTGCTGTCATCAGAACTACGTCCCACATGAAGGATCGCCTGCGCCATGCGGGAGAACACATTGGTATCCCGGTCAGTCTCCTCGCTGACCTTCTCCTGCTCCTCGCGGAACGACACCATGTCGGCGGTCAGGTACTTCAGCGCGGTACGCAGGCTGAGCACCTTCTTGACGTGGGTATCAGTGGCCTGTGAAGCGTCCCGGGTAGCCCGTGCGGATTCCTTGGCGGCGTCCTCGTCGCGTCCCCACGCCCGGGGCATCTTCTCCAGACCCGCCCGCATCTCAGCCTGGGCACGCTTCTGCTCCAGCAGCAGCCGGATCCGCTCGGCGCTGGTCTTGTTCGAGGACTGGGCAGCCCGGGTGGCTTCGGCCTCGGCTCTAGCCACGTCCCGCATCGCGGTGGCTTCCTGCTTGCGCGCCTTCGTGGCCTGCTTGCTGGATTCAGTGCCCTTGTCCTGCTCTTCGCGCAGATCCCCCAGCGAATCCGTGGCGTCGGCAGCGGCCTTGCCGACCTCTTCCACCGCGTCGGTGTACTTGTCCAGATCCCGCAGACTCTTGCGATCAACCTCTTGCGCGCCCTGCATGGCACGCAGGCGATCCTCGGCCAGTTTGGACTGCTTGATCAGGTCAGCGAAATCCGCGACGGCCTTGTAAATGACCCTGTACTCGCGGTCGGCCATCGCTGTACGCCTTTCCTTCTATCGAGGTTTCGTCATGTTCCCTGCGACCTGCATCAGGCGCTCGAAGGAACCGACTTCCGGCTCTTTGCTCTTAGAATCGGTGCGGGGCTTGACGAACAGCGAGATCTTCGCAGCGGCTTCCAGCAACTTGTTCTTGGAGCCCTTCTGCGTGGGCACGGTGGCGGCGGTGTACATGGCCTGGGTACGTACCGACCACTCGGTCAGGGAACGCTCTCGGAAGTCCTCGGCGTACTTGCGGAGGCTGATCGCCGTGGTGATCTGGCGCAGCCGACGGATCGTCAGTCCGAGGATTCGCTCGTCGTCCCATCCGTATTCGGAAGAGATGAGGTCGAAGGCTCGGGCAACGGATCCGACGATGCCTTCCGGGTCGATGCTTTGGTGACCTTCGGAGAGGTAGCGTTCTGCTGCCCCGTCTTGGTCGCCGTCTCCAGCATCGACACTAGGCGTTTTCCCAAGGCAGCCAGATCCTTCGACTCGCGCCGGATGATCATCTCCACGATGCCCAGGGTGTCGTCCATCGAGGGGTTGACCATCGCGGCCTCCACCTCGTTCCAGCGGGTGTCATTGCGCATCGCAGCGGCCTTGTTGCCGTTATCAGGCTCCAGCCCGACGGGGCGAACCATGCTGGCCAGGAAGTCCATCGTCTGCTCTTCAGCCTCGGGAACGCTGAAGACGATCATGGCCACCAACCGTGTGGTGACCTCCTCGGAGTCGCCCTCGAACAGCCCCGTGAGGCTGCCTTCCAGGTATGCAGGGGCTCCGTGGGTGATGATGCGGAACAGCCGGAAGAACTGACGGGTCTTCAGCGGCTCGATGGCAACGACAAGCCCTGTGGACAACTCGAAGGTCGCGTTGTCCACAGGGTCAAGGGCGTCGATTTCAGAACTGGCAGTCACGCTGCTCTCCTTCAGTTGTTATCAGCCTGCGATGTTGTACAGACGACCCACAGCGGGGTCAGCCAGCGCGCCGCCCTTCTCGTCGGTGGACGAGAGCAGGGCACGACCGCTGTAGTTCAACTTCAGGCCGTCCTTGTACGACGGGCCGTCGAACGAGATCGGCTCGAACTGAACCTTGTAGAGGATGAAGTCCAGGTTGCGGATCGCTCCTGCGCTGTCCTTGGAGGGAACGCGGATCCGCATCGGGCGGGTCGGCTGGTTGAGGCTGCTCTTGTTCCACAGCGGCACCGAATAGGTGTCGTTGGGAGCAGTACCCGACGAGGTGACCGTGGTGCCCGACAGCGCCGCGATGGTGCTGAACGGGACGTAGCCACCAGTGATGCTCACCGTCGCGTAGTTGAACCAGAACCACGACGAGAGCACGGTGTCGTCTCCGGTGTTGTCGAACGAGTCAATGTCAGCCTCCAGGCTGCCCTCGCTCACACCGTAAATGTCACCCCAAGTCTCGTCAGCGCCCGTGGAGCCATTCAAGATCGCCGCGTGCGAAATCGAGAAGCCCTCGAAGATCGTGGTAGCCAAAGCACCTTCTCCTTATCCAGAACCGTGAAGCCTACCCACAGGCTCTAGCCACACTATCGGTGGCCGAGGTCAGGAACCTCTGAGCGCATGACCTCCTCGGTGTCCACCAACTCACCGATGAAGTTGTAGCGGTGAAGCACCCGCAGCACGTCCCGACCCTCACGCCGAGCCGCCCTCGCGCAATCAGAGCACGCGAACTCCACCGTGTTGTCCTCCAGGTAGGTGGGCTTCTTGCCCTCCTGGCGAAGGATCGCCAGCAGCCTGCGTGGCCCCACCGGACAGCGAAGATCCACCGAACTCATGCCCGTCCTCCAGTCATTCGCTGGTACGCGGAGTACACCTGCGCACCCTTGTCACCACGCTTCGACAGCAGCACCATCAGGCGATCCACCACCGCGTCCCAGGAGCACATCTCGGGGATCGCCGTCTGCGCCCTGTGAGCCTTCTCCCGCACCTCGTCCCGGTGGGTGTAGACGTGCCACATCAGTTCCTTGAGGTGTTCCTTGCTGGCGCTGGCCCACAGACAGCCCTCGATGCCGTTGACCTCGTTCAACTGGTAGTTCAGCGGGTAGGCGTAGTCCCGGTTCAGCCACTGGGTGTGCCCACCGAAGTTGGTGGCGATCACCGCCCCGCCCGTAGTCATCATCTCCATCGCCGGGACGTTCTTGCCCTCTCCCCGGCTGGGGGCGAGCAGCACATGCTGTGCGGCGTAGAACTTCTTCAGAACCTCCTGCGGCCACGACGTGTAGTGGATCCGCAGTTTCGGGCACCACTGCTCCATCATCGGATGCAGCCCTGGGATGTTGGTGTTGTGGGTCACCACATAATCATCAGTGATGTACGTCTGGTGATCACCAGACACCTTGATGCACTGAGCCTGTGCCCGCCCAACCAACTTCACATCCACTACCGTCTGCTCGAAAGCGTGCTTACGCCGACGCCACACTTCCTGCCATGCCTGTGCTTTCCGGCTCAACCGGAACGGGCACAAACCCAGCGTGATGCGCACGGGATGCACCATCCGCCCCTCGTGGTGCGCCCCAGAGGAATCCTTCCAGCGCCCCGGGTATGGCGTGTGCAACGCTGCGACTCCCCCCAAACTGCGCACCAGATCCGCAACATCAGAAGCCAACTGGGGTGACGTGGTGTGGAAAGCCACCAGCCCCGAATCAATGTTGACCGTCCCATCGGTGTCCATCAGCCCCTGAAGCAGAGCGAGCCGCTTCTCAGCATCGGTGAACATGTACGACGCTGGGATCCGTTTCTCATGCGCCTTCTTGCCCATGAGTCCCAATGAGTGCAACGTCTTGAGGATTGGTGTCCCACGGGAACCGTCTGCTGCCCGGATCCCATAACAGAGGGGGCGTCCTGTCTGCACCAGATCACAGCCATAATCAGCCACGATCTTGGACAGCCGCTCCACCATCTCCTCTTCGGCTGCCACCACAATCGCCCCCTGTGTCAGGGACCCATCCCCAACCAGAGCACCGAGAAGGTAAGGATCCAGAGCGTCGTGACGACAAGGCTCAGAGAACCCTGCCACAGGGTCAGTCAGAGGAACCCTGTGACGGTACGACTTCCCTGCTCGCAACCCCGCATCGAGCATTTCCTGCAAAGACTTCACAGACCAGTTCTTCTCGTACAGCGTCTTCGTCACCCACAGGTGATCCTCCGTGCACCGAGTAGTCGCTCCTCCCTTGAACGTGATCTCATAAATGTCCTGCTCCCCCTGGGGATACACCCCCTGCACCGTCTGCACCGAACCATCAGGAGCGCACACCACATCACCTACCTGAAGATCCCCCATGAACGCCCAGCCGAAAGGTGTCAGCACCTTAGCATCCAAAGGCTGCGCTTTCAGGTGCAACTCCGCGCCCTCGAACGCCTCCCCCTTCTCCTGCTTCAACTCGCGGAACGCCTCGATGGCCGTGAACGGATCCTTGCGGTCATGCAACTGCCCGACCATGCA
>ERZ724505.1480-NODE-1480-length-12781-cov-5.722458_pt1 | contig 12781 bp, 27 predicted proteins | sample MGYA00376038_ERZ724505 | MGnify/ENA primary metagenome ERZ724505 (study PRJEB28724, sample SAMN07190884) | wastewater metagenome | isolation source: effluent of sewage treatment plant in Hong Hong | place: Hong Kong | collected 2016-03-17 ... | reverse complement strand
CCGGTGCCGCCCAGCCCGCCGAGCGTCCCGCCCGGGGGTGGGGTCGCCTCCAACGTGTCCGGGCTCGAATCAGACGTGTCGGCGTTACGGCAAGTCCTCGCCGACCTCACCACCCAAATAAGGAGTTAGTCATGGCCCTTTACGTCCCCCCCAAGCAAGCCGCCAAAGCCTGGACCGCGGTGGCCGGCGCTGCGATTGCGACGTTGATCCAGATTCTGCAGTTCGTGTCCCCGTTCCTGCCCGGCCAGTGGGGCTGGATCGTCACCGGTGTCGTCGGTGTCCTCACCTCGGTGGCCGTGTTCTTCGTCCCCAACGCCCCCGCAACCTCCGGCCAGCACGCCGCCACCCCCTGGCCCACCAGCTAGATGCCGAACTGGTGCATCCCCCCCGTGCGGTGGATGCAAGCCTGGCTGATCCCCCCCAAAGGGATCGAGGACTGGCAGCGCATCGCCTTCCAACCCATGCTCTACACCTGCATGTGGATCGGGGCGGTCCTGCACCTCACCGTCGGGGACGTCACCGCCATCGAACGCGACGACGCCCCCGCCGGGGTGTACCAGGCGTGGATGGGTCTGTCGCTGCTCACCCCACCCATGGCGTTGGCCGCCCTAGCATTGATCGTCCACACCACCGGCCGGTGGCGGCTCCGCGGCTTGTGGCTACGACTGGGCGCCGATGTGGGATTCCTCGCCGCCATGTCCACCTACCTCATCGTGAAACTCGGCTCCGGCGACTTCCACATCTACAGCGTGTGGACCCTCATCGCGATCATCATCTTCTGCGTCCACCTCGTCATGCGCGACACCCGACGACTCCGCCAAGTGGAAGCCATGTCCCGGGAGTTCCGGTGAGCTGGTGGGGTGACGCCGCCGGCGCCCTCGCCTACGCCGGGGTCGGCGCCGCGGTCGGCTCGGTCGGGGCCGCAGCGATCACCGCCCACTCCACCAAAGGTGAGTCCCGCGCGCACGCCGCCGACCTCATCTCCAACGCCGCCGGGGAGCTCGCCGACCACCAAGCCGCCGCTATCGAACGCCTCGAACACCGATTGGATCGCATGGCCCAAGCCCTCGTCATGCTCACCACCGTCGACGAAGAACTGTTGGATCAAGTCCCCATGCCAGTCGCTGAACGGGAGAAACTGCAGAAAGCGGTCAACGCCGCCAAACTCGCCATCTAACCCCACGTGCCGCCCCGGCGGTCCTGACGCTCGAAGCCTCTCCCCGGGGCTCGCCCAGGACCGTCGGGGCCCCCTTTTCTCGTTGACGGGGGTCTTGACGCCGTCAAGATTGGTTCCCGGCCACCTGCGGTTATGCGTGTAATCCTACGTAAGCACTGGTACGATAATCCCACGTCAACCCGCATTTATGCTGTTTTCGTAAGGGGTTCGAGTCCCCTTAGCTCCACCAGGAAACTGCTTTGACCAGCAAAAATATGGCTCCCCACCCGCGGTCAAGACAGCGGTCAAGGTATCATCAGAATCGTGACACAACCGGTCGGTCCCGAAACGTTCCGAGATCCTGACTTCTTGGTCAGGTTCTCCATGCACATCCACCGCGGCAAGTGGGACTGCCGCGAATGGCGTGGTGCTTATGACGGCGGCTACGGAGTTATCAAACACAACGGCAGATTTTTCCGCGCTCACCGAGTGGCTTGGATTCTCCACCACGACCGGCCCGTGCCCGATGGCCTCTACATCGACCACCTGTGCTGCAACAAAAAGTGCGTCAACCCCGAGCACCTGGAGGCTGTGACGCCCCAGGAGAACTCCTGGCGCATCACGCGGGGCGTGCCGGGCTGGGTGGGCGTGCGGAGCGCGAAATATCGCGGGCGCAAGCGGAAGAAGACAGTCTGATGGCCTCTCTTCGTACCCGTTCCCGCAAAGACGGCAGCGTCTATCATTCGGTGCAAGTAGCCGGCGGCGATCAACGCCTCCACGGGGGAACGGTGGTAGGCGCGGGCGAATTGGATGACCAGTTCGGCGCGGGGCCGGTTCTTACCCAGCATCCAGCGCGAGATCGAGGTCTGCTCGATCCCGGTTTGTTCCGCGATCTGAACCTGGGTGGCCCCGGCGGTGACGCGCCGCATGTATGACGGCCAGTCGGTACTCATTGGTTCCCCACCATAATGCATGGATGCTACACACGTAAGTTGACTTACATCACTAGGCAGTGATGCATATCCGCAGGTAACGAAATTACACCTGTGTCATTCACCCCCTAAAACACCCGCCGGAGTGCGCACCCATGCGCGCCGCGACACGCCGAACAAAACTCGCCTCTAGTCATCGACGCGTACCTAGTGTTACGTTCCTACCCGACAAAACATCCACGGGGGAAGGAACATCCACGTTGGCAACCCTGGCGATCAAACGCAGTGGCTTGGCGAAACTCCGCGCCAACACCGGCATCACCACCGACCGGGAACTCGCCCGCCACGTCGGCATCTCCAACAGTCAACTGGCCCGCGTCATCGCCGGCACCTCACTGCCCGGCAACGACACCATCGCCGGGCTGCTGCACCTGTTCGGGTTCGCCGCGGCCGCCGACCTCTTCGAGGTCCACCCATGACCCTCACCTACCCCCTATCTGTGGCCGCTGAGCGGCTCGGCGGCACGCAACGCTGGCTCGCCGACGGAATCCGGGCGGGCAAGTTCCCGGCCCGCAAGATCGGCAAGCACTGGCGCATGACCGACGCCGACATCGACGCCGTCCTCGAGCTGTGCAAAAACCCCATCTACGTCATGCCCGAAGCCGCCCCGCGGGGGCTGAGTTTGACCCGCACCAGCCGTCGGCGGCTCGCATGAGTTTCGTCCGCGGCTACCTCTACGGGCTCGCCTTCAACATCCCCGCCTGGACGATCATCGCCCTCACGATCTGGGCCGCCACATGATCCGACGTTTCGCGCTGTGGCTCGCGGAGGTCACCGACACCTGGGCGCGGCGGCTGTATGACGACGCCGCCGAACAACTCGCCGCCGCTGAATCCGAAATCGAGGTGTGGGAGATCCGCGACGGCGAACTCATCGACCGAACCCTGTACGCACCTGTGGTTTTCATCGACGAATACGCCATGGCCCGCAACCGGCACCCCGCCGGCAAGAGGCTCTAAAGACCGGTCGCCCCCGTTGCTCCCCCCGACAGCGGGGGCGACCCACATAACGAGAAAGGCCTAGGAGATGGCAGGTGTGTTCCTGATCAGTTGCACCGCATCCCTGGTCGTCCTCGCCCTCTATCTGCTGTGGACATCGTGACCTGCCCGCTATGCGAACCCGACGACACCGGCCAGTGGTGCACCTGCACCTGCCACGACGAGGACACCGATGACTGAACCTGTCACCGAATACGAGTGGGACCAATACGTGCTGGTTCACGGCACCCGGTTCGCCCACTGTCTGTGGCTGGCGAAAAACATGCCAGCACGTAAACCGCGCCGAACCCGGCGCACAACAGTGAAGGGGAAACAGTGAGTAAGCACCGTTTGTGGGAGACCGACGAATGCGTTGAACGGTTCACCGAGGAATTCGGGGAGGGACTGGCCGAACTCGATGAGGTGCTCGCCGCCAGTCGGCAAGCCCTGGCCGATTTGGATCGGCTCGTCGCGGCGTGAGTCGACACCGCAAGCCGACACCCCCACCGCCGATCACCCCCTTGGTGACCGCGGCGGGGGTGCTGGCCTGTTTGTGGCTGCCGCTGACCACGGCGCCGGCCACCGCTAGCGCGGTCACCGATATCGCGCCCGGCCCGGCCGTGGTGGAGCACACCTCGGATCTGCGTAGGGCGACCCGGGCGCCCCGCCCCATCCCGGCCTGGATCCGCGCCGTCAAAGCCGCCCTATCCAAGTTGGGCACCGAATACCTGTGGGGCAGTAAAGGACCCGACCGGTTCGACTGCTCGGGTTTGACGCAATGGTCCTGGCGGCAAGCCGGAATCAACCTCGGACCCGACACCTACACCCAAATCCTGCAAGGTGTTCCGGTCACCGACGTCCGTCCCGGGGACCTGATCTTCCCAACCGCCGAGATCGGCGCGCGTGGGCCCGGGCACGTCCAGTTGGCCATCGGCGACGGCAAGGTCGTCGAAGCACCCGGGCGGGGCATGACCGTGCGGGTCGTCGCCCTACCCCCCACCTATGTGGCCAGGAGGGTCGCATGAAAACCACGTACAGCGAGACCGAGCTGCGCCGCCACGTCAACCGCGAACAAGCCGAACTGATCGTCGAGCGCCGCGCACTGGTCAAGCGGCTCAACGAGATTGACGACCGGCTCGGCGAACTGGAGAAAGCCTCCAACATTTTGGACGGGGGACTGCGGTGACGTGCCCGGACTGCCAGCGGCATATCGGCGAAATCATGCGGCTGCGCCAAGTGGTCGCCCAGCAGGACGGCCGGATCCTACGCATGCAGCAGCAGCGCGCCGAACACAACGAACAGATGCGCATCCAACTCGACCGGCTCCGCGAATCCCAAGACATGCTCGCCCGCGAACTGCAGGCAGGCCGCCCATGAAATGTGAACGCATCAGCGCCTACGGCACGGGTTGTGATCTTGAAGCTGGGCATGACGGCGGCCATGCACGCCACTACCCCGACTACACCGTCCGCTGGGACGACGAATCCGACCGCAGGTTCGTCGACGCCGAATCCCGAAAGCCGTTAGGGACATGAGCGCATCATCCATCGAATACACCAACGTCGAGATACCGCGCGACCGCTGGGGCCGGCCCATGGTGCTGCCGCCCAGCGGCAAGGGCAAGCGGATCGCCTACCGGCGGGTCACCACGTTCGTCGGCTGCCTCGACGACATGAACGGGCTGATGGCATGGAAGTGCCGCCAGGTGGCCTACGGCATGGGGCAGCGCAAAGACCTCGTCGTAGCGGCGGCCGCGTCGACCGTCGACGACAAGAAGAAGCTCGGCGAGATCGCCGACAAGGCAGCCGAGCACGCCAGCGCCGCAGCCACCACCGGCACCGCGCTGCACGCCTTCACCGAGCGCATCGACCGCGGCCAGCCGCTGGGCTACGTTCCCGCCGAGCACCAGGCCGACCTCGACGCCTACCGCCGGGCCACCGAGGCCATCGACTTCACCGCCATCGAAACCTTCCGCGTGCACGACAACTGGAAAGTGGCCGGCACCGCCGACCGGATCGGAAAGTACAAGGGCCGCAACGTGATCCTCGACATCAAGACCGGCTCCATCGACTTCCCGCACAAGATGGCCATGCAGTTGGCGCTCTACGCCCGCTCAGCGCCCTATGACATCGCCACCGACAAGCGCGGCATCGACGCCGAGCCCATCGACCCCAACATCGGCGTCATCATCCATCTGCCCGCCGGCCAGGGGCGCTGCGAGCTCTACGAGATCGACATCGCCAAGGGCTGGGGCGCCTGCCTACTCGCGAAGAAAGTGTGGGACTGGCGCGGCACCAAGGGCCTGACCACCGCGACGACCGCCGACGCCGAGGTGCCGCCGCCGGCGACGTGGGAGTCGCTGGTGGCCGGCGCCGACACCGTGGACCGGGTCCGCGACATCTGGAAGCGAGCCCGCGAATTGGGCGAGCTCACCCCGAATCTTCGCGCCAAGTGCGCGCAGCGCGCCGACGAATTGTCGGCGTGACCGCCAAGGAAACACCAAAGGAAGACACACCATGACACGCATCACCCTCGAAGAACCGCGCGCCGCAGGCTATCCCGTGGTCAAGCGCACCGCGTTGGGCCAGACGTTCAACGGCGCCGTGCTCAAGGCCGAGCCGCGGGATCGGCTCAAGCGCGGCGACGACGGCAACATGACGCCCATCGTCAAGCCCAACGGCAAGCACGCCCAGGAGCTCGTGGTCACTTGCCTGACCCTGCCCGACACCACCGCGCCGGCCGGGCTGGGCGACGACGAGAGCGTGCCCGAGCCCGGCAGCATCGTGCGCCTGATCCTCAAGGGCAAGGCGTTCGGCGACTGGATCGAGGCCAAGAAGGCGCTGCCCAACGGCGCCGTCGCGGTCGGCGACGTGGTCACCCAAACCACGGCCACCGCCCAGGTCTACGACGCGCAGGGCAACGCCTCGGGCGGTGAGGTCACCGACCAGGCCGCGGTGGATCAGGCACGGGCCAAGGGGCGCTCGGTCGGTATCTACGGGCCGCTCACGCTGCGCGCACCCAAGGACGGCTCGGAGTGGTTCGACAAGGCCGTCGCCGCGTACCGCTCGCTGCAGGCGCCGATCCCGGCCGAGGCGCCGGCCTCGACCGGCGGGTTCGGCGTGGCCGACGACGACGACGAGCCTCCGTTTTAACGAGTGCGTAAGCGCCCGTTGACTGTTCGCCACTAGACCACTACCAGAAGGGCCGCCATCGTGACATCGCCACAACCGACCGAACGGTGGCGGCCCGTAGTGGGCTATGAGGGCTACTACGAAGTATCCGACCTCGGGCGCGTGCGCTCGCTGCGCGCCGGGCGCGTACTCAAGCCTATGGTTTCCGGCAGGGCAGGCAGGCCGCGTTACAGCGTTGCCCTGCACCGCGGCCTACGCGATGTGCGATCTGTCCACCACCTCGTTCTCGAAGCTTTCCTCGGACCTCGACCCGCAGGAATGGTCGCCTGCCACACCGACGACGACGCGACAAACAACCGGCTGGAGAACCTGCGCTGGGACACCTCCAGCGCCAACGCGCACGACCGGGTCCGCAATCAGCGAGACGCCAACGCGCGCAAAACACACTGCGCCAACGGCCACGAGTACACCGCCGAAAACACCATGTACTCGCCGCAGCCACACGGCTGGAACGCGCGGCGATCTTGCCGCATTTGCAAGCGCGAAGCGTGGCACCGCTGGAACGCGAGCAAGGCATGGTGATCTTCTCGACCTGCCGCGACTGCGGCGGGCTGCTCCACGTCACCGACGACGACACCGTGCACCCCAACTGCGACCCCAAACCGACGAAGGCCGAACGCCTCGCGCAGGAGTGGCTGGGCGCCGTCGAGGCCGGCGACCCGATCCGCGAGGGCGAGCTCCAGGCCGCCATCGACAAGCTCGACACCGCCCCACCACGCATGCTGGCCGCCGCCCTGCGCTACGCCGACTGGGGGTGGCCCGTGTTCCCCCTCAAAACAGGGTCGAAAACACCAGCCACCCCACACGGATTCAAAGACGCCACCACCGACCCCGACCGCATCACCACCTGGTGGACACGGCACCCCGGCAACAACATCGGCATCCCCACCGGACACGCGTTCGACGTCATCGACATCGACGTCCCCCAAGGCCCCCTCACCTACAGTGCGCTACTCGAACGGGAAAACCCCCACACCGGGATCGGACCCATCCCCGACGTCCACGGGCAAGTCGCCACCAGCTCCGGTGGCTTGCACCTCTACATACCGGCCACCGGGGCGGGAAACCGGGCCGCGCTGCTACCCGGCATCGACATCCGCGGCGTCGGCGGCTACGTCGTCGCCCCACCCTCCACCCTCGGCCCACCCGGGCGGGCCTGGTCATGGATCAGCCACCCCTCACCCGTACTCACCGCCGGAGTCACCTGTGGCCGCTGACTTCTGGGACCAACGCCTCGCCGACTACGGCGTCATCCCACAACCCCAGCAGCCCCGCCCCGAAACCCCCTACACCAACAACGGCGACAACCCCGCCTACGCCGCCGCCGCGCTCCGCAACGAAGCCGAACGAGTCGCCCTCGCCCCCGAAGGCACCCGCAACCACACCCTCAACGTCGCCGCCTTCAACCTCGCCAGCCTCGCCGCCGCCGGCGCCCTCAACCCCCAAGACGTCGACGACACCCTCACGATCGCCGCCCGCCAAGCCGGGCTCGACGACACAGAAATCCGGGCCACCCTCGCCTCCGGTCGGCGCGGATCCGCAGAAAAAGTTGGGGCCCGCACCATCCCCGAACCCGCCGTGAACGTCACCGAAGTCAACAGCCACACCATCACCGAACCCCAACCCGAACCTGAACGTGATCTCCACCAGCTCGCCGTGCAACGCAAAGCCTACGAACTGCAAATCCTCGACGAAGCCCGCGCCTACTGGACCCGGCAACGCGCCACCCTCATGGGCCAACAATCGCCCCCCATGATCCCCATGCCCCAATTCCTCGCCATCCCCGACGAAGACGCCACCTACCGGGTCACCGACCTCCTGCCCATCGGCGCCCGCGTCCTGCTCGCCGCCCAATACAAAGCCGGGAAAACCTCCATGGTCGCCAACCTGCTGCGCTGCCTCGCCGACGGCGACACATTCCTCGGCCAATTCCCCGTCACCCCCGTCAACCGCATCCTGCTCATCGACACCGAACTCGACGAACGCATGCTGCGCCGCTGGCTCCGCGACCAAGGAATCCGCAACCAAACCAGCATCAACATCCTGTCCCTACGCGGCCGGCTCTCCACCTTCAACATCGTCGACGACCGCACCCGCGCCGACTGGGCCACCCGCATCACCGGCGCCGACCTCATCCTCCTCGACTGCCTAAGGCCCTGCCTCGACGCCCTCGGCCTCTCCGAAGACAAAGAAGCCGGGGTGTTCCTCACCGCATTCGACGCCCTCTGCAAAGAATGCGGCGCCGACGAAGCCGTCATGGTTCACCACATGGGGCACAACAGTGAACGCTCCCGCGGCGACAGCCGCCTCCTGGACTGGCCCGACGTGCTGTGGAAAATCGTGCGCGACACCGACCAGGACGGCGGCGACATCGAAAACGGTGCCCGATTCTTCTCCGCCATCGGCCGCGACGTCCACGTCCCAGAATCCCAACTCGACTGGCAACCCGAAACCCGAACCCTCACCATCTGCGGCGGCGGGCGGGCCGAACGGCACGCCGACACCGCCATCGCAGACATCATGGACATCCTGTCGCATCCAGCCCACTCCGACGGACTCGGACGCAACCAGCTCGTGGCGAAACTCAAGGCCTACGGGCACTCCCGCAACCTTGCCCGCCTCGCAATCCAAAGGGCTGTCGACACCTCGGTTCTGGTGATCCGCACTGGGCCGCGTAACGCAAATATTCACTTTCTCAACCCATCTCATGAGAGGGGCGATTGATGTACCTGCACTTATCGACTGGGCCACTGGGCCACCTAGGTGGCCCAGTCAGGTGGCCCAGTGGACGGGCTGACCGGGCCACCGGTACACTCGGCCTCAAGGGCCGAGTGAGTAACCCGGGTGGCCCAGTCGTACAAGCCCTCGTAGCCACCAGCACCGGCTCAGTCACCGGCCCAGACCAGTGACCCGCTCGCGACGGTCCGCGAAAAACGCGGGCACCGCCTTCGAAACCGCCATCGCCCGACACCTCGCCCAAGCGTTGGACGACGACCGTGTGGAACGCCGCACCCGCAACGGCACGAAAGATCGCGGCGACATCTCCGGCTTGCGTATCCACGGCCAACGCCTGGTCGCCGAATGCAAAAACTGTGCCCGCCAAGACCTGCCCGGCTGGACCGCCGAAGCCCACCTCGAAGCCGGAAACGACGACGCACTCGCCGGCATCGTCATCCACAAACGGCACGGCACCACCGACCCATCACGGCAATGGGTCACCATGACCGTCGCCGACTTCGTCGCCCTCCTCACCGGACGATCGGCCGACCAGTGAGCGGCCGCCCACAACAACCCGGCGGCAAAACCTGGGCCCACCACCTCATCCTCGGCGACTGGGCCGACGAAGCCGCCTGCGCCGGCCACCCCGCCGACTGGTGGTTCCCCGCCGAACTCGGTCGCCGCCGAATCCGCTACGGCGACGACCGGCGAGCCAAAGCCATCTGCACAACCTGCCCCGTCATCGACGACTGCCTCACCCACGCCCTCACCCACGACGAAAACGACGGCGTCTGGGGCGGAAAATCCCCCGAAGAACGGCGACGCGCATGACCACCCAAACAAGCCCCGAAAACCCGTGTGCGGGGCAGCCAGCCGCCAAAGATGGGCATCTCCCGTCCACTGTGGAACGGCTCACCGCCGCGGTCGCCGCCCTGTGCGACCCGATCGAGGGTTTCGTCGACAACCGCCGCTACCACGCCGACCCCCTCTACACCCAGTTGCGGGAATCACTGCCCGGGAACCGCGGCACCGGCGGCAGCAACGGAACCTTCACCGGGTGTTGGATCACCGCCCTCGATCTGCTCACCGAGATCGACGGGACGACCGCCGCCTGGACGTGGTGCCGCGGCGCGGACCTCACCCATCCCGGGCCGGCGACGATCGTGCGCCTGCACCACCTCGAGCAGCATGCGTTTCGGCCGCAGGACTGCGCAGCGATCAACCAGATCTCCGACATCTGTGAGCAGTGGGTGGCATCGATCAAAGCCCTGCTGGATCCGCCGCCGCGGGTGGGGTTGCCGTCACCGTGCCCGCAGTGCGGGGCGCGCATCGTGTACCGGCATGACAGTGGGGAGTTGGTGCGTCAGGCGGCGTTGCAGATCGGGCCGCAGGGCTGTCAGTGCGGCCGCTGTCGCACGGTGTGGGCGCCGGATGCGTTCGTGTTTTTGGCGACCCGACTGTTGGGTTACGCGTTGCCGGCGGGGGTGTTGGAGTGACCGCCAGGTTTACCGAACAGGTTCTTATCGGCGGGGGAGAGCAGTGAGCGGCGACGTGTTGTTCGAGGACGCTGAACTGTTCAGTGGCGACCCGTTGGACCCCGACTTCGAGCAGGTCTGCCCTCCGAGTGTGGTGGCATCGTTGACCCGTTCCCAACGCGAGCAGCGGCTGGAGAAGCTGATCGTGCAGGCGCACACCATCGTGGACAAAGCGTGGGAACTGTACGCCGCCGGCAGAATGCGAGCCGCCTGGTGCGTCCTCTACTCGGGCGGCAACGACTCCACCGTCCTCGCACATCTGATGCGGGAACGGGTGGACTTCGCCGTCCACGCCAACACCACCATCGGCATCGAAGACACCCGCCAGTTCGTGCGCGATACCTGCGCCAACTGGGGATTGGAACTGCTGGAACGCACCGCCCCCACCAGCTACCGCGACCTCGTCCTCGAACGCGGCTTCCCCGGCCCCGCCATGCACTTCAAAATGTTCCAACGGTTGAAGGAACGCTGCCTCGACGAAGTGAAACGCGAACTCGTCACCGACAACCGTCGGCAACGCATCCTGTTCATCGCCGGTCGTCGCCGCGCCGAATCCAAACGCCGCACCAACATCCCCCTCTACGAAGTAGACGGGTCAGCCATCTGGGCCAGCCCCATCGCCATGTGGACAAAACTCGACATGAACACCTATCGACTCATGGCCGGTGACGTACCCGTCAACACCGTGTCCGAAAAGCTGCACATGAGCGGCGAATGCCTCTGCGGGGCGTTCGCCAAACCAGGGGAGCTGGACGAAATCCGGTTCTGGTATCCCGCGATGGCCGACGAGATCGACCAACTGGAAGCCGACGTACGGGCCGCCGGGATCAAGGAACCGTACTGCCGGTGGGGACACGGCCAGGGCAAGCCCACCGAGATGACCGGGAAACTCTGCACCTCCTGCGGCATCGACCAACTCGGACTGTGGGAAGCAAGCGCATGACGCGACAGGTTCTTATCGGCGGGGGAGAGCAGTGAACGTCCTGTCCCTGTTCGCTGGGATCGGCGGCCTGGAACTCGGCCTGGAACGCGCCGGAATGACCGTTGTCGGCCAGGTCGAAATCAACCCGTTCTGCCGCCAAGTCCTCGCCAAACACTGGCCCGATGTACCCCGACACGACGATGTACGCACCACTGTCGAGTGGTGGGAAAGCGAGCAACGACCCCATGTCGATCTCATTTGCGGAGGATTCCCCTGCCAGGACATCTCCCACGCCGGAAAGCGAGCAGGGAATCACTGGGCCGAAGTCATCGCTCTGGGGCGCAATGCTCGACACCATTCGCCATATTCGACCCCGATACGTGCTGGTGGAAAACGTCTCAGCTCTCGTTGTTCGAGGACTCGACACGGTCCTCGCTGACCTTGCCGCAATCGGGTTCGATGCGGAATGGGCGACTCTACGAGCATCCGACTTCGGGGCGCCCCATAACCGTGAACGGATATACATCCTGGCCTACCCCGCGGGCGGCGATAGGCAGTCATGGAATCTGCTGGGGGAGAGCGGAGAACGGAGACCACCGCTCGCAGCTCGAAGACTTTCTGGGCTGGATGCATGTGAAAGGCGGCGGCAAGCGGCTGCGTGGCTGGAACGTCAACCCGACGTGGGTCGATTGGTTGATGGGATTCCCTACCGGATGGAGCGACTTACCGCACTCGGAAACGCCGTAGTCCCAGCCGTGTCCGAACACATCGGCAAGCAGCTTGCAGGTTGACGTAAGTCGGGTCTTATCGGCACTCCGTGGGGGACACGCCGCGAAGCAAATGACATCGTTGTCATTTTCGGTATAGCATTAGCTCCCGTCAGGTGAAGGCTGTCCAAAACACCCTGACCACCACCTGTTATCTGTGCAGGTAGGAGCCAAATATGGCATCCAACGAGATTCTTCACACCCAGATCACCGTGGCGTTGCGCTGCGTGCGCCAAGCCCGCTTCGACGGCACACCCGAAGCGATCGAGGTCGCCGAGGCGCACCTTGACCGGCTGCTGGACCGACTCCCCGAGGTGGTGCCCGCCTAAATGTGCCGCCGCAACAAGATCCCCGACTGGGCCCACCAGTTGCACCTGGAACTGCATCAACTCGATTCGAAAGTGGACACCATCATGGCTTTGGTTCAGATCGAACAGGATTCTTTGGACGCCCTCGACGCCGCCCTCGACGAGGTGACCACCTCACTCGAGGCGAAGATCGAATCGTTGAAGACCGCCCTGCC
>ERZ724505.1478-NODE-1478-length-12785-cov-5.530951_pt1 | contig 12785 bp, 9 predicted proteins | sample MGYA00376038_ERZ724505 | MGnify/ENA primary metagenome ERZ724505 (study PRJEB28724, sample SAMN07190884) | wastewater metagenome | isolation source: effluent of sewage treatment plant in Hong Hong | place: Hong Kong | collected 2016-03-17 ... | reverse complement strand
CGACCAGGACATCCGCAACATGGGTGGCCTGTGGAAGTACATGAAGATCACCTGGATCACGTCGCTGCTGGGCTCGCTGGCGTTGATCGGGACGCCGTTCTTCTCGGGTTTCTATTCCAAGGACTCGATCATCGAGGCCGTGCACGCCAGCCACCTGCCAGGCGCCGGTTTCGCGCAGTTCGCCGTGACCCTGGGCGTATTCGTCACCGCCTTCTATTCCTTCCGGATGTACTTCCTGGTCTTCCACGGCAAGGAGCACTTCCATCACAAACCTTTCCCGGGCGAGCACGACCATCATGACGATCATGGCGACGACGACCACGGCCATGCGCACACGCCGCATGAGTCGCCCGCCGTGGTCTGGGCGCCGCTGCTGCTGCTGGCCATCCCCTCGGTGGTGATCGGCTACCTGACGATCCAGCCCATGCTCTATGGCGACTTCTTCAAGGACGCCATCTTTGTGAACTCGCACGCCCACCATGCGATGCATGAGCTGGCTGAGGAGTTCCACGGTGCCACCGCCATGGCCCTGCATGCCTTCACCACACTGCCGTTCTGGCTGGCGCTGGGCGGCGTCGTCACGGCCTATGTGTTCTACATGGTGGTGCCGTCGGTGCCGGCCACCATCGCCAAGGTCCTGCGCCCCGTCGTCGTGGTGCTGGAGAACAAGTACTACATGGACTGGGTCAACGAGAACATCCTGGCCCGTGCCGCGCGCTGGATCGGCATCGGCCTCTGGAAGGGTGGTGACGCCGGCTTGATCGACGGCGTGGTCATCAATGGCTCGGCCCATGCGGTGGGCGGCGTCGCCGGCTTGGTGCGGCGCTTGCAGACCGGCCTGCTGCCCTTGTACGCCCTGGTCATGATCGTGGGCGTGGTGGGTCTGATGACCTGGAAGCTCTGGCCGTATATCGAGCCTCAGTTCAAGGCCCTGCTGGGTCAATGAGCTGAAGGCGGAGAACAAGAATATGTTGCTGAGTCTTGCAATCTTTCTGCCCATCGTCTGCGGCGCACTGCTGCTGGCGCTCGGGCGTGACGAGAACGCCCCGGCCGTGCGCTGGCTGGCTTTGGTGGCGGCCGTGGCCAGCTTCCTGGTCACCGTGCCCCTGATCACGGGTTTCGACACCTCGACCGCTGCCATGCAGTTCGTTGAGAACCAGGCCTGGATCGAGCGCTTCAACATCCGCTACCACCTCGGGGTGGACGGCATCTCGATGTGGTTCGTGCCGCTGACGGCCTTCATCACCGTCATCGTGGTGATCGCCGCTTGGGAGGTGATCGACACGCGCGTCAACCAGTACATGGGCGCCTTCCTGATCCTGTCGGGTCTGATGGTCGGCGTGTTCTCGGCCCTCGATGGCATGCTGTTCTACGTGTTCTTCGAGGCGACCCTGATCCCGATGTACATCATCATCGGCGTCTGGGGCGGCCCGCGGCGCGTTTACGCGGCCTTCAAGTTCTTCCTGTACACGCTGGCCGGCTCGCTGCTGATGCTGGTTGCGCTGCTCTACCTGTACTACCAGTCGGCTGGCAGCTTCGACATCCAGACCTGGCACAAGCTCCCCCTGAGTGGGCACACCCAGACCCTGCTGTTCTTCGCCTTCCTGGCGGCGTTCTCGGTCAAGGTGCCGATGTGGCCGGTGCACACCTGGCTGCCGGACGCCCACGTCGAGGCGCCCACCGGCGGTTCGGTGGTGCTGGCCGCCATCATGCTGAAGCTGGGCTGCTACGGCTTCCTTCGCTTCTCGCTGCCCATCGCTCCAGATGCTGCCCACCATTGGGCCTGGCTGATCATTGCCATGTCGATCATTGGTGTCATCTACATCGGCCTCGTGGCCCTGGTGCAGAAGGACATGAAGAAGCTGGTGGCCTATTCGTCCATCGCCCACATGGGTTTCGTGACCCTGGGCTTCTTCATCTTCAATGAGCTGGGCGTGTCGGGCGCCATCGTGCAGATGATCTCGCACGGCTTCGTTTCGGGCGCCATGTTCCTGTGCATTGGGGTGCTGTACGACCGCGTGCACTCGCGCGAAATCTCGGCCTACGGCGGTGTGGTGAACACCATGCCCACCTTCGCTGCATTCGCCGTGTTCTTCGGTATGGCCAATTGCGGCCTGCCCGCCACGGCCGGCTTTGTGGGCGAGTGGATGGTCATCCTCGGCGCGGTGCAGGCCAACTTCTGGTTGGGGGCGCTCGCGGCCACGGCCCTGGTGTTTGGCGCGGCGTATACGCTGTGGATGATCAAGCGCGTCTACTTTGGCGACGTGGCCAATGACAAGGTCCGAGCGCTGACCGACATCAACGCGCGCGAGTTCCTGATGCTGGCCGTGCTCGCCATTGCCGTGCTCTGGATGGGCGTGTATCCCAAGCCCTTCACCGATGTGATGCACGCCTCGGTCACCGAACTGCTCAAGCACGTCGCTCAGAGCAAGATTGTTCCCTGAGGGCGACCCAAGATGAACGACATGAACTGGCTCGCGGTCTACCCCGAGATCTTTCTGCTGGCCATGGGCTGCCTGGTCGCCCTGGTCGACCTTTGGGTGACCGACCCGGAGCGCCGCCCCACCTACTGGCTCACGCAGCTCAGCCTCGCCTTGACGGCGTTGATGCACTTCAACCACTTCGACGCCGGGCTGACCGTCTATGCGATGCAGCAGATGGTGGTGGCCGACCCGATGGGGCATTTGCTCGCCGGCTTTGCCTGCGTGGCGACCATGATCACCCTGGTCTACGCGCGCCCCTATGCGGCCAGCCGCGAGATGCTCAAGGGCGAGCTCTTCATCCTCAGCGTGTTCTCGCTGCTGGGCATCAATGTCATGCTCGCGGCCAACAACTTCCTGGTCATCTATCTCGGCCTGGAGCTGATGAGCCTGTCGCTGTATGCGCTGGTGGCCCTGCGGCGTGATCACGCCGTCTCCACCGAGGCGGCGATGAAGTACTTCGTGCTCGGTGCCCTGGCCAGCGGCTTCCTCCTCTATGGCCTGTCGATGATGTACGGCGCCACCGGCTCGCTGGAGATCCCCAAGGTCTTTGAAGTGATTGCTGGCGGCGTGCCCAATAAGGGCGTGCTGGTGTTTGGCGTTGTGTTCGTGGTCGCCGGCCTGGCCTTCAAGCTCGGTGCCGCTCCCTTCCACATGTGGGTGCCTGATGTGTACCAAGGCGCGCCCACGGCCGTGACCCTTCTGATTGGCGGCGGCCCCAAGCTGGCGGCGTTTGCGATCACGGTTCGTCTGCTGGTCGAGGGCATGATCGGGCTGGCAGTCGATTGGCAACAGATGCTGATCGTGCTGTCGGTGTTGTCGCTGCTGATCGGCAATCTTGCGGCCATCGCGCAGACCAACATCAAGCGCATGCTGGCCTACTCGACCATCGCCAACATGGGCTTCATGCTGCTGGGCATGGCGTGCGGGGTGGTCAACGACAACACGCTCTCGGCCACGAATGCCTACAGCTCGGCCATGTTTTATGTCGTGTCCTATGTGCTGACGACGCTCGGTACCTTTGGCATGGTCATCCTGTTGTCGCGCCAGGGCTTCGAGGCCGAGGAACTGCGTGACTTTGCCGGCTTGGCCAAGCGCAGCCCCTGGTTTGCGCTGGTGATGACCTTCTTCATGTTCTCCCTGGCTGGCGTGCCACCGATGGTCGGGTTCTACGCCAAGCTTGCGGTGCTGCAAGCTCTGGTCGCCACCGGCGTGGCCGGCTACCTGCAGTTGGCCGTCTTTGCCGTGGTCATCTCGCTGATCGGGGCGTTCTATTACCTGCGGGTCGTGAAGGTCATGTACTTCGATGAGCCCACCGACACCACGGCCATCGCCGCGCCCGCCGACGTCCGCGTCGTCATGTCGCTCAACGGTGCCGCCGTGCTGGTGTTCGGCCTGTTGCCCGGTGGCCTGATGGCGCTGTGCGCACAGGCGATCGTGCGCGCGCTCGCGTCCTGATCTGCGGGTGGACCAAGGCACGGCCATCGTTGCAGTGCTGATCGTGGCCGTGCTGGCCGCGAACCTGCCCTATCTGACGGAGCGCCTGCTCCTTGTCGGCCCTCGCCGTGCGCCCAAGGCCGCGGGTTGGCGTGTGCTGGAGCTCGTGCTGATGGCGTTGCTGACCTACGGTGTCGGCGCCTTTGCCGAGGCCCGCATCGGGCAGCGGGCGCCCCAGGGCTGGGAGTTCTATGCCGCCGGGGCCTGCTTGTTCGTGACCCTCGGCTTCCCTGGCTTCGTGTGGCGCTATCTGCGCCGGCACCCCCATGCCGAGTCCTGACGACCACCTCATCGAGCGTTGCCAGCGCAGCGACACCGTGTTCGAAGGCAACTTCCTGCACGTCCAGCGTGACCAGGTGGCACTGCCAGATGGCAAGGTCGCGACACGCGAATTCATCCGCCACCCAGGCGCCGTCATGATCGTGCCGCTGCTTGACGACGGCCGGCTGCTGATGGAGCGCCAGTACCGCTACCCCATGGGCCGCGTGATGCTGGAGTTCCCGGCCGGCAAGCTGGATGCGGGCGAACCGCCGTTTGAGTGTGCCGTGCGTGAGCTCGAAGAAGAGACCGGCTATCGCGCACGCGAATGGGCGCATGCCGGTGTGCTCCACAACGCCATCGCCTATTCCGACGAAGGCATCGAGATCTACTTCGCGCGCGGGCTCAACCCCGGGCGCCAGCACCTGGACGATGGCGAGTTCCTCGAACTCGCGCAGCTCTCGGTGTCGGAGCTCGACGCGATGTGTGCCGACGGTCGGGTCACGGATGCCAAGACCTTGATCGGACTGCTCTGGCTCACACGCTGGCAGCGGGGCGAGTGGGTGCTGAACTGGTTCAAGGCCTGATCGGTCGGCGCGTTGGCCGGCGCCGTTCAGTCCGTCTGGGCTGCAACTCATCCCGCATTGCGCCCCGCTGGTCGCATCGCACTGAAAGCGCTGCTCAAACCTGGAAAATGCCGCCCGTGACCTCTGTCGCTGACACGACCGAGCGCTAATCTCCCCACATCCTGCCCCGGCCGCATTCCCTGCCTCGGCCGCCAATTCCGGAGTCAAGCCCATGACGCTTACCGCCCTGGTGAGAAGCCAGCCCCATACCTTTGCCGGACGCGCTCGTCCGTGGGCCATCGCCGTGACCGTGGCGCTCGCGCTCGCCGCCTGTGGCGGCGGCAAGAAGGACGCCGCCGCCGACAAGGACGTCAAGGCCAAGCCCGCGCTGCTGATCGCGCCTGAGGACGTGCGGGCCGTCAGTCAGAGTGGCTTGATCGGAGCCCCCGTCATCACCGGCGCCATCCAGCCGGCACGCCGGGCCGATCTGCGCGCTGAAGTTGCCGCCATCGTGCTCCAGGTCGCCAAGGACAACGGCGAGCGTGTGCGCCAGGGCGACCTCATCATCCGCCTCGACGCCACCGCCATCCGCGACAGCCTCACCTCGGCTGAAGAAGCGCTGCGCGCTGCCCAGCAAAGCTTTGAGCAGACCGAGCGCGTGCTGACCCGTCAGCGCACCCTCAACCAGCAGGGCATGACCTCGATGCAAGCCCTGGAAGACGCCGAAGTGCGCCGCAATTCGGCCCAGAGCGAGCTGGCCGCCGCCAAGGCGCGCGTCGTCACCGCCCGCCAGCAGGTTTCGCGCACCGAGGTGCGGGCGCCGTTCGATGGCGTGGTCAGCGAGCGCAAGGTCTCGGTTGGCGACACCGTCCAGGTCGGCCGCGAACTGGTCAAGGTCATCGACCCCGCTTCCATGCGCTTCGAGGGTCAGGTCTCGGCCGACCGGCTGGGTGAACTCAAGATCGGCCAGGCGGTCTCCTTCCGTGTCAATGGCTTTGGCGATGTCGAGTACCGCGGCAAGCTGGCGCGCATCGACGCCGCTGCCAATGCCACCACCCGCCAGGTCGAGCTGATCGCCAGCTTCGACCAGCCGGCCAAGGCGCCGCAGGTGGCCGGCCTGTACGCCGAAGGCCGTGTCGAGAGCGCCGACCGTCGCGCGCTGGTGCTGGCGGAAGGCTCGGTCCAGCGCCAGGGCGACAGCGCCTTCGTCTGGAAGATCGCCGGCAGCCAGCTCAAGAAGGTCAATGTCACCTTGGGTGAACGCGACGAGCGCCGGGGCGAGGTGGTCATCACCTCGGGCCTGGCGCTGGGTGATGAGGTGCTGCGTGCACCCACCGGCAGCCTCAGCGACAACGCCGCCGTGGTTCGCGTCAAGCCGGGCTCCGGCGCTGCCTCGGGTGTGGCTGCCGCGCCTGTCGTGGCTGCCAGCAAGTAAGCCAGCAGCCAAGCCCGTAAGGAGAACCGCATGTTCCTCTCCAACTTCAGCATCAGCCGGCCCGTGGCGACCGTGGTCGTCATCATCGGCCTGATGCTGGTGGGCCTCTTGGCGCTGTCCAAGCTCAAGGTCAACCAGTTCCCCGAGGTCGAGCCGCCCGTGCTCGTCATCAACATCCCTTACCCCGGCGCGTCTCCCGAGACCGTCGAGCGCGAGGTCGTCAACCGCATCGAGAAGGCACTGCAGAGCATCTCGGGCGTGGACCGCTCGCAATCCACTTCGCGTGAGGGCAGTGCCACCATCGTCCTGATCTTCGACTTCTCGAAGAACATGATCGAAGCCGCCGACGAGGTGCGCAATGCCATCGCCTCGGTGCGCTACAAGCTGCCCACCGAGATCCGCGAGCCCATCATCAACCGGGCCGACCCGGGCGCCCAGCCCATCCTGCAGCTCTCGCTGTCCAGCAGCAAGCAGAGCCATGCGCAACTCAGCCGCATGGCGGAGGACCAACTGGCCGAGCGCTTCCGCGGCATCCCCGGCGTGTCGGTCGTCAATGTGAACGGCGCGCTGCGCCGCGAGCTGTCCATCCTGCTGCGTGCCGAAAAGCTGCGCGAGTTCGGCGTCTCGGTCACCGAGGTGACCAATGCCGTGCGCGCCCAGAACACCACCGCACCGGTGGGCAAGGTGCGTGGCGAGCTGGAGGACCAAAGCATCCGCCTGCTGGGCCGGCTGGAAAGCCCGTCCGAGTTCGAGCAGATGATCATCAAGCGCCGGGGCACCGACGTCGTGCGCCTGGGTCAGGTCGCCGAGGTCAAGGACGGCTTTGCCGAGATGACCGGCTACAGCCTGCGCAATGGCCGCCCCAACGTCGGCCTGAACATCACCCGCTCGCGCGATGCGTCCACGGTCAGCGTCGCCACCGAAGCCCGCAAGCTGGTGGAAGAGATCCGCAAGGAACTGCCCGAAGGCACCATCCTCGACATCACCCAGGACGGCGGCAAGGACGCCGAGAACAGCCTGCACAACGTCACCCATGCGCTGTTCTTCGGCGCCGGTTTGACGATCTTCGTGGTCTACGCCTTCCTGAATAGCTGGCGCTCCACCCTCATCACCGCGCTCAGCCTGCCCACGTCGGTGCTGGCGGCCTTCATCGCTGTCTGGCTGATGGGCTTCTCGCTCAACTTCATGAGCCTGCTCGGCCTCTCGCTCGCCATCGGCGTGCTGATCGACGACGCCATCGTCGTGCGGGAGAACATCGTGCGGCATATGGAGCGCGGCAGTGACCGCGTCACCGCCGCCCGCGAGGGCACGGCTGAGATCGGCCTGGCGGTGGCCGCCACGACCTTTGCCATCGTGGCCGTGTTCGTGCCCGTGGCCTTCATGGGCAATGGGCCGGGCCAGTGGTTCAAGCCCTTCGCCCTCACCGTCGTCGCCTCGGTCGTCGTGTCCCTGCTGATCAGCTTCACGCTCGACCCGATGCTGTCGGCCTACTGGGGCGACCCCCCGGGCTACCACCACGCCGAGAAGCGAGGCATCAGCAAGGTGCTGGCGCGCTTCAACGCGTGGTTCGACGGCGTCGCCAACAGCTATGGCCACGTCATCGCCTGGGCGCTGCACCATCGGCGCTGGATGACGGCCTTTGCGGTGGCCAGCTTCTTCGCCGCCATCGGCCTGCAGATCGTGGCCGGGGGCTCCAGCTTCCTGCCGCAGGCGGACGCCGGCTTCCTGGCCGTCGAGGTGCGCGCTCCGGCGTCCAGCAGCCTCGACTACGCCAAGCTCAAGCTCGACGCCGCTGCTGCGCTGGCCTCCACCATGCCCGAGACCAAGGCCACGTCGGCCTACCCCAATGCCAGCGGCGGCCGGGTCTATGTGGACATTGGCGACAGCACGTCCCGCAAGCGCTCCGCGGCCGAGGTGGCCAAGGACCTGCGCGAGCGCTTGGGCCGCCTGGTCGGCGCCGAGTACGTCGTGCTCGACGATCTCAACAACGGTGCCCAGAAGCCCATCCAGATCCGCTTCTATGGCACCGACACGCGCAAGCTCCAGGAGCTGACGCAGGCCTTCGTCAAGACCATGCAGGGCATCAAGGGCGCGGTGGATGTGGGCTATTCCGAGCAGGACCCGCAGAACGAGCTGCAGATCGAAATGGACCGCGGCCTCGCGAACCAGCTCGGCATCTCGGTCAACGATGCCGCCCAGGCGCTGCGCGTGGCCTTTGCCGGCGTGGAAGTGGGCGACTGGGTGGACCCCACCGGCGAAGCGCGTGACGTGGCCGTGCGCCTGCACCCGGCTGACCGGGTGGACGCCGCCAACATCGAGCGCCTGCCGATTGCCGTTTCGGGCACCAACCGCATGGTGCCGCTGGATCAGATCGCCACCGTCACCATGGGCAAGGGCCCGGGCCAGATCCAGCACGCAGACGGCAAGCGCACCATCACGGTCAGCGCCAATGCCCAAGGCCGCTCGCCCGGCGAGATCACGGCCGAGGCCCAGAAGCTGGCCAAGTCCATCGACTTCCCGCCCGGCTTCGGCATCGAGCTGGCCGGCTCCGCGCGGGATCAGCAGATCGTCTTCACGGCCATGATCACGGCGCTGCTCAGCGGCATCGCCCTGATGTACTTCGTGCTGGTCATCCAGTTCAACAGCTTCAGTGCACCGCTGGCCGTGATGCTCTCGCTGCCCCTCAGCCTCTTCGGCGTGGTGGTGGCGCTGATCCTCACGCGCGGCACGCTCAACCTGATGAGCCTGATCGGCGTGATCATGCTGATGGGTCTGGTGGCCAAGAACGCCATCTTGCTTCTCGACGCCACGCGTCAGGAAGAGGCCGCCGGCATCGACCGCGAAGAGGCCCTGATGCACGCCGGCCGCAAGCGCTTCCGTCCCATCCTGATGACGACGTTTGCGCTGATCGCCGGCATGATGCCCGTCGCCATTGGCGTGGGGGAGGGCGGCGAGTTCTACCGCCCCATGGCCGTGGCCATCATCGGCGGCACCATCACCTCGACGCTGCTGACGCTGCTGGTCGTCCCGACCTTCTACGACAGCATCGAGATCGCGCGTGACCGGGCGATTGCCAAGTTCCGCCGCCGCGTGCCGCGCTTCACGGCCTTCGGGGCCTTCGTGATGACCTTGCTCGAAGCGGTGCTGACCCTCGTGCTGGTGCGCTTCGTGTGGCGCAGCTTGGTCTGGGCGGTGCGCCTGGCGACTGGCCGTCGCCCGCCTACAGCACCCGCCCTGGGTTGAGGAGATTGAGCGGGTCCAGCGCCCGCTTGATCGTGTGCATCAGCGCCAGGGCCGTTGGGTCCTTGCGCCTTGCCAGTTCCTCGCGCTTGAGCCGGCCAATGCCGTGCTCGGCCGAGATCGAGCCGCCGGCCAGCTGCACGGCGTCGTAGACGATCTCGTTGATCGCCGCCTCGTGTGTGGCCAGGAAGGCCGCAGCATCCACCCCTGCCGGCGCCTGCACGTTGTAGTGCAGGTTGCCGTCTCCCAGGTGCCCGAAGTCGATCAGCCGCGCGCCTGGCGCGTGGCGCAGCACCAAGTCGTCCACGCGCGCCACAAAGTCCGGGATCGCCGAGACGGGCAACGCAATGTCGTGCTTGATGTTGAGCCCGGCTTGCGCCTGTGCCATGGGGATGGACTCACGCAGCTGCCACATGCCGCGCGCCTGTTGAACGTTCTGCGCCACGGCGGCGTCGTCGGCCAGGTCCTGCATCAGGGCTTCTTCGAGCATGGCCTCCAGGCTGGTCTGCGCCGCCGTGGTGCCCACGCTGCTGGACAGCTCGATCAGCACCGTCCAAGGCGGTGTGCCCAGCGGGCGGGGGACCAGCGGCAGTTGCTCGCCCACCAGGGCCATGGACTCGGCATTCATCACTTCAAAGCCTGTCAGCCCATCGTGCAGCCGCTGCCGTGCCAAACGCAGCAGCGCGAGGCAAGCGGTCAATGACGGACAGGCCACCAGGGCCGTGCTGCGCGCTGCTGGCGCGGGGTAGAGCTTGATCGTCGCGGCCGTGATGATGCCCAGCGTGCCCTCGCTGCCGATGAAGAGGTCACGCAGGTCGTAGCCCGTGTTGTCCTTGCGCAGGCCCGAGAGGCCGTGCCAGATCTCGCCCTGCGGCGTCACCACCTCCAGCCCGAGGCACAGCTCGCGCGCATTGCCGTAGCGCAGCACCTGGGTGCCGCCGGCGTTGGTGGCCAGGTTGCCGCCGAGCGTGCAGCTGCCCTCGGCCGCCAGGCTCAGCGGCAGCAGCAAGCCGCTTTGGGCGGCTGCGGCTTGCAGGTCGGCCAGCACGCAGCCGGCTTCGGCGGTGAGACTGAGGTTGTCGGCATCGACGCGGCGCAGCTCACGCAGTCGCTGCAGGCTCAGTACGAGCTGGGTGCCGGTGTCGTCGGGCGTCGAGCCGCCCACCAGGCCGGTATTGCCGCCTTGCGGCACGATGGGCACACGCCATTCGGTGCAGAGCTGGACTGTGCGCGCCACTTCTTCGGTCGTGGCCGGCCGGGCCACGGCGATGGCGCGGCCCGGGTAGCGCTTGCGCCAGTCGGTCTCGTAGCTGGAGAGCCCATCCGCCGGCAGGGCGCCCTTGGGGCCCAGCAGCGCGCGCAGGGCTTGATGGAAGGGCGTCGGCATGGCTCAGGCCGTCTTGGCCGCCCTCAGGCGCTGGCGCACCTGCATCGAGCAGCCGACAAAAATCAACACGCTGAGCCCCGCCTCGCCCACGGCCAGCCAGCGGCCGATGCCGGGCTCGGCACCCATGCGGACCAGTCCTTCTGCGGCATAGAGCCATACAAAGAGACTCACCCAGCGGTAGGTGTAGAGCCGGTAACGCCACAGGCCGGCCAGCGGCAAGAGCAAGGGCAGGGCTTTGACTGCGAGCGTCCCGCGCCCGGTGGGCGCCAGCCAGGTCTCCCAGGCCAGGCACAGGACAAACAGCGCCAATGTGCCGCCCAGCGCCAAGCTGCGCGAGAGGCGCTCCGCAGCGCTGGCCTGGGTGCGTGGGCTGGAGGCAGGCAACATGACTGGCATCATAGAAGCCATGCCTGAAGCCCTTTCCGATGCCGCCGAGCGGCCGCTGTCGCGCAATCCGGTCGTCTTTGCACGCAACTTCCTGGCCGATCTGCTGGCCTGGCCGTGGATGCAGACCCTGGCCACCTTCCGCCAGCGTTTCCGCGAGGAGCGCCTGGGCCTCACGGCCGGCAGCCTGACCTTCACGACCCTGATCTCCCTGGTGCCTTTGCTGACGGTAGCGCTGGCGCTCTTCACCGCCTTCCCGATGTTCAGCAAGTTCCAGGGCGCGCTGCAGGAGTACTTCCTCAAGAGCCTGATTCCCGACAACATCGCCAAGCCCGTGTTGGCCTCGCTGACGCAGTTTGCGACCAAGGCCAATCGCTTGGGCGCCGTGGGCCTGATCCTGCTGGTCGTCTCGGCCTTGGCGCTGATGCTGACCATCGACCGCACGCTCAACAGCATCTGGCGCGTCACACGGCCCCGGCCCATCGCGCAGCGCGTGCTCGTGTACTGGGCCGCCCTGACGCTTGGGCCCTTGGTGCTCGGGGCCAGCCTCACGGGCACCAGCTATGCCATCAGCGCCAGCCAGGGCTATCTCGATCGATTGCCCAGCGGCCTCTCGACCTTGCTGGACGGTGCCGAGGTGCTGCTGCTGGCCGGCGCCATCGCGGGCCTCTTCCACTACGTGCCCAACACCCACGTGCGCTGGCGCCATGCCTTCATCGGCGGCGCCTTTGTCGGCCTTGGGTTTGCCATCGCCAAGGCCTTGCTGGCCTGGTATGTGAAGAAGGTGCCGACGCTCTCCACCGTTTATGGCGCCTTTGCCACCGTGCCCATCTTCCTGATCTGGATTTATCTCGGCTGGGTGATCGTGCTGCTGGGGGGCATCCTGGCGGCCAATGCGCCGGCGCTGATGGGGCGGCTGCACCTGCGGCCCGCCACGCCGGGCCAGCCCTTTGCCGTGGCGCTGGAAGCCCTGCGCGCGCTGTGGGCGGCGCGTCAGCGCGGCGGCCAGGGCCTGAGCCAGTTGCGCTTGGCCTATGCGCTGCGGGTGGACCCGCTGCAGCTCAGCCCTGTGCTGGAGACCCTGGTGGGCCTCGACCTGATCGGCCGTCTCGAAGAAGAAGGCGCCCAGCGCCTGGTGTTGCTCGGTGACCCTGCCGAGACGCCGGCGGCCCCTTTGATCGGCGCCTTGCTGCTGGAGCGGCAGGGCGTGCGTGAGGAGCTCTGGCGTCGCAGCGACTGGGCGCGCCTCAAGCTGGCCGACTTACTGGGGCTTGAAGCCAGCGGCCTTCATGATGCCGGCCCAGGTGGCTGAGTAGGCGCGCTCGCGCTTGGCGAGTTCCTCGCCCGGCACATGGGCGACGGAGAGCCCCAGGGCCGTCAGGCGCGCGTAGACGGAGCGATCAGCCAGCACCTTGGCCAGCGCTGTCGAGATGCGCTGCTGGACGGCAGCCGGCGTGCCAGCCGGCGCGAAGAGGCCGTAGTAAGGCAGCTCTTCAAAGCCCTTGAGGCCCAGCTCGGCAAAGGTCGGCACGTCGGGC
>ERZ724505.1477-NODE-1477-length-12786-cov-4.876993_pt1 | contig 12786 bp, 12 predicted proteins | sample MGYA00376038_ERZ724505 | MGnify/ENA primary metagenome ERZ724505 (study PRJEB28724, sample SAMN07190884) | wastewater metagenome | isolation source: effluent of sewage treatment plant in Hong Hong | place: Hong Kong | collected 2016-03-17 ... | reverse complement strand
GCTGCCGCGCCCACCTTTGCGCCGTACGGGCTCTACTTTCTTGGGCCTCGCTACGATCAAGACCTGCAAATGCCCGAGCACACCGCCGCTTTCGACTGGCTACCTGGATGACCCACCGCACGCGCATCAAAGTTTGTGGCCTGCGCCGCGAGGCCGACGTGGCCGCCGCCGTCGAGGCCGGCGCTGACGCCATCGGCTTTGTGTTCTATGCCAAAAGTCCCCGTGCCGTCACGCCGGCCGATGCGGCCCGCCTGGCGCGCGCGCTGCCGCCCTTTGTGACGCCCGTGGGCCTGTTCGTCAATGCCAGTGACGCCGAACTGGGCGCGGCGCTGGACGCGGTGCCGAACATGCTGCTGCAGTTCCACGGTGATGAAACGGCGCTGCAGTGCGAGCGCGTGCAGCGCCCGTACATCCGGGCGGCCCGCATGGCGCCGGGCTTTGACTTGCTAAACTTCGCAGCCTCTTTCCCCAGTGCCCAAGCCATCCTGCTCGACGCCCATGTCGAAGGCTATGGCGGCGGCGGCAAGGTCTTCGATTGGTCACTTCTGCCTCCAAGCGCTCCCTTTCCGGTCGTTTTGTCTGGTGGGTTGAGTGCGGCCAACGTCGCCGATGGCATTGCACGCGTCCGGCCTTGGGCCGTTGATGTGAGCTCCGGGGTCGAGTCCAGCAAGGGCGTCAAAGATCCCGGTCTGATCCACGAGTTCTGCGCCGCCGTTCGGCGTGCCGATCACGAACTCGACAGCACGAGATCCTGACCATGTTTGAGTATCAGCAGCCAGATGCCACCGGGCACTTCCGGGCCCCCAGCGGCCCGGTCTACGGGGGCAGCTTTGTCTCCGAAACGCTTGTCCACGCGCTTGACCAGCTCAAGGACGCCTACGCCCACTACCGCAACGACCCCGACTTCGTCGCCGAGTTCAAGAAGGAGCTGGCGCACTTTGTCGGTCGCCCCAGCCCGATCTACCACGCCGAACGCCTGAGCCGCGAACTCGGCGGCGCGCAGATCTACCTCAAGCGCGAGGACCTCAACCACACGGGTGCCCACAAGATCAACAACGTGATTGGCCAGGCCTTGCTCGCCAAGCGCATGGGCAAGCCGCGCGTGATCGCCGAGACCGGCGCTGGCCAGCACGGCGTGGCCACGGCCACCATCTGCGCCCGCTACGGGCTGGAGTGCGTGGTCTACATGGGCTCGGAGGACGTCAAGCGCCAGTCGCCCAATGTTTACCGCATGGGCCTGCTGGGCGCGCGCGTCGTGCCTGTCGAGTCCGGCAGCAAGACCCTGAAGGATGCCCTCAACGAGGCCATGCGCGACTGGGTCACCCACGTCGACAACACCTTCTACATCATCGGCACGGTGGCCGGCCCGCACCCCTACCCGATGATGGTGCGCGACTTCCAGCGCATCATTGGCGACGAATGCCTGGTTCAGATGCCCGAGATGGTGGGCCGCCAGCCAGACGCCGTGATTGCCTGTGTCGGCGGGGGCTCCAATGCCATCGGCATCTTCTACCCCTACATCCCGCACGAGCAGGTGCGCCTGATCGGCGTCGAGGCAGCGGGGCAGGGCGTTGACTCCGGTAAGCACGCCGCCACGCTGTCTGCGGGCAGTCCCGGTGTGCTGCATGGCAACCGCACCTATCTGCTGCAAGACGCCGATGGCCAGATCATCGAGACCCACTCGATCTCCGCTGGGCTTGACTACCCCGGCGTCGGCCCCGAGCACGCCCACCTCAAGGACATCGGCCGGGCCGAGTACGTGGGCGCGACGGACGACGAAGCGCTCGCCGCCTTCCACCGCCTGTGCCGCACCGAGGGCATCATTCCCGCGCTCGAATCGAGCCACGCGGTCGCGCATGCGATCAAGCTTGCGCCCACCCTGCCCAAGGAGCAGATCCTGCTGGTCAACCTCTCGGGACGGGGCGACAAGGACATCGGCACCGTGGCCGACCTCGGCAAGGCCGAGTTCTACTGCCGGCCTTCGTGCCGGGGCCAGACCGTGAAGGGAGGGCTGTGATGTCCCGCATCGAAGCCACCTTCAAGCAGTTGAATGGCCGCAAGGCCTTGATTCCCTTCGTCACCGCTGGGGACCCCCACCCAAGCGCCACGGTCGATCTGCTCGTGGCGATGGCCGAGGCCGGGGCCGATGTCATCGAGCTGGGCGTGCCCTTCTCGGACCCCATGGCCGACGGCCCCGTGATCCAGCGCGCCGGTGAGCGCGCGCTCAAGCACGGCATCGGTCTGCGCCAGGTGCTCGACTATGTGCGCGCCTTCCGCGCTCGCAATGCGGCGACCCCCATCGTCCTGATGGGCTACGCCAACCCCGTCGAGCGCTACGGGCAGGACGCCTTCGTGCGCGATGCGGCTGCAGCCGGGGTGGACGGTGTGCTCATCGTCGACTACCCGCCCGAGGAGTGCGAGGGCTTTGCCCAGGCGCTGCGTGGCGTGGGCATGGACGCGATCTTTCTGCTGGCGCCGACCTCGACCGAGGCGCGCATGGCCCAGGTGGGGCGCCTGGCCAGCGGCTACGTCTACTACGTGTCGCTGCGCGGCGTGACCGGTGCCGGCCACCTGGACACCGGAGCGGTGGCCGACATGGTGCCGCGCATCCGCCGGCACGTGAGCGTGCCGGTGGGCGTGGGCTTTGGCATCCGAGATGCCGCCACCGCCAAGGCCGTGGGCGCGGTGTCCGACGCGGTGGTGATTGGCTCCAAGTTGGTAGAACTCCTAGAGCGCCAGCCCGCCGATAATGTGGCCCGCACCGGCGCGGCCTTCATCGCCGAAATCCGCGCCGCGCTCGACACTCTCTGAGGAACGACACATGAGTTGGCTCGACAAACTCCTGCCCCCGAAGATCCAGCAAGGCGATCCGGCGGACCGCCGCAGCGTGCCCGAAGGCCTGTGGATCAAGTGCCCGAGCTGCGAGACGGTGCTCTACAAGACCGACCTGGAGCAGAACGTCAACGTCTGCCCCAAGTGCTCGCACCACCACCGCATCGGCGCCCGGGCCCGGCTCGACGCCTTCCTCGACGGGGAAGGGCGCTACGAGATCGGCCAGGAAGTGCTGCCCGTGGACGCCCTCAAGTTCAAGGACAGCAAGAAGTACCCGGACCGCCTCAAGGAAGCGCTGGAGTCCACCGGCGAGACCGACGCGCTGATCGTGATGGGCGGCGCTGTGATGAGCGTGCCAGTGGTCGTGGCCTGCTTCGAGTTCGACTTCATGGGGGGCTCCATGGGCTCCGTGGTGGGCGAGCGCTTTGTGCGTGGCGTCGAGACGGCCATTGAGCAAAAGACGCCCTTCATCTGCTTCACCGCCACCGGCGGCGCGCGGATGCAGGAAGGCCTGCTCAGCCTGATGCAGATGGCCAAGACCAATGCCTCGCTCACGCGCCTGGCCAAAGCCAAATTGCCCTATGTCAGCGTGCTGACCGACCCGACCATGGGCGGCGTGTCGGCCAGCTTTGCCTTCGTGGGTGACATCGTCATTGCCGAGCCCAAGGCCCTGATCGGCTTTGCCGGCCCGCGCGTGATCGAGAACACCGTGCGCGAAAAGCTGCCGCCGGGCTTCCAGCGTGCTGAGTTCCTGATGGAGAAGGGCGCCGTGGACATGATCGTGGACCGTCGTCAACTGCGCGAGACCATCGCCCGCAGCCTTGCGATCTTGCAGCGCCAAAGCGCCGACGCCGTCGCTTGATCCTCGTTCCTACTTTCTCGGCCAGACCCCATCAAGGTCTGGCCGTTTTGTTTTCATGAACAGCCTCGACGATTGGCTGGCGCACTGCGAGCGCCTGCACCCCAAGACCATCGACATGACGCTGGACCGCGTGCGCGTGGTCAAAGAGCGTCTCGGGATCACGTTCGACGCGCCGGTGGTGACGGTGGCGGGCACCAATGGCAAAGGCTCGACCTGCGCCATGCTGGAGTCCATCGCACTGCACGCGGGCTACCGCGTCGGGCTCTACATCAAGCCGCACCTGGTGCACTTCCAGGAGCGCTGCCGCGTGGCCGGGGAGCCAGTGTCGGCCGCCAGCCTGCTGCCGCATTTCGAGGCTGTCGAGGCCGCGCGCCAAGGCGTCACGCTGACCTACTTCGAGTTCACCACCCTGGCCATCTTGCGACGCCTGCAGCATGAGCCGCTGGACCTGGTGATCCTGGAGGTGGGTTTGGGGGGGCGTTTGGATGCGGTGAATGTCATCGACGCCGATTGCGCCGTCATCACCAGCATTGACCTCGACCACACCGAGTTCCTGGGGCCGGACCGCGAATCGGTCGGGCGCGAGAAGGCGGGCATCCTGCGCGCTGGCCGACCGGCGGTGTGCAGCGACCCCATGCCCCCAGCCTCCATCGCCGCGCGTGCGGCCGCGCTGGGCGCCGACCTGCGCCAACTGGGCCGCGACTTCCACTTCAATGGTGATCGCCAGCAATGGCAGTGGGCGGGCCGCGAGCGCCGCTTCTCTGGCCTGGCCTACCCAGCGCTGCGGGGGGTCAACCAGTTGCTGAACGCTTCCGGCGTGTTGGCCGTCTTTGAGGTCTTGCATGAGCGTTTGCCGGTGGGCGCCCAGGCCATCCGCACGGGGCTCAGCCTCGTCGAGCTGCCCGGCCGCTTCCAGGTCTTGGCCGGCCAACCCGTGGTGGTGCTGGACGTGGCGCACAACCCGCATGCGGTGGCTGCGCTGGCCCAGAACCTGGACCAAATGGGTTTTTTCCCCCGCACCCTGGCCGTCTTTGGCGCCATGGCAGACAAGGACCTGGCCGGCATCCTCGGCAAGATCGCGCCGCTGGTGGACGCCTGGTACTTCACCAGCCTGCCCTTGCCCCGGGCGGCAACGGCAGATGGCCTGCAGATGGGCTTTGAGGCAGCGAGGGCGGGGGGGCAGCTGCGTACGCCGACTCGCCTGCATCTGTCGACGCACACAACACCGCAAGAGGCCTTGGCCGCAGCGGCGGCCGACGCGACCCCCGCCGATAGAATCCTGGTGTTCGGCTCCTTCTACACGGTGGGTGGCGTGCTGGCGGATGGGCCGCCTCGTGTGGTGGCAGGTCGAGACGCTGCGGCAGCCCCGCAAGCAGCCACGGCTCTGCCGGGTGCCCCGAACGCATAGGCCAGATCCATGGGTTTGTTTTCCTTCCTTCGCCCCTCGACAGAACCGACCCCCTCCAAGCGCCGCAATGGGCGCGCCGGAGGCGCCACCGAAGCGGACGATGTGCAGCAGTTGCGTCTGCGCGCCAAGCGCCGCTTGATTGGCGCGGCGCTGCTGGTGTTGGTCGGCGTGGTGGTTTTCCCGCTCGTCTTCGAGACCCAGCCGCGCCCGATTCCCGTGGACTTGCCGATCAGCATCCCCAGGAAGGACACCGTTGCGACTTTGGTGGTGCCGGCGCCAGCAGCGCTGGCGTCGGAGCCTGCGGCCACGGCCCCGATTGAACCGGCCGTCGAGCCGGCATCCAGTGCCAAAGCGGGCGAAAAGGCGACGGACAAGCTGTCGGACAAATCACCGGAGAAATCGCCGGACAAATCGCCGGAGAAATCGCCGGACAAAGCAGCAGACAAGGCCGCCGCCAAGCCCACCGAAAAGGCCGCACCCAAGCCCGCGGCCAAGGCGGCTGAGGCCGATGCGGCGCGCATCCAGGCCTTGCTCGATGGCAAGGACGCGCCGCGCAAGGCGGAGGCTGCCCCTGGCGGGCAACGCTTCATCGTCCAGGTGGGCGCGTTCAGTGACGCCAAGGCGGCGCAGGAGATGCGCCACAAGGTGGAGAAGCTGGGGCTCAAGACCTACGCGCAGTCCGTGGAGACGCCGGACGGCACCCGGGTGCGTGTGCGGGTGGGGACCTTCGCAAGCCGTGATGACGCCGCCAAGGCCGCAGCCAAGCTGCACGCGGCGGGGCTCGCCGGGACGGTGTTGACGCTTTGATGGACAGCGCCACCACGCTCAGCTGGGTCGACCTGGGTCTGATCGTCGTTGTGGCGGCATCGATGGCTGTCGGCTTGTGGCGCGGTCTGGTGTTCGAGGTGCTTTCGCTGGCGGGCTGGGTGGTGGCCTATCTGGGGGCGTCCGCGCTGTCGCCCTGGATGGCGCAGCTGCTGCCCGCAGAGCGCTTGGGGGCGCCGCTGACGCATCTGCTGAGCGTCCTGCTGGGTTTCGTCGTCATCCTGATCGTCTGGGGTCTGGTGGCGAGGTTGCTGAAGACCTTGATCCAGGCATCGCCACTGTCGCCCTTGGACCGTCTGGGCGGCGGCTGCTTCGGCGTGCTGCGTGCGGTGCTGATCGGGATGATCGTGGTGCTGGTGGTCAGCCACACGCGCCTGGCCCAAGCCCCAACCTGGCGTGCTTCGCGCGCGGTGCCGGCGCTCGCCGCATTGCTGCAAAGCCTGCAACCCCTGCTGCCGGAGGCCATGGGGCGTCTGGTGAAACTGCCCGCGTCGGCCGCTCCGGCCGACCTGAAAACGAAGGATTGATCTGCCATGTGCGGCATCGTTGGCACGCTCGCTGCCACCCCAGTCAACCAGCTCATCTATGACGCCTTGCTGCTGCTTCAGCACCGCGGGCAGGATGCGGCGGGGATCGTCACCATGCAGGGGCACAAGTGCTTCATGCACAAAGCGCGCGGCATGGTGCGCGATGTCTTCCGCACCCGCAATATGCGGGCGCTGCCTGGCCACATCGGCTTGGGGCAGGTCCGTTACCCCACCGCCGGCAACGCCTACAACGAGGAAGAGGCGCAGCCCTTCTACGTGAACGCGCCGTTCGGCATCGTGCTGGTGCACAACGGCAACCTGACCAATGCGCTCAGCCTCAAGTCGGAGTTGTTCGACATCGACCGCCGCCACATCAACACCGAGAGCGACACCGAGGTGCTGATCAATGTGCTGGCGCACGAACTGGAGCTGGCAGCTCGCAATCTGCCGCTGACGCCCAAGGAGATCTTCACTGCGGTGCGTGCGGTGCAGCGGCGCATCAAGGGCTCCTATGCGGTGATTGCCTTGATTGCCGGCTATGGCCTGCTGGCCTTCCGCGACCCGTTCGGCATCCGCCCGCTGTGCTTTGGCCGCGCTGCCAACGGTGACTTCATGGTGGCGAGCGAAAGCGTTGCCCTGGAAGGCACCGGCCACGTGCTGGAACGCGATGTGGCGCCAGGCGAAGCGCTGTTCCTGGACATGAACGGCAAGCTGTTCACCGAGCAGTGCAACGACCGACCGGTGCTCAACCCCTGCATGTTTGAGTACGTCTATCTGGCCCGCCCGGACTCGGTGATGGACGGCATCTCGGTCTACCAGGCCCGGCTGAACATGGGCGAGACTTTGGCACAGCGCGTGATCTCGACCATGCCGCCCAGCGAGATCGACGTCGTGATTCCGATCCCCGAATCGAGCCGGCCATCGGCCATGCAACTCGCCCACCGGATCGGCAAACCCTACCGCGAGGGCTTTGTCAAAAACCGTTACGTGGGGCGTACCTTCATCATGCCGGGCCAGTCGGCCCGCAAGAAGTCCGTGCGCCAGAAGCTCAACGCCATCGGCCTGGAGTTCAAGAACCGCAACGTCCTGCTGGTGGACGACTCCATCGTGCGTGGCACCACGTCCAAGGAAATCGTGCAGATGGCCCGCGAGGCTGGCGCGCGCAAGGTGTACCTGGCGTCGGCCGCACCGCCGGTGCGCTTCCCCAACGTCTACGGCATCGACATGCCGACGCAGGAAGAGCTGATTGCCCATGGCCGCAGCATCGAGGACGTGCGGGCCTACATCGGGGCCGATGCGCTGATCTACCAGGACGTGGACGCGATGAAGCGCGTCGTCGCCGCCTTGCGGCCCGGTTTGGCTGGCTTCGAGGCCAGTTGCTTCGATGGGCACTACATCACCGGCGACGTTTCCGTTGAGGACTTCGCCGCGATGCGTGAGCAGCGCGCGTCGCAGGTCGACGAAGAACTCGCAGAGGCGCGCAGCCGTCTCGCCTTACAAAACCGCAGCGACGCCTGATCGCTGCCGAATTTCCAGCACCATTTCCTGATGTCCGCTTCTGCTTTCAACAAAGTGCGCACGCGCATCGCGCCGTCGCCGACTGGCTTCCTCCACCTGGGTACCGCGCGGACAGCGCTCTACTCCTGGGCCTTTGCGCGGCACCATGGCGGCGAGTTCGTGCTGCGCATCGAAGACACCGATGTGGCCCGCTCGAGCCAGGACTCGGTGGACCAGATCCTGGCCGCCATGCATTGGCTGGGGCTTGACTACGACGAGGGCCCGATCTACCAACTGCAACGCCTTGACCGCTACCGTGAGGTGGTGGACCGCATGCTGGCCGAAGGTACGGCCTACCGTTGCTACACCACGCCCGATGAGCTCAACGCCATGAAGGCGGCGCAGGAGGCGCGCGGTGAAAAGCGTCGTTACGACGGCACCTGGCGCCCCGAGCCCGGCAAGGTGCTGCCACCAGTGCCGGCCGGCGTGACGCCCGTGATCCGGTTCAAGAACCCCCTGGACGGCGACGTGCAGTGGGACGACCTCGTCAAAGGCTCGATCAGCATCGCCAACCGCGAGATCGATGACCTGATCATCGTCCGCGCCGACGGCATCCCCACCTACAACTTCGCCGTTGTGGTGGACGACTGGGACATGCGAATCAGCCATGTCTTCCGCGGCGATGAGCATGTCAACAACACGCCTTGGCAGATCAACATCTTCCGAGCTCTTGGGGCGCCGCTGCCGCAGTTCGGACACCTGCCCATCATCCTTGGTGACGATGGGCTCAAGCTGTCCAAGCGCCGTGGAGCGGTGAGCGTCACCGCCTACGCCGACAACGGCTATCTGCCCGAGGCGATGCTGAACTATCTGTCTCGACTGGGCTGGAGCCATGGCGACGACGAGCTATTCACCGCCGAACAGATGGTGGCGTGGTTCGACGGCAGTCACCTCTCCAAGAGTCCCGCCCAGTGGGACCCTGCCAAGCTTGATTGGGTCAATGCCCATTACATCAAGCAGGCCGACGACAGCCGCCTCGCTTCATGGCTGGTCGAGCGCCTCGGCCAGGAGGGGCTGAATGTCAGCACGGAGCGTCTTGCCCCGATGGTCCGCCTCTACAAGGACCGCTGCGCCACACAGCTCCAACTCGCCGAATGGGTCCGCCTGCACTTCGTGCGCCCAGAGATCAGCGACGCTGACCGCGCTCAGCACTTGACCGACGCTGTCCGTCCCGCTGTCCAAGCGCTCGCGCAGCGTCTTGATGGGCTGCAGGCATGGGATGCCACCAGCATCTCCGCCGCCTTCAAGGCCTGCTTGGCAGAGTTCGGTCTCAAAATGCCGCAACTCGCGATACCCGTCCGCGTGCTGGCCTGTGGACGCAGCCAGACACCGTCGGTGGACGCCGTCCTCGCGCTGTTCGATAAAAAAGTTCTGGTCGAACGCTTGCAGGCCTACTGAAATCTGGTCTATACTCTTGGTCTCGCTTGAACGGCGCGCTTCACAAGGTAATTGACAAATTGCCCTGTGACCCGAATGGGGGTATAGCTCAGCTGGGAGAGCGCTTGCATGGCATGCAAGAGGTCAGCGGTTCGATCCCGCTTACCTCCACCAAAATTTCTAGCAGCAGTTTGCTGCGTAAGATTGAGGTGGCGCGCAGTTCAGGTATCGAAGAATTTGTCCCCTTCGTCTAGAGGCCTAGGACACCACCCTTTCACGGTGGCTACAGGGGTTCGAATCCCCTAGGGGACGCCAACCTGTTTGGCAATCCCGTCGCAAGACGGGCGAGTTTGATGAGCTTGGATGTCGTCGCAAGACGGTATCAAAATCATCCCACGCGGAGTGGTAGTTCAGTTGGTTAGAATACCGGCCTGTCACGCCGGGGGTCGCGGGTTCGAGCCCCGTCCACTCCGCCAAATGGTTTAAAGGAATGCGCTGAATTCGAAAGAATTCGGCGCATTTTCTTTTGCGCGACCAATAAGTGGCATATGGCCGTAGATATCGCTAACGGATTTGGCGAATATCGAGCGAGGAGTAATTCTTCGAAGCGCGAAGGCCGAACGGATGCCAGTCGGGCAGGCGGTCTCTGATGTACGAGCCAACCCAGTCGAACGTCAAGAGACGCCGCGCTGGGGATTGGGTGCCGTGCCGTGCTCGTCCGTCGAACCGCCGCCGTGGCCCTGATCTTCGGCGCCGGAGCGGCTCTCGGCAGCGGGGCGCTGAGGCTCAGGACTCGGGTTGCTGCGCTTGCCGGTCACGATCAGCCGTGCAAGCTTCACGACCTCGCTGGCCTCGCTGGTCGTCGGGCCCAGTGCGAGCAGCCCCGCCAGCGTGCAGGCGAAGATTCCGAAGCGAGAGGGGTGATTCAGCGGCATGACCAACTCCAAGCCCGAGCAATGCGGTGGATACGGCCTGCACTGTGACTCGCTCGGCAGCGAGACGCGAGCAGCTTGCGATGAACTGCCTGAATGCAGCCATGAGCTGCAATTTCATGCTGCGCAAGTGGCGCGCTGTAGCAGCGTTGCCAAGCTGAAGCCCACCGTTGGGCATTGACAGGCAGTGTAGCGGCGACGCCGCTTGGACAGGTGGGCAGACCCTGGCCGATCACGGGAAATGCGCGTCAAGAAATGCAAAAGCCCAGGGTCATTGACCTTGGGCTTGCTGCGTTGCTGGCGGAGAGGGCGGGATTCGAACCCGCGGTGGGCTATTAACCCACACACGCTTTCCAGGCGTGCGACTTAAACCGCTCATCCACCTCTCCGTGCAGCCCACCATTCTAGCTCAGGTCTTCTGGGCTTTGATGAGTGCCATGGCACTGCCGATGAGGGCCGACACCTCGCCGAGATTGCTCGGCACGATGAGGGTGTTGTTCTTCTGAGCGAGTTGGGCAAAGGCATCGACGGCGCGTTCGGCCACCTTGAGTTGGACCGCTTGTTCGCCGCCTGGCTGCTGGATGGCCGATGCAATCTTTCGGATGGCGTCGGCAGTAGCGTCAGCCACTGCGGTGATCGCGGCGGCTTCGCCTTGCGCCTTGTTGATATCGGCCTGCTTTTCACCTTCGGACTTGGCGATGGCGGACTCCCGCTCGCCGGTGGCAATATTGATCTGCTCCTGGCGGCGGCCTTCGGACGCGGCGATCAGCGCGCGCTTCTCACGTTCTGCGGTGATCTGGGCCTGCATGGACCGCAGGATCTCAGCCGGTGGTGTGAGGTCCTTGATCTCGTAGCGCAGCACCTTGACGCCCCAATTGAGCGCTGCCTCGTCGAGGGCTTGCACGACGGCGCTATTGATGGAGTCGCGCTCCTCAAAGGTCTTGTCCAGTTCCATGCGGCCGATGACGGACCGCAGGGTGGTCTGGGCGAGCTGCGTGATGGCGACGACGTAATTGCTGGCGCCATAGCTGGCGCGCATCGGGTCAGTCACCTGGAAGTACAGGATGCCGTCGACGGTGAGCTGCGTGTTGTCCTTGGTGATGCAGACCTGGCTGGGTACGTCGAGCGGGATTTCTTTGAGGGAGTGCTGGTAGGCGAGCCGATCGACGAATGGGACCAGGAAGTTCAGGCCGGGCGTGAGCGTGGCGTGGTACTTGCCGAGCCGCTCGACCACCCAGGCGTGCTGCTGCGGCACGACCTTGATCGAGCGCACGACGAAGACGGCGGCGATGACGAGGAGGATGAGGGCGATTTCCATGGGGCGTAGCTCCGGGTTCAGCGATCCAGCAGCAGGCAATTGCCGTCCAGCGCGCGGATGGTGTGGCGGCCAGGTGCGGCCGGTGGGGTGCCGATGAAGCGGGCTTGCCAGCGGGCGCCGCGGTGCTGAACCTCGGCACGGTCATCCTGCCAGGCCGGCACTTCAACCGATTGGCCAATGTCGAGATTCACATCGGGGTTGGCCGCTGCGGGCAGCGCAGTCGGATGGCGCTGACGCCGCTGGTACCAGCCCGCGATGCCCAAGCCGGCGACGGCAGCGGCGGCCAGCAATTGCGCTGTCATGCCAAGGTGCAGATGCGCTGTGAGCGCGCCCGCAGCAGCCCCGATGGCCAGCATCAGCAGGTAGAAGGTGCCGGTCAGCAACTCGGCGGCAACCAGTGCCCCGGCAACCAGCCACCACAGTGTGGAGGTGTTCAAGTCCATGGCTGAGTGAACTCCCTTCTATGTCAGGTCCGGCGCAGTGTAGTTCTGCAACACATGGCGCCCTGCACTGCGCGCCGCTTTTGTGATCCCGCCCGCTGGAGGCTTTGATGCAGCGCTTTCGCTTTCCCATCGTCATCATTGACGAGGACTACCGTTCAGAAAACACCTCCGGGCTGGGGATTCGGGCATTGGCCGAGGCCATCCAGAAGGAAGGCATGGAGGTGTTGGGTGTCACCAGCTATGGCGACCTGAGTCAGTTTGCCCAGCAGCAGAGCCGGGCTTCGGCCTTCATCCTGTCCATTGACGATGAGGAGTTCACACCGGGTCCCGAGCTTGACCCCGCTGTGTTGAACCTGCGCAAGTTCATTGGCGAGATTCGATTCCGCAACCCGGACATCCCGATCTACGTCTATGGTGAAACCCGCACCAGCCAGCACTTGCCCAACGACGTGCTGCGCGAGTTGCATGGCTTCATTCACATGTTCGAGGACACGCCGGAGTTCGTGGCCCGGCACATCATCCGTGAGGCCCGCAGCTACCTCGATGGCCTTGCGCCGCCGTTCTTCAAGGCCCTGATGGACTATGCGCAGGACGGCTCCTACTCCTGGCACTGCCCGGGGCACAGCGGCGGCGTGGCCTTTTTGAAGAGCCCGGTCGGCCAGATGTTCCACCAGTTCTTCGGCGAGAACATGCTGCGCGCCGACG
>ERZ724505.1476-NODE-1476-length-12790-cov-5.118021_pt1 | contig 12790 bp, 19 predicted proteins | sample MGYA00376038_ERZ724505 | MGnify/ENA primary metagenome ERZ724505 (study PRJEB28724, sample SAMN07190884) | wastewater metagenome | isolation source: effluent of sewage treatment plant in Hong Hong | place: Hong Kong | collected 2016-03-17 ... | reverse complement strand
ATAACTCATCCTGGCCTAACCAGTACCCATCCCCTTCCCCCTCCTATAGTCCTCCCCATCCCCTTCCCTAAACGGCATAATGACCATACACGTATTGTCACATATGGTCATTCTACTGAGACGCGGATATTACTGGACGAATGATGATTATGTGAATGCTGGAATTGGGAGAGAAGGTGATGGCAACCCCTGTACCAGGTCATCCGCGCTGTCAATTCGTCATGTCAAGCGACAATACGTCAGAGACGCATACAAAATGTCACAGTTTGCCGACACATTGTCTCGCGTCTCATTCACATCTCCCAGCAATTGGCATGGTTATGCAGATACGCTAATGAGACTTGATGTGTCGCAAGTGCGCGTAACTACTACTGGATATAACCATGCCAGCACGTTGGCATGAGGGCACATCACCCCATGCCATCTCATTGACGTCTCAATCTAACTGCGCGGAATTATTGAGTTGGCAAGCGCCGTGCCACCCGGGGAGGGTCTCATGTGAGTCTCTTGTGTTGGCACGAATTTTGCCGTCTGGGGCATCTCTCACCAGAAAATCTCTGGGCATAGCATCCCACACAATCCCACATAGGGGACCCTAGATTTTTGGTGGATGCCCACGGACACCTGGGTCGGTTGGCGTGATTGCTGGGTATCCTGTTAGCCTCCTGTTTGCCAGGAACGCCGTTTGGGTATGCTTGGCGGGGGTGGTAGCCAGGGGCACGCTTTTTGCGTTTTAGGCAAAGGGGACCCGTAAGAACAAAAAGCAAAAGGCCCAGGCTGTGGTCAGCTCTGGGCCTGTGTGGTGATGTGTATGTCTACGCTGAGTGTATTGGTCTGCGCCTTGTCTTGCAGGTGCCGCAGTAGTGTTCGACGATGGGCTCACATGGGAACCCAAGGCTGGCGAAGCATCTGCGCTCCATCCAATCCTTGGGCAGCTGGGGGTCGTCAGAGTGGCCGTGTATGCCGCACTGGTCGCATCGGTAGTGTGATCGGCTCTTGAACTTCATCACAGCACCTCCAGCACCCTCACTCCGGCGTCCCTCGCAGCATTCATCATGTGCAATGTTCCGTGCCCTCCGCTAAACGCCACAACCAGGTCCGGCTTGCCATCCTTCAGCATTTGCAAATTGCGAATGGGACCGGCCGCTTTACCATAGCGCCCCCAGTTCGCTGGGTACTCCTCCACCGGAACGCCGACCGATTTGGCCCACATTACCGCTAGCCTATCGGCCCCGCGGCAAGCGCCTGAGATGATGGTGGTGATGGGCCCCATGGACGGGTCTGTGTTGATGTCGTCTAGCGTGGCGAACATGAGCGCGGTGTCACCGAAGAACCTTCCGCCGCACACCAGCACGCGGAAACTGTGCATCAACGGATCTGCCATCAGTGCGCCCCAATCTGAAGCTCGATGCTATGGCCAAAACGGCCGAACACGTCAATCTTCCCCAGGTATCCCTCAACCTCCATGTGCGACATTCCGAAGCCGTCACCGTCAACCTTTGCGTGGCACAGCTTTTCGCAGTCCTTCACCATATACTCCGGCGCGTACACAGTCTTGACCCTGTAGCCGGCCTTACACACCGCGCCATCGGCCAGCAGGATAATGTCGATAAGGGACGAAAGTTTTTGCATCATGGGTAATCGGGGTACTCCTTGACCTGTGGAATTAGGCTAGCCAACTTTTTGTTGGCCTCGGTTGCGCACACAAGCAAGTCTCTAAGCTCCTCCTCGTCACCCGCCCCGACTAGGTCAGGGTATCTGTTCAGGACCGCCTCAGCGCACTGCCACGGCGTAGAGTAGTGACCAATGAGCCTCCACCCAGTCTTTGGCTCCACACCCTTGGCGGCCAAAGCCTTCTTGATGTTGCCAGACGCCCTTGAGTCCATGTACGCGTACAGGTCCCAGTTGAGCGTGTCCTGCCTCACGACCTTTGCCCTGTCAGAGATGCGGTACTCTTTTACCATGGCTTGACCTTTACCACTCGTTCTGTCATATGCAAGGCGTGAGACGTAAGCGAGACAGTCAGAGTTTTACCAAAGAGAAATGCGAGCGCTGTGGGCAGCCGGCACTGGTGGTCATCTGCGATGAGCCGGTGTGCGGAGAGTGCATTGACCTGAGGGAGATCGACACGGATGGCTGGATGGGTATGGAAATGGACGACGATGCCTAACTCCAACCATCGGATTGCAATGCAGGAAGCTGATGAGCGAGCTACAAGCGGAGCCGAGTTCGAGCGAATCTACAAAGAGACATTTGAAGCGCTCACGGAAGGCGATAAGAGCCAAGCAGTTGGAGCGAGTGAAGAAGGACCCTGATGCCCCGTACGGCAGGCGCAGGGACGGACGCCCCAAAGAGAAGCCCGGCACAAAGGCAGCCGTTCCGGTCCACCCTGCCGAGCTGACTGAGTACAACGCCACCGAGAATGAGAAGCGCGTCGGCGAGTGCGTGGAGATCATGCGCCGGCTTGAGTACCAGCCAGGAACATACCGGCGATGGCCAAGCGATGGGGCGTGTCGGATGGGTACGCCAAGCAGCTATGCGCCAAGGCCGCACAGGTGGTTCGCGAGGAGGTCACCAACTACGACCTCGTTGGCGCCACGCTGGGCGAGAGCCTCATCCGAATCGTGAAGGAGGGGATGACCTCCAAGAAGTTTGCCGACCGCAAACTGGCCATCATGGCCGCCAAGGTTCTGGTTGACATGAGCCCAGGGCTGAAGGCTCCCACGCACACTGTCGTGCATGGTGGTGATGACCTGCCGGATGACCCAGCCGTTCTGATCCAGATGGCGCAGCGGAAGATTGCGGAGATGGGCGGCAACCCAAACGAGTTCGTGGCTGTGCCCATGCTGCCGGAGAAGACCGATGACAAGTGACTTTGAGACATCGGAGATGGAGCAAAGCTCTAAGGCCAGCGGGGTGTTCCGCGCCCTATTGGCCTGGGCGGTAGCCTCGGGGGTCGATCCTATGCAGGTTGTCCTGGCGGAGTCTTCTAGTTTTGGCCAGGGAGGCGAGGTCATCGTCCGCTACTGGTTTGAGGTAAAGCACTGATGGCTACTAAGCGTTTCGACATCAACGGATACTCACCATTCAAGCTGTGGAAGCCCCGGGCCGTCGCCAGCTCAGAGCTGGACAATTGGCCGCGGTGCATCCGATGCTCCAAGCGGTGTGGGCAGTCTTTGCCCATTGAGGCATACGAGCGATACGACGAGGGCGACAGCTGGGTGGTCATTCGAGGCCGCTGCCGAGGCCGGTGCGAAAGCCCGGACGGCCCAGCTCGCCTTTCTGAGACCAACCTGGAGGGCAAGGATAACTTCCACGACCACGTAGAGATTAGGTGGGAGAAGCTCACGGACGCCAAGGTGGACGAGGTGTTCCTGCGCCACATGGACAAGCATATCGCCGCCATCCGATTCTTCGATGACGAGGAGCCGCAGGAGGCGTAATGCAGATTGATGGCACAGAGGTCATCGCCCGGCCGATGGTGGACACCGATAGGAACTTCGTTCTGGCAACGTGGCTCCGCTCCGCAAAAGACCTAACACGCATGGGAAAGAGCGCGTTCTTCGACTTCGCTCGCCCGCAGGTACTTGCGGACATCGACAATGGCGTGGTCGTCGTGGCATGCGACTCCGAGGTGCCAGGATCCATTCTTGGCTGGGCATGCTACCGAGACAACGTTGTGCGATGGGCTTACACGGTGTATCCGCTGCGCAACCTTGGCATTTATCATTTTCTGAAGGAACAGTATGTCAAAGCAAGACAAGAAGCAGAAGCAGAGCTTGGCGCCTAGTTCGCCTCCCGCCGGTCGTGGTGTCGACTACTCGCTGGACGAGGTCGCGTTGGCCGAAGTTCTGGCCCCAATCATCCACATGGTAGAGCTTGATCGTCCGATTGAGCCGCTTCAGCGTTCTGGTGTGGTCTACTACCGCGTGGAGCGAGCCAAAGGGTGGAACATGGAGCACGCACTCGCTGGCGCTGGTATTAGGTTCAGCAAAGATGGCAAGTACGTCTGCACGGTGCCATACGCCAAGGTGAACTATTTCGTAGAGCAATAATGCGCGATTATTCGCTACACGAAATCATGTCCAAGCTGGAAAGGCTGAAGCCTGTAAGCTTGGAGGAGATGCTCACCGGAGAGGACTACTTCGGGCTCAAGACCGCGTCCAAGCTTCAGCGTGCTATTTGCAGGGCAATCGACGGAATCGATCTTGGCGACCTTGCGGGCGACACTGACGTCATAGAGGCGTTCGGCGGTTGCGTTAGTCAGCCAGGAGGCAAGCCTCTTGAGGTGGACATCCTAAGCGCCATCCGTGTAGGTAAGAGTCTCATCGCAGCAGCTACTGCCGTACACTGGACACAGACATGCGACCTGAGCAACCTTCGTCCTGGTGACATCGCGCGCGTAAGCATCGTGTCGCTCACGAAGAAGAATGCTGCCGCGGTCTACTCGCACGTCGTTCAATCCGTCCTTTCCAGCCCCAAGCTGAAGCGGCTAGTGATTGGCGAACCAACCGCTGACACGATTGTGTTCAGGCATCCGTCCGGTCGCAGGGTGGTGGTCTGTATCACTGCCGGCACGCGCGCCGGTGGCTCGCTGGTGTCGACATGGTCCGCCGGTGTAGTGTTCGACGAGTACACACGCATGCTTGGCGACGAAGAGGGCGTCATCAACTACGATGAGATGCACGCTGCCGTCATCGGCCGCATTTTGCCTGGAGCGCAGATTGTATCTATCGGCTCTCCGTACGGCAGCACCGGTCCGGCGTACGAGAGACATGCGGAGTATTTTGGCAAGAAGGGCGGCCGAGTGGTCGTCGTGTGGGCGCCTGGGTGGATCATGAATCCGGTGTTCTGGACTAACGCCAGGTGCGAGCAGTTCAAGCTGGACGACCCAGACGCTTACCGGACCGATTGCGAGGCAAAGTTCTCGTCCCCAGAGGAGGCAATGTTTCCGGTGCTCGACATTGAGAGGGCCCGACGCAAAGAGGGAGACCTTCCATACGAGCCAGGGTTTGACTACCACGCAGCCATGGACCCCGCCACCCGAGGCAACGGATGGACGCTCGTCATCGCCAGGCGAGACGGCGACAAGCGGCAGGTGGTGCTAGTTAGGCAGTGGACTGGAACGGCGTCTGACCCGCTGGATGTTGGCGATGTAATGTCTGACGTAGGGGCGCTGTGCAGACAGTACAGCGTAAAGGCAATCTGGTCTGACCAGGTACTGGCGGACGCTATCCGCCCATTCGCGGCACGAGAGGGACTCTCGTTTGTTGAGCGAAGGCTTACTAAGCCGGAGAAGCTTGTTCTGTACACCAACCTGAAGATTCGACTGTCTGCTGGGCAGGTGGAGCTTCACCCCGACAAGAGACTTAGGGACGATCTGCTGCGCGTGCGCAAGAGGGTTACGGCTGACGGCGCGCAGATTTGGTTGCCCAAAACAAGTGACGGCAGACACTGCGACTTTGCGCCGTCACTTGTGCTGGTGATGTCCAAGTGGATGAACGATGCCGTACGACAGAAGAAGATGACAGAGCACGAAAAGCAAATGCTCCGCTTCGCGAAGGAAGAGGAGCAGATGTGGAAAGAAGCTCTAAAGAAGAACAGGAAGAAGCGTTAGTGGCAGTCCGACACCATTTCCTCAAGTCGGAAAGTTGGACGAGCGGTTGCAAGTGCCTTCAGCGTTTCCTGGTCAATGCAGTCGACGCCCTGGTACACGGGGAACATGAGACTGTCTCGAATGTTGATGTGGTTGATTCCAAGGTGGTGACCAAGCTCATGGAGAGCGATGTCCTTGACCATCCTGGTTCCAACAACCTCGGGATTGAAGCTCATGAAGTGCCCGCGAAGGCTTGCGCACGCTAGCGCGCCAGGTCCGCAAACGTCCTCCTCGGCCGGATCGTGGCGCATGACCACCAGACCATCCGCCTGCTGGTCAAGCTCCTCAAGTTTTGCGTCCACCTTGTCGTGCGGCACGGTGCCGGCGAATGTGAACTGGACGTACTTCCCGACGGCCTGGTTCCACTGCGCCGCAGCGGTCAGGATGGCATCGCGCTCGTCTTCGGTGAAGTTCTCGTCCAGCGTAATGGGCTCGACGTCTGGTGGAACGTCACGAAAGGGCGGGGCCTGGGTTCCGGAGCAGCCGACGGTGGCGACTGCGATTGCTAGGGCTGAGATGAGATTTTTGAGTAGTCGCATCCATAAGTGTGCCACGACTGGCACGCTGGCACAAGTTGTGTCATAGTTGTTCCCAATGGCTGACGCATATCCCACACGTGACGCGCGCTTCTGGCTGCCGCCCGACCAGCGCAAGGACAATGCGCCCAGGTATCAGATCATCGACAACTTCGTCGATTCGGTGCGTTCGTGGCACAACCTGCGCCACATCCGGTACTTCGAGTACCTGAAGATGTACGGCATCGACTATGCGGAGTTTGGTCGCGGCGTAACAGATCCCATGGACGAGGATGGGCTTCGGTTCAACCTGTGCGAGCCAATCATCGACACCGCGATCAACAAGGTTTGCAAGAGCCGCATTGTCCCCATGGCTATCACCAAGGGCGGCTCCTACAACGAGCGACGACGCGCGAAACTGTTCAACCGATTCATCGCCGGACTATTCAACGAGTCTGGCGTTTTTGAGAATACATATGCGTGGGTGTCCGACGCGTTCATCGGTGACGTGGCAATCGCCAAAGTCACCGACAAGGACGAGCGCGTCATGGTTGAGCGATGCGACCCGACGCGTGTATGGTGGGACCCCGAAGAGGCACACCTAACCGGTAGCATCACCACCATCGCTGAGGATCACTTCGTCGACCGATACCGACTGCTGGAGATGCTTGAGGAGTGGGACCGGCAGGGCAAGCTTGCGCACGAGGACGCCGATGTTGACGAGATTCGTCAGGTCATCCTGAAGCTTGAGTTCCAGGACCAGGACAAGTCTTCTTACCATCACAGAAAGTCTTCTGCTGACGTGGTGCACATCCGTGAGGCTTGGCACGCAAGGAGCGGAATCAATGCCAAGGATGGCGCACACGTCATCTGCATTCCGGGAAAGCTTGACCTGGTTGCCGAGGACTACGGATACGTAGACGTTCCGCATGTGTTCCTCACCCGCAAGAAGCCGCTGTATGGGCTAACAAGCCCAGGTCTAATGTCGTCCATCGCCGCTGGGCAGATGGAGCACAACCGAGTCACGGAGAGAATCCGCATCGGTCACGAGTGTTCTCCGCCTCGCACCATCATCCGCAAGGGAGGCTCCGTAACTCCGTCCGAGATTACCGACATTCCCGGAAGCGTCATGGAGGCCGACGACCCGCAGAATGATGTCGTGCAGTTCAATGCGCAGCCTGTCCACCCGGACATGTATCAGTATCGCCTACAGATTCAGGGCGACATGCAGCTTGCGGCGAGCGTTCCTGAAATGTCCATGTCCGGCAAGCCGCCTGAGGGCGTGACTGCTGCCAAGGCGCTGGCCAGCCTTGACGATATCGTTGCGGAGAAGCTTTCGCAGCCGCTGCGAATGAACGAGAAGTTCAATTGTCAAATTGGGTATCGGTGCCTGCAACGGGTGGAGGCAATCGCCAAGCGGCATCGTGGCAAGTATGTCGTAAAGAGCGACGGCGGAAAGCGAATCGAGGAGCTGAACTGGAAGGATGTTGGTTTCCAGTACGGAAGCTATCGACTCCAGGTGTTCCCGACCAACTTCCTGTCTCAGACGCCTAGCGTGCGTTACGACCGGCTGTCCGAGATGCACCAGAATGGCGAAATCTCCGAAATGGAGTTCCGCTCGCTGTCTGAGATCCCGGACCTTGAGGCCGACAATGACCTTGAGACCGCGCCCCAGGATGTGGTCGACATGTGCATCGAGGCCATCATGGAAAAGAAGGTGGCGGTGGTTGCCGAGGCTTTCGACGACCACGCTCTCATCGTTCAGCGCGGCATGAAGGCGTACAACAAGGCGCGTGTGGAAGCGCCGGACCCCGATGAAGACCCCGACGAATTCAGAGAGCACCGCATGAAGATGAAGTTGCTTGCCAACTACATCAACAGCGCCCGCAACTGGCTACAGCCCGCGCCACCGTCCCCAACCGCAAGCGTGGCTGGCAACATTCAATCTTCCGGTCCGGTAGATCAGGGGCCAATGGGCATGATGCCTCCCCCCGTCGGACCCCCACTACAGGGCCCACAAGCGGGAGGCCCGCCTGTAAATCCGTTCGGACCGCCGACCGGAGAGATGATCTCAAACGGAATGTAAGATGAGCGTAGAAAAGCTGGAAACAACGCAGGAAGATTCTGCACAGAACGACGCGTCCGCGCGCGATGAGGCAGTTGCTGCCCTCGACAAGATGCTTTCGGGAGATGTTACCCCCGAAGCAGCGCTGGCTGAGGCCGGTGTTACCGAAAAGAAGCCCGAGGCAAAGAAGCCTGCGGAGTCACTGAAAGAGAAGCTTGCTGAGCCTGCCAAAGAGGAAGGCGAAGAAAAGACGGAGGAAGAGAACCGCATCGCGGTGGTGATGCGAGCCCGTCGGCAAGCCCAAAAGATTCGAGAGTCCGCCGAGACCGCCGCGCAGGAACAACTGCGCCAGGTCCAAGAGCAGGTTCGGCAGCTGGAGGAGCGTCAGCGATCTGCCGTCTCCAAGCTCCGAGAGAAGCCCATCGATGCACTGAAGGAGCTTGGCCTAGACCCGCGAGAATTTTTCGAGCGCGCGGTTGAGGACCCCAAGCGTCTTGACCCGATGGAGATGCTCCGGCAGGAGCTTGTTTCCATCAAGACCGAGCTTGCCGACCGAGACAAGCGCGAGCGGGAGCGAGAAGAGCAGGCCCGCAAACAGCACGAGGAGTCGCAGCGCAGTGGCGCTCAGCAGGCTGCCGTGAACCAATTTCTATCTGACGCGTTGAGTGAGAAGTATACGTACCTCAACGCCTTCTATAAGAATTCGCCTCACGATTTGGCACAGAAGGCCATCGCGGTGGTCAAGGAGTACAACGCCAAGGGCGGAGACTCCTCCGAACTGACCAACGAAGAAATCGCCCAGTATCTGGAAGAGCAGGAGCGAAATCGATACATGCAGTTGAAGGAACTTCTTGAGCAGGAAGGTTCCAAGCCCGCCCGGGCAGCTACGGGAAGTGCGAGCATCACCCAAAAGGACGTGAGTCAAAAGCGCACACGTTCCAAGAAGACAGTCGATGAGATGTCGGACGAAGAGCGAAGGTCCGAAGCGATTGCCGCGCTTGGTGCGGGGTAGGAACCAAGGCAACTCAGGAATTTAGGAAATGACTGCTACTATCAATAGCGCAAGCACCATTGCTGCGCTTCGCATTCGGTACAAGGACGGCGTTGAGAAGGAAGACTTCGACAAGGCCGCAACGTTCTACAAGGTCATGGGTCGGGCAACCGACTTCAACGGTGACAGCTATGCGATGACCATCAATACCGATGGCACGCAGGGCGCTGGCGTCTCTGTGCCCCTGGCGCAGACCGCCCTTGCCCAGTCTCCCAACTACCGGTTCAGCGTGACCCGCGTCCGCTACTACTCGCTTGCGCGAGTGACCGGTGAGGCCATGAAGGCAGCTCGCGACGCGGGCGCCGTCATGAACCTGTGGGAGAACGAGATGCAGCGCGCGTCGTACACCCTCAACCGCGAGATGGCCTTCCAGGTTCATCGAAGCGGCAACGGTGTTCGCGGCACGCTCCTTTCGTCCGGCTCTGGCGTGGCCTCCCTCACGGTGACCATCCAGGACGATGGCGGCATCAACTTCTTCGCGGTCAACATGATCGTGGGCGCGGCTCAGACCGCGGGCGGTGCCAACCGAACTGGTACGGCCACCGTCGTGGCGATCGACCGAACGGCGCGTACGCTCACCACGAGCGGCTCTAACTGGAATGCGCAGATCACCTCTCTGGCGGACGGAGACTCGCTCTTCCGTGCCGGTGACGGCGCCAACGGCGGCACCAACGTGCTCCTGACTGGCGTCGACTCCTGGATCAACACCGCTGCCCTGTTCGGCCTCACGCGTACGCCTGATCCGATCAAGCTTGGCGGCCAGACCAAGGACTGCACCGGTATCCCCATCGAGGAGCTTGGCTCTGAGCTGAGCACTCTCCTTCAGCAACAGGGCGCTATGCCGCCTGACCTGCTGGTGGTGAACCCCGACGAGGGTAACAAGCTCCGCAAGAGCCTCATCGCGCGTAGCATCTACGTGCGAAACGAGGTGAAGGGCGCGACTGCCGGCGTCAGCTTCAAGACGTTCGAGATTGAGGGCCCCATGGGCACCATCTCGGTCCTTGAGGACATCAACCGCGCCAAGAAGACCGGCTTCCTCACGCGCAAGGACACCTGGCGTCTCCACACGCTCGGCCCCTGCCCGCAAATCCTCAACTTCGACACGCAGGAAATGCTGCGCGTCTACAACGATGACAGCTACGAGGTTCGACTGGGCATGTACGGCAACGTGCAGTGCACGCGCCCGCTCGACACCGTCCGCTGCACCAACATCGGCGTCTAATGAGTATCGCGACCGTAAAGTACCCCCCGAAGGGGAATCTACAGCCCGGGCTGACTCGGCTTATCTTCAAGCTGACCGGCACGGGCGCCACGGCGCCCACCGCAACGGCTGCTGCGGATACGGACAATCGAATGATTTCCGGTATCAGTCGCAGCGCTGCTGGCGTGTACGCCATCACCCTGTCTCAGTACGGGCGGGTTTTCATGGGCGCGAGCCTAACCCCGTCCCCCTCCGCGAACGGCTTGGTGCTTGGCGCCGCGTCGTTCAGTTCCGGAGTCCTGACCATCAAAATCTTCAGCGTGCCAACGGTGGCCGGCAACGCGGCTGCGGCCGACATTGCCAACACCGAAACGGCTTTGCTGACGGTTGAGTTCAAGGACAGCGGAGCACAGTAATGGCTAAGGGGCTCGCGCTGCTTTTGGGCAAGGCGGCCCCTCCGGCCCCCTCCTCTGAGGAGGACGTTGGAGATGACGACTCTGACGTTTCCGAAGAGGAGGAGGCCGCCTTTGCGGAGCTGAAATCCGCACTGGACAGCGGGGACAATACGCTTGGCGCTCAGGCGCTAAAGAACTTCATTCGGGAGTGCAGCTAGATGGCGCGGTTGGTAACGCTCTCTTCACTGGAGGCACAGGTTAGGCAACGCTCCGACACCGAGTCTCTTACGCAGCGATTCACGTCTGCCGAGGTGACGGAGTACATCAACGAGTCATATGCGGAACTGTACAACTACCTGCTGCAAAGTGGGCAAGAGTTCTACCTGTCCAGCTACTCGTTCAATACGTCCGCAGGCGTTACCGACTACGCCCTACCGTCCGACTTCTTTCTGGACAAGGGAGCTGACACCACGATCAACGGCCAGCTATTTACGCTTGATAGGTGGTTCTTCGAGGAGCGCGAGAAGTACGACATCCTGGTCACGTGGAGTCCAGGCATGCCGCTCGCATACTCCATCCTCGGAAGCAACATCTCCATCCGCCCCACCCCTGGCGGAGTTTTTACCATCAAGCTGTGGTACTACCCAACCCCAACTAGGCTTGTCAACGGCTCGGACGCGATTGACTGCATGAGTGGGTTTGAGGAGTACATTGTGGCAGATGCGGCCATCAAGATTCTAACCAAAGACGATCGCGACTCGTCGGAGCAGCTTCGCCAGAAGATGGCCGCCAAGTCCGTCATCGACATGATGATCTCCAACAGGTCCAGGTCCAATCCAAACCGCGTACGCAGAATCTGGAAGAAGCGACGCACGTACCTGAAGGCAATCGCGTAATGGGCTACAGTCCCGGAGTATTTAGAACCAGGGCTGAGGGTGACGTAGAGTCTGCCCTTCGCAAGATTGGTTTCGACATTGAGCGACTTCGCGACTTCGTGAACAGGTGTCCGCTCATTCCGGGTGTACTTTCTACATCCTCCCAAACCATGGCCGTAGGAAGCAACGTGGTTTTTCACAAGCTGGGTAGAAAGCCAATCGGGTGGCTAGTTACGAAGGCCACGGGGGCGGTAGAGGCAGTGTACGAAACAGCCAGCGACGACAAGTCCGTCACACTAAACAGTGCGAACACCGCAACCCTAGACTTCTGGTTTTTCTAGATGGCGCTAAAGACCCAGACAAAATTCATCCCCGTGGTGGGGGGAATGGACGAGTCCACAGACCCGGCTGTTCTTCAAACGGGAAAGCTCCTGAGCGCCAAGAACGTGCGGTTCAACAAGGATGGCGTTGCCCAGCGAAGGCCCGGCGTTTCGCAAGTGAGCGCGGCGTCTGACCTTACCGGCGGCTTCGGCGCTTCGGTCATCAACGCTGGAGAGGGTAGACTAATCTCCGACGGGTCCAGGCTACTACTAGCGGACGGCAACGCGCTGCACGCCTACTCGCTTGGGCCTAAGAAGTGGTCTACAAAGTCCCTGCTGCCCAGGTGGACTGGCACGTCCAGGTCGGTCGGCGGGTCCAATAAGATGCTGGCGCAGCACGTTCAGTGCGCTGCCTCCGACGGAACTAACAGCTACACGGTCGTGGCGTACGTCGAGCACCAGGACTCGTCTCACGTGTTCGGGTCGCTCATTGTTCGCGTGTTCAACTCTTCCACTCTTGCCGAGGTGAACACTACCGGGCTTCAGCCCAACGTGGCGCCAGCCAATACCTTCCAGGCAAACCTGGACACAAACTACGTACATTGCCCCCAGCTTGTACCGGTCGGCACCAAGGTGGTGCTCATGTACGCTGGCGGAACCAACAACAAGATTTACTACCACGTTCTAGACTGTACCACGATGGCGTGGGGCG
>ERZ724505.1474-NODE-1474-length-12804-cov-16.982508_pt1 | contig 12804 bp, 13 predicted proteins | sample MGYA00376038_ERZ724505 | MGnify/ENA primary metagenome ERZ724505 (study PRJEB28724, sample SAMN07190884) | wastewater metagenome | isolation source: effluent of sewage treatment plant in Hong Hong | place: Hong Kong | collected 2016-03-17 ... | reverse complement strand
CCCGAATGGTATCCATTTGACGCCATTGAAAATGTATTCCGGTTTACCCGTTTCTGGATTTTTCGCAACCGCGCCTTTTGGTGCTGTCGCTGGTAAATCATTGACAATATCGCCGTGATTTAGTGGTTTGCTGGCGCTTTCCTTTGTGTAATCTGGCAATGTTGACCTAGGCAATCCTGCGGCATCGCGTTGAATAAGCAGATTTTCATGCTGGGCATTCATCAACTCATGATATGTATCGATTACTCCTTTCAGTTGTTGTGGTGATTTTGCACTATCCATCAACCTGCTTAACTCTTGGCGCTCCTCTATGCCGCCGCCGCCAGTCACGATGCTTTTCATAATTTCTTTGGCGACAATCCCTTTTGCTGCCTCGAAATTATTCACCGGAACTCCGCCAAATTGTTTGGATACGACATTTCCTATACGGTTAACCGCAACAGTGTCGCCATTACTCATTGCATCCACCAATGATCCTAACGTTTCCAAGTGTTTTACAGCCGATCCGAACGCCAGCATTTGCCGTCCCTGTATCCCTGTCGTGAAGTCAGAAGCCGCACGCTGCCTAGTTTTGTATGCTGTCGCATCAAAATCAGGATTGTACTGCGCGACCGCATCGGCTATGCGCTCATAATAAGGGCTTGATGACAAAACCTTGGCAGTCGGGAATGGTTCTCGGCCTTCAGAGATAGCCTTAACGTGTGCCTGATCCGATTTAGACAGAGTTTTCAGAAATTCTTCGCCTGTCAGATTCGTATCAAAATAAACAGGATGGTCTTTCTTTTTAGCCTCTGCATCAATTTTCTTTTGTTCCATTGCTAATTGACGATCCTGCTTTTTAAGCTCAAACGCCATCTGCGCCTTGTCTTTGGCGGTCAGAACATCAGGTTTTACGGTTGTCGTACCGGCAGCGCCAAAAGGAATCTCTTGCCCAGCCTTGGTCATGATGCGCGTGCCGACAAAATTACCCTGTGCATCATAAACAGGGTACGGATTACCGACCGGCGCATTTTGTTCGCGCTCGGCGACCCGTTGCTGCTGCAATGCCTGCGAGTATTTAAAAGCGCTGTCCACATCGCCAACCGCCAGTGCGTTTTTGACAGCGATTTGCAATTGGTCGGCATAGGATGGCTCAGCACCAGCAACAGCCGGTTTGACAATAGGCTGGCTGACGTTGTAATTGCCTGATAGCAAATCCTGCCCAAATACCTGCGGTTGAGGCGTGTTTTTACCAGCCTCCGATGCCAATACGCCGGTCATGCCAAATGGCATTTGTCCGGTTTGTGGCGTTTGCTGATATTGCAATGGTGCATACTGGGCTGGCGAACCGGATCTGATTGTCTGCAAATCATTGGCAATACCCTGCTGCATCCGTTTTTGCTGTGCCCGCAACTCTTTTGCGGTGTCGTACTCCTCACGCAGTTTTTGCATCTCAAAACGGTGGCGCTCCAGCGCTGCCGCCCCCTGCTGGGCCTGCATGATGATTGCAGCCGGATCAAACGTAGTTTTGGCTTGCAGAGGGATGTTTGGATCAATGTTAAAGGCCATCTAATCACCCGTACATTTTGTTGAGCGCATAAAGATTGGTCAGACTACCTAATGTATTGCCAAGCGCATTGGCACGAGCTGCATAGCCGCTGGCGCGTGCATTGGCCTGTTGCCCAAGGATGCCTGTTTGAGCATTGGACAGATTCGCATAAGTATTACCCGCGTTTTGTGCGTAATTACTGCCTTGACTTCCGAGCGTATTCGCTGCTTGTTGACCGCCCTGAGATAGCCCTGCAACGCGGTTGAAGTAATCGCCAAATTCTTGAGATGCCCGTCCATATTGTTTGTCGTACTCCTGCGATGCCAAGCCCTGCCCGAACTGCTGAGCCGCTTTCATCTGCGCACCGCTATAGCCCATGCCGCGAGCCGCCGCCGATGAATCTAATGCACGCTGACCCTGTTGCAATTGGAATTTGTACGCTGGATTGTTGATATCGAACTGACCGTTAGCTAAACCCTTGCTTTTCAGGTAGGTGTCAAATGGGTTATTGAGTTGCCCACCGCCCTGATTCGCGACTTGAGTATATTGCTGTTGTTGCTGATCATTGCCATGCACCCTCAACAAGTGTTTTCTAGTCGATTGTGGTTGTTGCATTGCCGCGCCATTGCTGGTGTTTTGCATCAATTGGCCAAGGCGGTTAATTGCCCATTGGCCTTGTTGCAAGTATGGCGCTTGGTCAGCTTGTTGCTTTTCCCAAATCTGTTTTTGCAATGCCAGTTGATTGGCGGCTGATTCTGATTCCAGTTGCGCTGCTCGATCAGCCGCAGCCACTTGAGCGTCAGCCGCTTTGTTTGCTTGGTTAGCGCCGTAGATACTGGCGCCAATCGACCCCAAACCAAGGCCAAGTTGACCTAGCGACATGCCGCCAATTAATCCACCAGCAGCACCAGCAGCTCCGGCAGCTGAACCACCAGCAGCACCAGCAGCACCAGCGGCCCCTGCGCCACCAATTCCAGCTGCCAGATAAGGCGCTCCGACAGCAATAGCGCCAGCACTATTAACAGCCAGATTTTGAGGTGTGAATGGTATGCCAGCGGCGATCAGCGGATTATCGCGCAACGTGTCGTCAAGGTTTTCAGCCTCATTTTTTACCTGGTCCTCAACTTTAGACCAGAATTTTTTCCAACCCATATTTTACCTCGCTGTCATCTCGACAGTGGTTAAGTGGATTCAATGCCGCTGGCTCGGATAGTGACCTTTGCCGCCACATCAGCCAACCCCTGAATGAACTGGCTTGCATTGAGCCAATGACCAACAATTTCAGGACAAGTATAGCACTCACCAGCCGCCAGAGACTTGGCGTTGATGATTTTGTTGTCATCGCCCGCCGTACCGCCACTGTTGATCAAATGGATAGTGATTGTGCGAGCAACCGTGTCATTGTTGGTGCAGGTGAATTTATCTATCCGCGTTTTGACATTGGTTGCCGTGTAAATTGTTGCCGCCGAGGCAGTGAGCTGCGCGGATGGAATTAAATTTTTTGGTGTTGTGCCCATAATTATCCCCTGATGATTTGTGTTTACGCAACGCTTTTAGGATCGAATTGACCTTTTATGCAAATTCGGTAACAGCAGCCGTGTTTTGATTGATGATGCCTGCACCAGTCCATATAACAACCCGGCCTTGGCTGCCGAGGCGCATCACTAGCGCATCAATTTGTTTTTGCATTTCATGCGTGTTGCTCATGACACTGGCATCCCTAAAAAAATCATGATGTCGTCAATACGTTTTGAAATTTCTTCAACCTGGATTTGCGGATAATGAGGCTCGGCGGCTTCAATCGCCAATGGCAACACTGACAACTCTCCGCCATCAACAGCAATATTTTCTGATGGCCTGCCGACAATCATTTGCTCATCAAGTTTTTTATTGATCTCTGCCAGTTCGTCGCGAATTTGCATCAGCAGCACCCGGTCAGCCTCTGCCTGCATGAGCGCAGGGTCTAAAAAGTCAGCGCCAACATATAAATCAATCTCATCTGTTGTTGTTGATGTATCGCCACCAGTAGACCGCCACAAATCGTACAGCCACGTCTTGAAGGCGCGAGTATTTGTCAGGTCCAGAGTCAGCGGTGACGGAATTTTGCTCATGTCGCCCCTGCCTCCAGATCAATATAGCCACCCATCAACACTGTTTTGACGGGAGCCGAGCCGAAAACTTTGTACACACGATCTCTAGCGCTGCCTAAGCGCGACCACTGAACCCGGTTTTTGCGCTGACCAACGACACCGAGCGTAGACTCACGCGGCGTTTTAAATTCATGGCCGCCATCGTCGGAGTAGGTCAAATAGCACAGAGGATCAGAACCATCCTCAAGCCCAACTCCTGTCTCAAAATTGAGAACAACTTGATGATGACGCAGACGCTTGTAGTCATTAATGATGTGCGGACAGGTGCGCGACCATTGAATTGGTAGTCCGCCATCTGTGTGCGTTTCGGAGTCCAACTCATAGACATGTCCGCTCTCAAAATCGCCGACCAAATGTTTGCCAAACGCAAACGCATAGCACGACGCACGATCGCGGCCAATCTGGTAGGTTTCGCGCATATGCCAGGCTGCCTCTGAGTCCTGTATCGACGCATCGTAAACAAACGTTTTGTTGTCGGTCGGAAAAGTCAGCACATAAAACGTATGACCGTTTTTCTGGTAGGTGTAGGCAAACGCATCATCAATGCGGTCGAGATTATTGATTTGATGTTCAATGCCTCGATTAGAGATGATTTGCGGCGTGTACTCATTGAGTTTGTAAACTATGCCTGTGCCGTGACTGGATCGGCCAAGGAAAAATACGGTGTTATCAGCGCGAGCGACAGACAATGCCGCCGCACACCCGACTTCCATTGTCGCACCTTCGCGGCGAGACAGCGGAAAATCAGAATCACCTGTCACAAACCAGACAGTCGATGTGCGCTCCCCGAACAGTATTAGCTCGATATGGTCAACGATAAATGTCACAAGGTTGTCTGGGTCTGCCTCATCTGAGGCAAAATCAAGACCATCAAACGCTAGGTAGTTATTCAGTGCTGATATGTAAAATTGCTGAGTGTTTGGCCGCACAAACACGCCATAGCCGCTGATGTAATCCACACGCGGAGAGCCATAAAACGCTGGCGAGGTGATCTGCGTTAAAATATTGGTTGTCGTGTCGTAAACATAGCCATTATTGTTGGAGACAATACAGAGTTGTCCGGCGTTATTAAACGCAATGGACGCGCCAAATGTTACGGTTATTGCACCCAAATACGTATAGGCAAAATCAGCAGCGACACGGTACAGCGACGCCCCGCAGGCGACGTATAAAAATCCGCGATATTCCGCCATCGCAAATACTGGCGCTTCCGGCAGTTGGATAAACGCCCTTTTGCCGTCGACCCGAAACAGCGCCAGTTTATTATCGCCCTCGCTGAGATCAACCTCTAAAAACATGTTGATAGTTTCTTGGGTGTCTTGGTTGGCGCTAAACCCCTTGTGTTGACCGCCGAGGAAATTAAAGCGCATGACTAGACCCCATCGCTCAATATCCGGTTGTTGCCTCGCGTCGGAAACAATAACGGATCAATGCGGGCAACCGGGACGCTGACCATAGAGCGCATCACAATGGCCTTTGACTCACGCGCAGACTCGGCCAGTTCGGGAGATACCGAAAATCCGTACTCTGGCGCAATTTCGATAGCGGTATTGAATTTCAGCGCCCGAATCCATTCTGGCGGGTACGGCAAATCATCATCCAACGTCAACTCATCAGCCGGGCGGATATTGTCTATCGTCAGCGTGCCGGTAGTTGGTGCTGGATAGAGATAAATCGTTGATAGTGGATTGTCTGGTTTCAGCGCGATAAATTCGGGGATAGTGCCGGTAACGGTTTTCAGGCCGATTTTTTGATAATCCGAGTAATCAATCACCTTGACCGGGTAGTCAATTCCTCCTGTGCTGTAGGTGACGACATACAATGACGTTGGTCTGGTGGCGTTGATATCGCCGGATGGCCCGATGGTATAGCTCAATGCGCCGGTCATTGTTTTTGTGACTTTGCCAGTAGATGCAGATAAAAACCGGGTTGCACCCCATGACGCCAGCAGCATGTTCATCGCCTCTAGCGTGTCAGTGGCTTCGTCGGCAGCGGGTGTTTCCGAGGATGAAATCGCACCAATTAATCGGAGGATAGATCGAACCAAATCGGCAGTGACCATTATTTTCTCCGTTTATTGGGTTTTTTCGGTTTTTCTAAAACAGGTAATTCTGTGGGTTTTTCATACCAGCCCAATGCTTTGAGCCGGGCGATATCATTAGTGTTGTAGGCAAAACAATGGCCATGTTGATCGTGCTTCATAATAACCAACATGGCCAACCCCTTACGACGACGCCAGCAGGGACGCAGCGGTCAGACGGGATTCCAACTCAGACACGCGGGTTTGCAGGTTTTTGATAACGTAGAGCAAACTGATCAACTCGGCGGCATTGGCAAAACCATAGGGCGTAGTGCTTGTCACCGCCGAGATGGCATAGTCCGGCGTACCAGCAGCGTCAGCAATGGTAATCGTGGTCAATTGGGTGGTCAGCGCGGCAGGCTGAACAACAGGAGTGCCACCCCAAAAGGCGAGTTTTTCAGTAGATGAACCAACTACGCGGCAACCATCTGGCGAGCCGTAGCTTAATGTTTCATACGATGCAGGATTTACAGCAGTCATTTTGCATTCTCCAGATGGGGACGACGCCCCATCATAAATTAGTTGGTGATACGGCAAGCCCACTCTGGACGCAATGCAGCCATCCCGTAGAGGATATCAATACGCATCAACAACTCATCGTTGCGGATATCGCTGCCCTGCCATACACGCATGGACAAACCATCCTGGTTACGACGCACGCATTTGGCAGCATCGGCCATCAACGGCAAATCAGCGGTAATAAACTGAAATGCCTCTTTGTGGTACATGAGGTTTTGCGTGTAGGCGGTAGATGCCGAGCCGGTGATCAATGCCGCACCGGTGTTTGTTGGTACAGCGGAGCAGTTTTGACGTGCGCCAGTAGTGATGATCGCCGGGCTAATCGACACCGTGACAGCGCCGGAACCGTTGGCAGTAGCATCAGCGGTAATGACAAACTGTTTGAGATGTGCGTAGGCCTCTTTGGTCTCAGGATGCACATCGTAACAACCGGCAAACGTGATGATAGAGCCAGCGGTAATCGTGCCGTTGTTGCCCATCGCGGCCAGCGTAACGGAAGTGTCACCACTGGCCACGGAGTCGTTGACTGTACCAACGTTATCACTGGATCCATTGGTATGTGCATACATACGCTCGTTTTCATACCAGTCCGCCATGCCGGTGCGACCGATCATGCCTTCGCGGTACTGCTCTTTGATCTGGTTTGAGTCTTGAAACAGACCTTTCAGACCGTTGACCAATCCACCCATTGTGACGGAGTCCATTTGCACGTAACGATTGCCATCCTTCGGGGCCAGTTGCTGATTGAGTTTGGCTCGGGCTGCACCAATCGCCGCCAGGTCTGTCGGCGGCGTGCCAGCAGTACCGACCTGCTGGTAAACCGCTTTTGTGGCAAATGACAAAAAGTCGCCTTCAATGCCAGATGCCAGCACGGAAACAGCAGGCTCGATGTATTTTTTGCTGAATTCGTCAATTGACTCAGGTGTGATCAACGCTAATTCGGCGCTGTTGAATTTCATATCAACACCGTCTTGAGTGGCGACGGTAATCGTACTGGTCTGCTCGTCCTGGTCCTGCACATCCATGACTCGCGAGCCTTGACGGCGCAGGTATTGGTTCGGTTTTTGGACACGCAACGAATCGCCGTGTTTAGCACCATTGGCAGCAAAAGAGGCGTCATATTGACGGTCAATCGTGCCGATAAAGGACAGTTTTTCATGGGCAACCCGCAGCACTTCACGGGTCACTAGGTCGGTTACGTTAAAGCTGTTCGCCATAATTTTCTACTCCACGTCATCTGCGACGTTGTTTGATTTGTTGAGCGCGAAACTCCGCGTATTCTTTGTCTGTCATATCGCTAACCGATTTTTGGCTAGGCGAATTACTGACAACAGGTTTAACCGGAGGCGGCGCGGTCGATACCGTTTTGGGTTTTGGCACATTTGACCGCTCTGCCAGTGCGCCGATAGCCATCAATTGTTGATAGGGCGGCAAGGCGGCAATGCGGTAGGCCTCTGAAATTTCCTTGCCCAACGTATACGCAATTTCTGCGCCTTTCGGGTGTTGTGCAATGGCTTCCAGCGCCTGCGGTGCAAATTCAACTTCGGCAACACTGGCAAATACGGCGTCAAAATCTGGAGCAGTCTTTTTGATGGCATCAACTTTTGCAGACCATTCCTGCTGCATCTGTTGAGCCGTAGACAGCTGGGCCTGTTGCTTTTGCGTTTCCTGCGTTTTCTGCTGATATTTGTAGTCAGCCAGTGCTTCGGCATAGGATTCAAAATCCTCGTACTTGCTGATATCTGGCTTTTCCAGTCTTGGTTCAGACTGCGATTTCAGCCACTCAAGCTCAGCTCTCAAACGATTGTTTTCTGCAACAGTTTCGTATTTTTGACGGGTTAATTTGTCAATACGCTTTTTAACGCCATTGGGTAGGCTGGTTTCGTCTGGCTCCTCATCATGCGTTTCAGTCGCAACAGGAGCGTTTTCAGGCTCTTTAGTTTCGACTTTTGCAACAACGGGGGACTCAACGACTTCGACCTGTGGGGATGAATCCACAACAACATCAGACTGAGTAGTATCACTCATGGGATTGGGTTTCCTGGTATCGGATTTACATGCGCCTCACGGCGACCTAGCTATATGACCTAACTAGTGCGGTACTATAAAAATAATCTATAGATGCTATTCCGTCAATTCATTCTGTTGTACATCCGGCAGCACGGGCATCTGTTCTGCAACAAGCTCTGGCGGGGCGGCAGGCTGTTCTATTTCTGGCTGTTGAACGATAGTCGCGGCATCCTCATTAGTTTCTGGCTCATCTGGTAATTCCGGCTGTTTCGCGGCATTAGCCAGAGCATCGTTGACAATTTTTTTAACATCATCTATCGACAACCCAGCAGTGGCGGCTATTTTCGCAAATTCGATTTCAGCCTTGACGTCAATCTCGTATTTTTTCAGCCGTAACTCATCGTCTTTGTCGTCTTTCTCTCGCTCCAGCGCCGAGATATGCTGCGACATTTCGTCAATCATCTGTTTTCCCTGCTCAATCATTCCCTGCACGCCGGGCGGCAATTCCTGTTCACCGTTGTTTTCCTGCAATTGTGGCGGTAGCATTTTTTTCAGTCTTTCGGCCATTTCGTCCGAGCCGTCCCAATCCATTGCCTTCATCATCAGGTCGCCGCCGATGTTGAGCATGGCCGGATTGACGCGCATCAACTCCATGAGCATGTTCAGAGCCTCAATGCGTTTTGTCGCATAACTCGCGCCTTGCGTGACTACAAGGTCATATTTTCCAACCGTCAAATCAATCATTTTCGGCTGACCTTTGACCTGATCGACCTGATTGATTTTGGCTAGTTTTTTCTCGCCATCAACCCCCATGATCGACACAACACGCGCCGAATCATAGATTTTCGGGATCATTTCAATCAATATTCGGCCAGTCAGGCGAATGGCGCGAGATACGTTGTCAATGTAGGCAAAATTAGCCGTATCGCCTTTACGTTGCTGAGCCAATATTGCACGGCCTGATTTTTCGTTGTCCTCCTCCCCAAGGCTGGCGCTAAATATGCCGGTTGTCGATTTCAGTTCATCAACACACATCAGCGCGGCTTCATTTGCGCCTTTGTCGACAATCCCGGCATTGACTCGATTAGGTAATGGGCTGGATGGGTCAGGATTGTAAATCAGATAGGGCGCAGTCGTTGTTAGTCCGTCCTGCCAATATTGCTCATAACCCTCAATCTGTTTTGCCGACACTAAAACAGGCGCTTTTGGCGCGAGTGCTTTTTGCTCAGTATCAATCGTGCGCCAGTAGTTGTACATCCGCTGCGGGTCTTTGGCAAAACGGACGATCCCGCGCAAAGTGCGCTTGCCGTCGACCAGATCCTCTTTGCCGTTGACGCCGACAATGGGCAGGATTTTCCCGGCCCAGTCTTTTTCCTCCAGGATATCACCGCCGCTGAGATAGCACATTTTTACCGATGTGACGGTTGTTTCGCGCTGTTGCAGAACAACTGTCTCTGGCATCAACTCAAACGATGATTTTGTGTTGCCATCGGCGTCCTGCAACAGATAGAGCGTTTTCTTTTCCTCGACCTTGTACCAATGCTCGGCGACGACCACTTGGTCTTTGCCTACTACCCATTCTGGCGCAAAATCATCAAAACTGTAGGCCGATTTGTCTTTCCCCGGCCAGCGTGACTGATAATCATCTTTTGTGATGACCACTTTAACCGTTACATGCCGGGCATCAGAGTAGTCAGGCAGCTGCGCGTTTTTGTCAAAATAGACGGATAGCGGATCGGTAATACGCTGGATAAGCAAAATCTGGTTAAAACTATCCTCAGACTCGTAGTCAGTTTTCACGCGCCACGCGCCAAACCCAAAATTAGCCGTATACTCTACTGCTGTGTCATAGGCAAAATCTGCATTTGACTCGTTTTGGATTGCCCGAGCCAGGCCATCATAGATCAGCGCAACATCCTCGTCGCCATCCTCAGCCGCATGGATTTTGATGGATGGTTTGTTTTGCCGGGCGTCTCCCGTTACCTGGTCAATAAACGCCGGAATCCTGTTGACCGTTTGTATGGGGCGATTACTCAACTCCCGCGCTTTACGGATAACATCTGGCCACTGATCGCCAGCAGCAAACCGCTGGTCATCGCGCATTAACTCGCGCTCCTCGTTTTTGGCCTCAACATCCAGTTTGATAGTTGCGCAAATAGACTGATAGCGGTCGTCGGTTTTTTTCATTTTGTCATCTCGACAATATTATTTCTGATCAATAGACCAATGTTTCGCCATAAACAGCCAGGTAAAGCTGTTTCAAATCTGCAAACAAATCAACAGCCGCGTCAAAACTGTCTTGCGATAGGAGCGTTTCGTTTTCGGCAAATGCGATATTGAGCAGTGGAATGTTGCTGGCCTTGTTTCGCAACGCTACCAGCGCATCATTGTGATGCACTAGCGCAACATGCGCCTCGGCTTCTTCGCGGGATTTGAACGCAATGTCAATGCCGTCAACTTTAAATACGATTTCTTCGGTAACTCCAGTCATGATTAACCCATCCAGCCGTGATTTGTGACTACTCGTTTAATCGGGCTGATAGCAGGCCGATCAACCAAACTCTCTGCATTAACGCAAATATAGCGCAAATTGTCAGCACCGTGTGAAAACTCATCATGCAGTGGTGCGCCCGGCTCGTTAGTCGCCTGATTGATTGCCCGGCGATAGCGTTTCGCGCACTCTATCAGTCGCTTGGTTTTCTCTTTGTCGAAATAAATGCGGCCGAACGTCATGCGTGTGAGTTTTATCCCATCCTCAATGCTCATGTTTGGTGTTATTTCTACCTGCCAACCTAATGCCTGCATGATTTCCTGAGCGCTTTTCCCGGTCTGAATGCTTTTATGCCGACCATCATGCGGCAACCACAATTTACCCCAATTCAGGTTTTTGTTTTTGAGTAGAGAGCTGTAGTAATCAAGCGCTTTATGGCTGTCCTCAATGTACTCGATCACACGGATTTCTGAGCTAGATCGCTGAACCAGACTGATTGCCATTGCATCATTCCAGCCCAGATCAAAAATCACATGTACTTTCATGAGCGGATCGTATGGAACATTGCAGATGCGGCGCTGCACCTCTACAGCCTGCATTTCATCGTAGTAGATCGCGCCTTCGACTGCGGGCTTGCATTTGCCTTCCCAAATATTTGCGTAACCTTTTGGGTCAACAACTTTGCAATGTAAACGTTCCTTTTCCAGTACGTCAGGGAACCAGGGATTATCCGTGTAATTCATATGGACAATCACAGAGTCAGCCGGAGGATTCAACACAAAGCGCACGTATGTTTCGTCAGTGTTCAACTCAGGATTAAACGTGAGCCATATTTCCGAGCCGGGTTTGCGAATTGTCGGGATCAGCACATCCCATGATCGCTTACTAACGGCCTGCCCTTCCTCGACCCAGCATATGTCGCAACCCTCATACGATTTGATGGAGTCGACAGTGTGTGTTGCCAGGCCGCTGAAACTAATCTCAGTCCCATTCCTGCCGCGAATTTCTGTCTCTAGGATTTCGTAAAAAAACGACAACCCCATCGCGTAGATTTGATCTGATAGCAGCTTATGTACAGACTGCTTGATTGACTTCTGCACCTCACGGGCGCAGAGAATACGGATTGGTTTTTGTGCGCCTTTTAGCAGCAGTGCCTTTGCGAATGACCAGGATTTTGCAGATCCTCGACCGCCATACGCCCCTTTGTAGCGTGCAGGGGAAAACAGAAATTGCAGCTTGTCGGGGAATTCAATCTTTGCTGGCGCTGACAAATGACACCTCGATGCTGTGATTTATGGGGCCGCCATTTGGCCCGGATATTTCAGCCTCTGTCTTGTCCTTCCACCCGAATCGGTTCTTCATATTGAAAATCCAGACAGTGGCATTGCCGCCAGATTCGCCGGTTGTCATTTTTCGGCCCTGCTTTTCCCACCATACCTCACAAACAGACTTGGCGTTTTTTACGGTAAGGCGAAATTCCTCATAATCAGCTAACAGTGTTTCCCATGCGCTATCGCCAATGCCAAGCAGACAACGAATCTCTAGCGCACTTGCGCCTTCTGTAGCAGCCTCCATGATGATGTCTTCCCATCCATCAGGCAGGTCTTCCAAAGTCGTTCGCGGTCTGCCTACCGGGCGTTTCCCATCGGTCATACCATCCCCTCAATCAGCCACCACACAACATACAAAATCCACCCAAAAAAGCCGAGTATCGACAACACGCCGACCAGGAGCTGATAACGCATGAACCACTTAAACACGGCTAGTACCCCATCATTTTTGCGATCACCACAAAAGCGCAAAGCCAAACACGGCAGACAAAACCAAGGTTGTGAGCATTGAGGCTGGCGGTGTCATAACTGGCTTGTCCGTTTTTTCAGGCGACGGCTAATGACATCGACACCCACATAGCCAATCCACACGGCAACTACCCAAGCGATGTTAGTAGGCAGGCCAATATAACTAAAAACCGGCTGCACACCAAACGCAGCCATACCCAACAACCCGCCCTCGATCACGCTGGCGA
>ERZ724505.1470-NODE-1470-length-12835-cov-5.170031_pt1 | contig 12835 bp, 12 predicted proteins | sample MGYA00376038_ERZ724505 | MGnify/ENA primary metagenome ERZ724505 (study PRJEB28724, sample SAMN07190884) | wastewater metagenome | isolation source: effluent of sewage treatment plant in Hong Hong | place: Hong Kong | collected 2016-03-17 ... | reverse complement strand
GAGCCGGCCGAGGTGTACTGCGTGCCCATGACGATGTCGCCGGGCCGCATGCCGCCCCGCGCCAGGCACAGGATGGTGTCGAACTGCCAGCCCGACTGGTGCACCCGGATGGCGAGTTTCTCGATCAGGTTGTGGTACTCGTCATAGCTCACATAGAGGTGCTTGCCATCATCGGTGAGCATCACAACTTCTCCTTCGCGAGCGGCAAGTATCAGGCCGAATAGGGGTGATGCAGCACGATGGTGTGGTCGCGGTCGGGGCTGGTGGACACGACGTGGATGGGCACACCGGTGACTTCCTCGATGCGCTGCAGGTAACGCCGCGCATTGACCGGCAGGCGGTCAAACTCGGTCACCCCCGCCGTGGGTTCCGACCAGCCAGGCAAAGTCTCGTAGATGGGCTTGCAGCGGGCGATGTCATCAGCGCCCATGGGCAGCAGGTCCACCACCTCGCCGTCGAGTTCATAGCCGGTGCAGAGCTTCAGCTCGGAGAGGCCTTCCAGCACGTCGAGCTTGGTGATGCACAGACCCGACAGCCCGTTCACCTGCGCGGAGCGCTTGAGCAGGGCTGCGTCAAACCAGCCGCAGCGCCGTGCACGGCCCGTGGTCACGCCCTTCTCGGCGCCGACCGTGCTCATGTGATAGCCGGGCGTGCCCTTCACTTCCCAGTCGAGTTCGGTCGGGAAGGGGCCACCGCCCACGCGCGTGCAATAGGCCTTGGTGATGCCCAGCACATAGTGCAACAGACCCGGGCCCACGCCGGAACCTGCGGCCGCATTGCCGGCCACGCAGTTGCTGGAGGTGACATAAGGGTAGGTGCCGTGGTCGATGTCGAGCAGGGTGCCTTGGGCGCCTTCGAAGAGCAGGTTGTCGCCCCGCTTCGACGCCTCGTTCAGCTCGCGCGAGACGTCGGCCATCATGGGCTTGAGCAGCTCGGCGTGGCGCATGGCCTCGTCATACACCGGCTGGAACTGCACCTCGCCGTTGGCGATGTAGGGCTTGAGGCCTTCCGGGAAATCAAAGCTGCGCGAGCCCAGGAAGCTGGTCAGCACATGGTTGTGCAGGGCCAGCAACTCGCGCAGCTTGGCGGCAAAACGCTCGGGGAACTTCAGGTCCTGCACGCGCAACGCACGGCGGGCGATTTTGTCCTCGTAGGACGGGCCGATACCGCGGCCCGTGGTACCGATCTTTTCGGTGCCGCCCTGCTCACGGGCCGCCTCGCGGGCCACGTCGAGGGCCGCATGGAAGGGCAGGATCAATGGGCAGGCTTCAGACACACGCAGGCGCGAACGGACTTCCACATTGGCCTTCTCCAGGCCTTCGATCTCTTCGAAGAGCTTGGCCGCCGACAGCACCACGCCATTGCCGATGTAGCACTTGACGCCGGGCCGCATGATGCCGCTGGGAATCAGGTGCAGCGCCGTCTTGACGCCATTGATCACGAGGGTGTGCCCGGCGTTGTGCCCGCCCTGGAAGCGGACCACGCCCAGCGCGGTCTCGGTCAACCAGTCGACAAGCTTGCCCTTGCCCTCGTCACCCCACTGGGTGCCCACCACGACCACGTTTCGGCCACGCGCGATTTCGCTGCTGCTGTGCATCTTTTGCTTGCCTGCTAAGAGGGAGTCTGAGTGTCGGGGCCGCGCTAGAGGGGGCGCAGTTCCCAGCCCGAGCCGCCGCGAACCAGTTCGCGGTCACATTCGAATTCATCGCCTTCGTGCTCATGCCCGGGCAGCACGCAAACGACGGTATGGCCCTGCTGGCGCAGGTCGCGCACCGCGGCGCGCAAGGAGGCGTCCTCGCCCCAAGGGGCGCGCACGGCCGCTGCAAAAGGCGTCTGGGCTCCCAGCGACACGATGGCCTTGAGATCCAGACTGAAGCCCACGGCGGGACGCCGCCGGCCGAATACCGCGCCGACTTCGTCGTAGCGGCCTCCGCGCAGGATGGCGTCCGGGCTGCCCGCCGCATACACGCCAAAACGCACGCCGCTGTAATAGGCGTAGCCAGTGAGGTCCGCCAGGTCGAAGCCAAGCTTCACCTCGGGGTGCACCGCCTCGAGATGCCCGTACAACCAGGCGAGGTCTGCGAGTGCTGCGCGGATGAGCGCGTGGTCAGGGAGCAGTGCCTTCGCCTGCTCAAGCACCTCAAGGCCGCCATACAGACGCGTCAGTGCGCAGATCGCATCACGCGTGGCCGACGGAAGATCCGCCGTCAACTCGCGCAGCGTGCTCACATCCTTGGCTGACAGTGCTGCGAGCGCTTCGGGAGACAGTTGCCGACCGTCCAGCAAGCCTTGCAGCAGGCGCGCATCGCCGAGGTCCAGCACCAAGCCCTTCAGGCCGGCACGGCGCAGGGCGTCGAGCGCCAAGTCTTGCACCTCAAGGTCGGCTTCCAGGCCGGCATGGCCGTAGACCTCAACGCCGAACTGCAGCGGTTCGCGGCTGGTGTGGAAACCATCAGGCCGTGTGTGTGCCACCGGGCCGCAATAGCAAAGCCGGGTCACGCCCTGGCGATTCAGCAGGTGCGCGTCGATGCGTGCGGCTTGGGGTGTCATGTCCGCCCGCAGGCCGAGCGTGCGGCCAGAGAGCTGGTCCACCAACTTGAAGGTCTTGAGCCCGCTGGCATGGCCGGCCCCCGACAGCAGGGACTCCAGGTGCTCGATCAGCGGCGGCATGACCAGCTCGCAGCCATAGCTGCGGGCCATGTCGAGCAGTTCGCGGCGGAGTTCCTCAATGCGGCGGGCCTGCGAGGGCAGCACATCGGCGATGTGCTCGGGCAGCAGCCAGGCTGACGACATGGGTAAGCGGGGCGGTTAAAAACGGCATTGTACCGGGGCCGTTTTTCAGGTTTGAAGCTTCAGCTCAGCGCGAGCAGCAGGGCGATGCCGGCCAGCATGCTGAGCAGCCCGATGAAGCGGATCTGCCCGTCCGTCAGGGCCATCAGGCGCGCGAACAGCTGGCGCCACTGGGCCGGGCTGGCAAAGGGCAGCAAGCCCTCCATCACCAGCATCAGGCCCAGGGCGAGCCAGAGACTGTCGCCCGTCACGCCGGCTACTTCTTGGCGGGCGCGGCGCCGCCCGTGGGCGCGCCGCGCATGGCCTTGAAGAAGTCGCTGCTCGGGTCCACGACCATCACGTCGCTGCGGTTGCGGAAGGACGCGCGGTAGGCCTCCAGCGAGCGGTAGAACTGGGCGAATTGCGGGTCGCGGCCAAAGCTTTCGGCATACAGGGCCGAGGCCTTGGCATCGCCCTCGCCCTTGACCTTCTGTGCGTCACGGAAGGCCTCGGCCACGATGACCTCGCTCTGGCGGTCGGCGTCGGCGCGGATCTTCTCGCCCTCGGCCGCGCCGGTGGAGCGCAACTCATTGGCCACGCGCTTGCGTTCGGATTCCATGCGGCGGTAGACCGACTCGGTGATGCCAGCCGCAAAGTCCACGCGCTTGATGCGCACGTCCACGATCTCGATACCGAATTGCTTGGCTTCATCGGCGAGGCGCTTGCGCACGTCCTGCATGATCTTCTCGCGCTCGGAGGCGAGCACGGCGATCACGGTGCGCTTGGTGATCTCTTCGTTGAAGGCCGCCTGCACCACGGGTGCAAGGCGGTTCTCGGCGTTGCGGATGTCGGCGTTGCTGGTGCGGATGAATTGGCGCGGATCGGTGATGCGCCACTTGATCAGCCAGTCGATGACGAGGCTCTTCTTCTCGGCCGTGAAGATGGGGCGGGACTCGGGGCTGTCCAGCGTCTGCACACGGCGGTCGAGCATGACCACGTTCTGCAGCGGTGGCGGCAGTTTGATCTTGAGACCGGGCTCGGTGATGACTTCCTTGATCTCGCCGAGCGCGTAGATGACGGCGAACTGGCGCTGGTCAACGATGAAAAGCATCGAGCTGGCGACCAGCAGGGCGACGAGGGCGCCGGCGATGAGGCTGGTGAAACGGTTCATGGCTTGGGTCTCCGTCGCGGCTCAGCGGCCTTCGCGGTCGCGCGTGCGCTGGCCATCGCGGGAGCGTAGGTCTTGGGTCGGGGCGGGATCGGCAACGGCCGGCGCGGCGGGCTGGGGCTGCGACACGGTCACGCTGCCATTGCCCTGCTGCATCAGCTTGTCAAGCGGCAGGTAGAGCAGGTTGGAGCCATTGCGGCTGTCCACCATCACCTTGCTGACGTTTGTGAAGACCTGCTGCATGGTGTCCAGGTACATGCGGTCGCGGGTGACCTGGGGCGCCTTCTGGTACTCGCCAAGCACGGACTTGAAGCGCTGCGCATCACCCTCGGCCATCGCAACGACGCGGGACTTGTAGCCCTCGGCCTCTTCGCGCAGGCGCGCGGCCTTGCCCTGCGCCTTGGGGATCACGTCGTTGGCGTAAGCCTCAGCCTCGTTCTTGAGTTGCTCGCGGTTGGCATTGGCCTTCAGCGCATCTTCAAACGCGGCCTGCACCTGCTCGGGCGGCTGCACGCTTTGGACATTGACGTTCTTGACCTGCACGCCGGCCTTCAATCGGTCCAACTGGACCTGGATGGACTTGGCCAGCTCGACCGGGATCTGGTCGCGCTGCTCGTAGAGCACGGCGTCCATCTTGCTGCGGCCCACGATCTCGCGGACCGCCGATTCGGCGGCCAGCATCACGGCCTGCTCGGGGTCGCGGTTCTCGTACAGAAACTCGCGCGCGTCCTTGACCGTGTACTGCACGGTGAAGCGCACATCGACGATGTTCTCGTCCTGGGTCAGCATCGACGAATCACGCAGGCCCGTGGCGGCACTGATCGAGTTGCGCCCCACGTCCACCTGCTGCAAGCGCGTGACGGACACGATCTCATGTTGCTGGATCGGGAAGGGCAGGCGCGCTTGGAAGCCGGCCTCCACCGTCTTGCTGTACTTGCCGAACGACGTGATGACGCCTTGCTGGCCTTCTTGCACGATAAAGACGCCGCTGCCGAACCAGCCGACCACCACGACGACGGCGATTAGGCCGACGCCGATACCCGCGCCTTTCATCTCGGGCGGCATGTCACCGCCATTGCCACGCGGCGCGCCCTTGCCGCCAAAGAGGCCGGCCAGCTTGCGTTTGAAGTCGCGGTAGAGCTCGTCCAGATCAGGGGGCCCGTCCTGGCGGCCGTTGCTGAGCAAGCGTTGGGCGGCGCGTTGCCACCAGCGGGGGGTAAGTGTGCGGCTCATTCGTGGGTAGAGAGTTGAGCGTCGAAACGAGGGTCTGCTGGCAGCGGGGTCGATGCATCGGCGTCGAGCATGGCGGCCGCGATGAGGCCGCGCAAGTCAGCGAGGCCTTCGCCGGTGATCGCGCTGACGAAGACGCGCGGCGTGGGCTCGGCCGCCCCGTCGCTGCGCAGCAGCTGATCGATCAGCTCGCGCGGGCGCTGGTCCGGGTCCAGGCTGTCGAGCTTGTTGTAGACCAGCAGCTGCGGCAGGTCACCGGCACCGATTTCGTGCAGCACACGCTGCACTTCCACCATCTGCTCATCGAGCACGGGGCTGGACGCATCGACCACATGCAACAGCAGATCCGCATCGGCAGCCTCCTGCAACGTGGCCTGGAAGGCCTCGACCAGCTTGTGCGGCAGGTCGCGGATGAAGCCCACGGTGTCGGACAGCGACACGCTGGCGCCTGCCTCACCGAGGTACATGGACCGGGTGGTGGTGTCCAGCGTGGCGAAGAGCTGGTCCGCGGCGTAGCTGCGCGCCTTGGTCAGGGCATTGAAGAGCGTGGACTTGCCGGCATTGGTATAGCCCACCAGGGAGACGCGGAACACACCACTGCGGCCACGCGCGCGACGCTGGGTGTTGCGCTGCTTCTGGACGCGCTTGAGGCGCTCCTTCACCTGCTTGATGCGGTCCTCGATCATGCGGCGGTCCAGCTCGATCTGGGCCTCACCGGGGCCGCCGCGCATGCCGATGCCGCCGCTCTGACGCTCCAGGTGGCTCCAGCGGCGCACCAGGCGCGTGGCGAGGTATTGCAAGCGAGCCAACTCGACCTGTAGCTTGCCCTCGTGGCTCTGCGCGCGGCGGGCGAAGATTTCGAGGATCAACGCCGTGCGGTCCGCCACCGGCACGCCGAGCGCGCGCTCCAGGTTGCGTTGCTGCGCCGGCGAGATGGCCTGGTCGAACAGCACCGTGTGCGCACCATGGGCCTGCACCAGCAGCTTGATCTCATCGACCTTGCCGGAGCCGACGAACAGCGCGGCATCGGGTGCCTGGCGGCGGGCCACGACGCGGGCGACGGGCGAATCGCCGGCGGACTCGGCCAGCAGCGCCAGCTCGTCCAGGGTCTCGTCAAACCCCTGCTTGGCAGCGCGGGAGCTGAAATCGACGCCGACAAGAATGGCGCGCGCCGCCTCGGAGGGCGGCGACGCGGGGTTGACTTCGGGAGCGGCCAAGCGAGATCAGGCGTCCGGGTTCGCGTCGCCCGCGTGGAAGTTGACGGCACGGCCGGGCACGACGGTGGAGATGGCGTGCTTGTAGACCATCTGCGTCACGGTATTGCGCAGCAGGACCACATATTGGTCGAAGGACTCGATATGGCCTTGGAGCTTGATGCCGTTCACGAGGTAGATCGAGACGGGCACGTGCTCTTTGCGCAGCAGGTTGAGAAAGGGATCCTGCAAAAGTTGGCCTTTATTGCTCATCGGTATGCTCCGAGTTTGTGGGTGGGGGTGGTCGGGTTAGACCTTAACACAGCCCCCACCGCAATCCGGGGTCAGGGCTTTTCGTTGAAGGGATTGGCCTGGGACTTGAACTCGATCTTGAGCGGCGTGCCCACCAGCTTGTAGTGGGCGCGGATGCGGCCTTCCAGGTAGCGGCGGTAGGCATCGGTGACACCCTCTAGCGCGTTGCCGTGGATCACCACGATGGGTGGGTTCTGCCCGCCCTGGTGGGCGTAGCGCAGCTTGGGGCGGGAGAGCCCCGCGCGCTTGGGCTGCTGGTGCTCAACGGCTTCATGCACCAGGCGCGTCAGCACCGGCGTGGTCATCTTGCGGTAGGCCGAGGCATAGGCGTCGGCCATCGAATCCCACAGCTTGCCCAGCCCCTGGCGCTTGAGCGCCGAGATGTGATGCAGCGGCGCGAACTTGAGGAAGGCGAGGCGGTGCTCGATGGAGCGCTCCAGCTGCTCGCGCTGGTAGCTGCCCACCGCGTCCCACTTGTTGACGGCGATCACCACTGCGCGGCCGCTGTCGAGCACATAGCCAGCGATGTGGGCGTCCTGGTCGGTCACGCCCTGGGTCGCGTCGAGCAGCAACAGCACGACGTGGGCATCGGCAATGGCCTGCAGGGTCTTGACGACCGAGAACTTCTCGATCGCCTCGAAGACCTTGCCCTTGCGGCGCAGGCCGGCGGTGTCGATCAGCTGGAACTTCTGGCCGTTGCGCTCGAACGGGACCGAGATCGCATCACGCGTGGTGCCCGGCATGTCGAAAGCGATCAAACGCTCTTCGCCCAGCCAGGTGTTGATCAGCGTGCTCTTGCCGACGTTGGGGCGGCCAGCCACGGCGAGGCGGATCACGCCGTCCTCGGCGCCGTCCTCGTCGCGCTCGGTGGCGTCAAAGGGCTCCAGCACAGCGTCCAGCAGGCTGCGAATGCCCTGACCGTGAGCGGCCGAGATCGGATGCGGCTCGCCCATGCCCAGCTCATGGAACTCCGCCAGCAGCGGCGATTCGCTCATGCCCTCGGCCTTGTTCACGGCCAGATGCACGCGCTTGTTGGCCTGCCTCAGGAAGCGGGCAATGTCCTGGTCCTGGGCCGAGAGCCCGAGGCGCACGTCCACGACGAAGACCACCGCATCCGCCTCGGCCACGGCCTGGCGGGTCTGCTTGGCCATTTCCTTGACGATGCCGGTGGTCGAGTCAGGCTCGAAGCCGCCGGTGTCGATGACGATGAATTCGCGGTCACCGAGGCGGCCGTCGCCGTAGTGGCGGTCACGCGTCAGGCCCGAAAAGTCAGCCACGATGGCATCGCGGCTCTTGGTCAGGCGGTTGAAGAGCGTGGATTTGCCAACATTGGGGCGGCCCACCAGGGCGATGACCGGCTTCATGCCGCCCTCACTCTCACTGGGCCGCCTGGAAGGCGAAAACGCCGCCGTTGCGGGTAGCGACCAGGGCGGTGCTGCCGACGCGCGCGGCCGCCACTGCGGGCGAGCCATCGGTAGCCACGCGCTGCACGGTCTTGCCGGTCTCGCGGTCCAGCACGTGGACCTGGCCTTCGTAGTCGGCCACCAGCACATGCTTGCCGATCACGACAGGTTCCACCAAGCGACGGCGCACGAACTGATCGGCCGACCAGGCGAGGTCGCCGTTGCTCAGCTTCCAGGCCGAGATGCGGTCCGAAGCATCGGCGCCCACGACGAGCTGGGCATCGCCGCCCACGCCCTGGGTGCCGCCCGCATTGCGGTTCCACAGCGAACTGCCCCGCTCGGCGTTCACGCAGCCCACGGCGAACTGGAAGGCGCGTGCGCAGATCAGGTCGCCAACGCGCAGCGCGGGTCCGACGAGGTCGGCCAGCCGCTCCACCTCATTGGTGCCGCGCGGCTGGGCGACGGTGGCCTCCCAGCGCAACTGGCCCGTGACGGGATCCAGCCCGACGAGGCGGGCGCCCTGCCCGGCCACCAGCGTGTCCTTGAACGCGACCAGCACCCCGGGCTTGGCCAGTGTCAGCGCGTCACCGGCACGGCGGTATTCCCAGATCTTGCGGCCGTCCAGCGCATCAAAGGCCAGCACTTGGCGGTCAATGGTCAGCACGAAGACCCGCTCACCCGCCACCAGGGGCGGCGCCACCACGGGCGTGGGCAGGGCCTTGGCCCAGAGGCGCTTGCCACCGTCAAAGGTGATGACCTGGTTGTCGCGGTTGACGACGGCGGCAAAGCGGCCATCGCTGCCCACGCCGGCCGTCAGCTTGGACCCGGCCTGGGCGCGCCACGCCTCACGGCCATCGGTCGCGTTCAGCGCGTGCACGCTGCCGTCGTCGCCCGCCACCACAAAGCGGTCACCGGCGGTGCCAATGCCGAGGGGGAAGTTGACGCTGTCGCCCTTGCTGCTCCAGGCCAGACGCACGGCGCCGGTGGACGGGATGCCGGCCTCCAGCGCTGCGGGCTTGTCCTTGTCCTTGCTGAACAGCGAACAGCCGCTCAGCAGGCCCAGGGCGATGGCGAGCGTGCCGATGGAAAGAAGTCGCTTCATGCTCGGCTTCCGGTTCATTTCGCCGCCGAGGCAGCGTCCTCAGCCACGGCAACGCCGAGCGTTGCGAGCTTGGCCTCAACGAGGCGGCGGTAGTCCTGGGTCTTCTCAAGACCCGCCAGCGCCTTCTGGAACTGCTCGCGCGCGGCGTCAGGCTTGTTCTGGAGCAGGGCCAGGTCGCCCCGGCGGTCGGCCACCAAGGCCGCAAACTCGGCCGCCGTGACGCCGTCCAAGGCCTTGGCGGCTTCGTCCAGCTTCTTGGCATCCATCAGCACACCTGCCAGACGCAGCCGGGCCAGGTCGCGGTACTCGGGCAGGTTGCCGTGCTCAGCGACCCATTCCAGGTTTTGCTGAGCGGCATCGGCCTTGCCCTTTTCAAATTGCAGCTTGGCGGCCTGCAAGCCAGCCTGGGCGGTGAAGCCTGTCTTGGCGAATCGGCTGCGCAGGTCATTGCTGATGCCGCTGGCCTTGTCCACATCACCGGCCTGCGCGGCGCGCTCGAATTCGTCGTACATGGCGGCCGCCTGGTTGGCCTGGTCGCGCTCGTACCAATTCCAGCCCTGCCAGGCGGCGTAGGCAGCCAGCGCCAGGGTGATGACCCAGGTGATGAGGTTGCCCCAGCGCTTCCAGAACGCCTTGACTTGTTCCAGTTGTTCTTGTTCTTCGAGATCGAGATGAGCGGCCATGGGGGCAATTGCGTAAAGCATCGGCGCCTTGCGCCGGGACAGGGATTATGCGGGGAGCAGGTCGGCGGCCCAGCTGGCCACCTGCAGCAGCGGACGGTTGACCTGTGGGGCGCCTTCCTGCCGCAGCGGCTTGACGGCCACCTCGCCACGGGCGAGTTCGTCACTGCCAAAAACCAGGGCAAAGCGCGCGCCCGAGGCATCGGCCTTCTTGAACTGACTCTTGAAGCTGCCGCCGCCCGCGTGCATCTGCACCGCCACGCCGGCGATGCGAAGTGCCTCCAGCGTGGGCAGGATATGCGGCAGGTCGGCCGGGTCAGGCACGACGGCATAGGCATCGACCTGCGGTTCAGCAGCACCGAGGCCCAGAGTCTCCAGCAGCAGCAGGATGCGCTCGATGCCAAGGCCAAAGCCCACCGCCGGCGCGGCCTTGCCGCCGAGTTGTTCGATCAGGCCGTCATAGCGGCCACCGGCACAAACCGTGCCCTGGGCACCGAGCTTGTCGGTGACCCACTCGAAAACGGTGAGGTTGTAGTAGTCCAGCCCGCGCACCAGGCGGGGGTTGATGCGGTAGGCCAGGCCCACCGCGTCCAGCAGCGCGCGCACGCCATTGAAGTGCGCCAGCGACTCGGGGCCAAGGAAGTCGAGCAACTTGGGCGCGCCCTCGGCCATGGCCTGCATGGCGGGGTTCTTGGTGTCGAGCACGCGCAGCGGGTTGCTGTGCATGCGGCGCTTGGCCTCTTCGTCCAGCACGTCCTGATGCTGCTCCAGGTAGGCGATCAGGGCGGCGCGGTGGGCGCGGCGCTCTTCGGGCTGGCCCAGGCAGTTGAGCTCCAACGTCACGTCGCGCCCCTCGACCAGGCCCAGCTCGCGCCACAGCGTGCGCGCCAGCAGGATGACCTCGGCGTCCACGTCCGGGCCGGCAAAGCCAAGGGCCTCGACGCCCATCTGGTGGAACTGGCGGTAGCGGCCCTTTTGTGGCCGCTCATGGCGGAACATGGCACCGAAGTAATAGAGCCGCTTGCCGCCTTCACGCAAAAAGCTGTGCTCGATCATGGCGCGCACCACGCCGGCCGTGCCCTCGGGGCGCAAGGCCAGGTGGTCGCCGTTCATCTTGTCCTCGAAGGCGTACATCTCCTTCTCGACGATGTCGGTCACCTCGCCGATGCCGCGCACGAACAGGGCCGTGGGCTCGACGATGGGGGTGCGCACATTGGCATAGCCGTAGCGCTGCAGCACGCTGCGCATCTGGGCTTCAAGACGCTCCCAGCGCGCCGAGTCCGGCGGCAGGATGTCGTTCATGCCCTTCACAGCCTGCAGGGGCTGCAACTTCTTGGTCTCGGTCATGGGTGCTGTCAGACGGCGTCGGCCGTCGCGCCGAAGCGCTTCTCGATGTAGTTCTCGACCAGCGCATGGAACTCGCTGGCAATGTTCTCGCCGCGCAGGGTCAGGGCCTTCTCGCCGTCGATGAAGACGGGCGCGGCCGGGGCCTCACCAGTGCCGGGCAGGCTGATGCCGATGTCGGCGTGCTTGCTCTCACCGGGGCCGTTGACGATGCAGCCCATCACGGCCACCTTGAGTCCTTCGACCCCCGGGTATTTGGCGCGCCAGACGGGCATTTGCGCCCGCAGGAAGTCGTCGATCTGCTTGGCCAGTTCCTGGAAGGTGGTGCTGGTGGTACGACCGCAGCCCGGGCAAGCCGTGACGCTGGGATTGAAGTGGCGCAGGCCCAGCGACTGCAGGATCTCGGAAGCGATCACCACCTCCTGAGTGCGCGACTCGCCCGGCTGCGGCGTGAGGCTGACGCGGATGGTGTCGCCAATGCCTTCCTGCAGCAACAGACCGAGCGCCACGCTCGACGCCACCGTGCCCTTGGTGGCCATGCCGGCTTCGGTCAGCCCGAGGTGCAGCGCGTAGTCGCAACGCCGCGCCAGCTCGCGGTAGACGGCCACCAAGTCGCGCACGCCGCTGACCTTGCAGGAGATGATGATGTTGTCGGGGTTCATGCCCAGTTCGCGGGCGTAGCTGGCCGAGGTCAGCGCCGACTCGACGAGGGCCTGGTACATCACCGACTGCGCGTCCCATGGCACGCTGCGGGCGGCGTTCTCGTCCATGAACTGGGCGAGCAGCTCCTGGTCCAGACTGCCCCAGTTGACGCCGATGCGCACGACCTTGTCGTACTTGCAGGCGGCCTCGATCATCTGCGCAAATTGGCGGTCCTTCTTCTCGCCCTTGCCGACGTTGCCGGGGTTGATGCGGTACTTGGACAGGGCTTGCGCCATGGCCGGGTAGTCGGTCAGCAGACGGTGGCCGTTGTAGTGGAAGTCGCCGACCAGGGGCACGTCGATGCCCATGCGGTCGAGCTGCTCGCGGATATAGGGCACGGCCTCAGCGGCCTCGGGCGTGTTGACCGTGATGCGCACGATCTCGGAGCCAGCCACGGCCAGCTCCTTGACCTGGATGGCAGTGCCGATGGCGTCCACCGTGTCGGTGTTGGTCATGGACTGCACGCGCACCGGTGCATCGCCACCGATGGTCACGACACGACTACCCCAGACCACGCGCGCCTGGCGGCTGCGGCGCGGCGCGGGGGCGGCGCCAGGGATCTCGCGGATCGAATCAACAGACATCAGTTCAACTCCAGGCGGACCACGTCGCCCTTGGTGGTGGCCTGCGGGTCCACGTCGGCGTTGCGCCAGTTCACGCGCGTCACCGGCGCCTTGCCCAGGCGCAGCTTGATGGGGGGCAGCACGTCGAGCGAAACGCTCTCGCCCGCGCGCAAGGTCTTGGAAAACTGCAGCTGGCCCTTGGCATCCACCACCTCGGCCCAGGCCTCTTGGGTGGCGCTGAGACGCAGCGGCGCAGAGCCTGGGGCGGGCGCGGTAGGCGCTGCTGGCACTTTGGTTTCGAGCACCACGGGCTCCGCAACCGGCACCGTGCGCAAGGGCGCCGAAGCCACCGGCAGCGCCGGCGCCGAA
>ERZ724505.1469-NODE-1469-length-12856-cov-4.388798_pt1 | contig 12856 bp, 8 predicted proteins | sample MGYA00376038_ERZ724505 | MGnify/ENA primary metagenome ERZ724505 (study PRJEB28724, sample SAMN07190884) | wastewater metagenome | isolation source: effluent of sewage treatment plant in Hong Hong | place: Hong Kong | collected 2016-03-17 ... | reverse complement strand
GAAAACGAGACTGGTTCTGTCAGTCGGGACTGAGAGCAAAAACACTATGCAGACGCACACATTTGACATTAGCGAAGCCGACGCCGCGAAGAGGGTCGGGGTAGCGGTCGCCGCGATAAAAGCGCAGCGGCCAGGCCTCACAGAAGGCCAGGACTACACCATGAGTGGCCGGCGCATGGTGTTCTCGGCTGCCGGACTGGAATCCATCGCCGCAAAAATGGCCGGCGGTCCGGACACGGCTCCGCTAATTCCACCCGCTTCACCCATCGTGGATCTCGTTGTTTACCGAACCGCGCAGCATGGAATCAAAAATCCGCGCATCATCGAGGCTCATGCGCCTGGCGTTGATCCGGGAACAATAGAGCGCCATCAGGTGGTTCGAGTGACGGTGCGCACAAATCAAAATTACTGGCGCGGCCAGACCCTGAAGGGTCGGGAGATCGGCCAAGGACTGTACGAACACTGGGATGTCGTCCTGCAATGCCAGGCGACTCCACCAAGGATGAAGGGCAAAGCATGAAGGATCATTGTATCCGTTTCACCGCTTGGAAGGCGCGAGCAATCCGCGAAGGCAAAGCGACACAAACCCGGCGCCGCGTGAAGGTCGGCACAGTCACGCAGCTTGAGGACGGTCGCTGGTGGCCTGTTGGTAAACGCGGAAAACCTCTCACGTGCCCCTACGGGGAGGTGGGGGACATCCTCGTTGTGCAGGAACCGTGGCGGCCCACGCAGATCTTCGGACGCTACGAGCTGGCCTCAAAGCATCCAGATCCCGACTACGACTACAGCCGATGGAGACCGTCACACACGATGCCGATCCTCGCGTGTGACCTGAAGATCCGGACGACGGCAATTTCCGTGGCCAGAATCCAGGACATCACAGAGGAAGAATGCCTCCTTGAGGGGGTGCCAAATCGAGAGGCTTTCGAGAAGGTTTGGGGCTCAATCCACGGCCCCCTCTCTTGGGAGGAAAACGAGTGGGTTTTCGTCATCACTTTCGAACGGCACAACTAGGCTATGGCATACGCGAATCTTGATCTGGACTTCTTTGAACACCGGAAGACCAAACGGCTGGTCGGACAGCTGGGGGCCGGAGCTGAAATCTACGCGATTCGGCTCTGGGTTTACTGCGGGAAATTCCACGCCGAAGACGGGCGTCTCGAGGGTTACTCCGATCAGGAAATTGAGTCGATCCTGGGCTGGTCAGGGGAACCAGGAAAGATGCTAGTAGCATTGCTTGCAGCATGCTTCGTGCATCGCGAGGAAGGGACCATAGTAGTGCATGACTGGCTCGAACACCAAGGGCACATTGCCAGGTTCAAACAGCGAGGTAAGGACATGGCCGCGAGACGATGGGGCAAAAAAGGCCAGTGCGATGCACTGCGCAATGCTAGTAGCATTCCCGCAAGCAGTGCTGTAAGCGATGCACCCAAGGATGCTAGTAGCAATGCTCCAACTGTACCAACTGTACCAACTGAGTGTGTGTACACACGCACGCATCAGCATGAGCAGGGAATTGGGAAGGAGGAAGAATTTGCCCATGTGCCGACCGTCGAAGACGTGATCGCTCGGGCGGACATGCTGGCGATCCCGCCGAGCTACGCCAGGCACTACCACGAGCGCTGTGAGATCCTCAAGCGTTGGATCACAGGGCAGGGCAGGTTGATCGATTGGGCTCGGGAGCTGCCCCGCTGGTGGTCCCGCGATCGCGGCACGTGGAAGGAGACCGCCGCCGATGGTCGCAGCGCTGAGGAGATCGAAGCCGAACTCGCCAAGCTCAATGCCGTTCCAGAAACCTCAGAAATTTACGCCAAGAAATCGGCCCTCATCGACGAGCTGCTGCGAGCGAGAAAGCGGAAGTGATGCATGAACTCACCCACATCGACTTGTTCAGTGGAATCGGCGGATTCGCACTCGCTGCCCAGTGGGCCGGCTTCCGAACTCTTTGCTTCTCAGAAATTGAGCCCTACGCAAGCGCCGTCCTGCGAAGACACTGGCCAAGAACTCCAAACGTCGGAGACATCGTCAAAGCTGATTTTGAAGCCTATGCAGGCGCAACACTCCTCACCGGTGGATTCCCGTGCCAGCCTTTCAGCTGCGCCGGGAAGCAGCGCGGCGCGAAGGACGACCGTTTCCTCTGGCCGAGAATGCTCGAGGTTATTGCCCAAACGCGGCCGACTTGGGTCGTTGGTGAAAATGTTGCTGGTATCATCCAGATGGAACTCGACCGTGTGTTGTCTGACATGGAAAGCCAAGGCTACATCGCAGTTCCGATTGTTGTTCCAGCTGTTGCCGTCGATGCCCGCCACCGCCGAGATCGGGTCTGGATTGTGGCAAACGCCCGTGGCGGACGACTCGGCGGAACGGGAGAAGGGAAAATTCAACTCCCGCGGGGAGCCGAAGCTTTCAGCTCAGGTGAAACTTTGGCCAACGCCGCGGAACAACACGGGTCCATCGAAGGATGCGAAGCATCTGAGCTTAGACGGTGCCGTGAAACTCTGGCCGACCCCATGCTCGCGGGATCACTTTCCGCCACACAGTCCGCAATACATCGCGGAGAAGCGGGCGCAGGGGCACGGAATGAGCAACCTGAACGACTATGTCGGTGGCCAGCTGAACCCCAAGTGGGTCGAGTGGCTCATGGGATACCCTCCCGGGTGGACCGAATTAAGTGCCTCGGAAATGCCATCGTCCCGCAAGTCGCGTTCGAAATCCTCAGGCAAATCGCAACAATTGAAAGGACCCAATGACTAACCCCGACGACGCTCAACTTCCACCCCATAGCCTCGAGGCTGAACGCGGCCTGCTTGCCTGCTGCATCATGGGCGAGGCCGATGTCGTCCCGGCCATCGCCGAAAGAATCCGTGACCTGGAAGTCTGGTACGATGTCCGCCATGTTCCGATCTGGAAATCGATCGTCGCGATGCACGCCGAGGGACGCGCGCCGCTCGACGATATGTCGCTCATCCAGCGGCTCAAGGATCACGGGCACATTGAACGGGCGGGGGGCGTGGCCTACGTCGCCGACCTTGCAGATGCATCGCCTTCGAGCTCCAACTGGGCGTATTACGTAGAGATCGTGATGCAGAAGCATCTGGCTAGGCAGGCGATCGCGTTTGCGAGCCGATCCATCGACACGATTCGAAGCACCGAAGGCTCAATCGACACCGTCATCCAGTCGATGATCGTGAACTTCACCCAGTTGGACGAGCTGCAGCAGTCGGCAGCGGACACCCCGGCTCGGATCAAAAAACCCGGTGAGTTCCAGCAAGGGATCTGGGACTTGTGGTTCGGAGATCACGCCGGCGAACCTGGTATCGAGTTGCCGTTTGGGTTCCCGTGGAAAATTCGAAAAGGCGAGTTGACCCTGGTCCTTGGCGAGAAAGGCAAAGGGAAATCGACATTCCTTTCCTTCCTCATGATTCATGCGATGCGGCGAGGCATGAAGGCCCTGGTCGCATCGATGGAAACACGTCCAGAGGTCACGCTTAAAATCATGCTCGCGCAGCTGGTCGGGCAGTCGAAGCTTCAGAATACAGAAGGAAACCAGGCGCTGCTGATCAAAGGCATCTCGTGGTTGCAGCAGCGCTGTGCGCTTTACGATTTCCTTGGGGCCGTTGACTACCGCGTGTTGCTCCAAGCCATGGGCCACGCGCACGCGAAGCTCGGGTGCGACTTCTTCCTGATCGACTCACTCATGCGATTAGGCATCGCCGACGATGACTACGCGGGGCAGGGGAGGTGCGCTCTCCAGTTGGCCAACTTCGCCGCGGAACACAATTGCCATGTGATCCTCATCAATCACTTGAACAAATCGGACGGCCACAACCGAGCGCGATCGCGCGGGTCTCAGCAGGTGGTCGACAACTCGCACAACGTCCTGTGCGTCGAGCGGAACGAAGAAAAGTGGGCCAAGATCGACGATTTGCGTAGCGAGAAGGAGCGCGGGGTCCTGGACGGTACCACGTTGGCCAAGAAGATCGACGAGATGAAGACCCAGTGGGATGCCAAGATTCTGTTGTATAACCAACGCTGGCCAGGCTCGAGGCAGAACGGCAGCAAGCAGCTGTGGTTCCTGCAGGATGCCCTTCAATACGCCGAGGTGCCTGGTGCTGGCTCGATCAACTACATCGATCGGTGGGAGCGATACCACACGAAGGAGGAGATCGTGGACGAGGAGCAGGACAGCGGTCTCATATGAACCTGGAAGACTTGATTCCCCCATACCACCCGTTGCTTCGTAACCCCACACGGGAAGAGGTCGCCCAGGCGATTTCGACGCCGGCTGGCCGCGAAGCCTATCTCGAGTTTCTGAAGAAACGCGCGAAGCGAATCTCGGATGCCGACGATCGGGAAGGTGACCCGTTCTTTCATGGTTGGCAGTTGCCTCATTGGAAGGAGGCCGACGAAGAATTGCGGCTGTGCGGCAAAGGTCAGTTTGTGGCCGGCGGGAAGCGGGCGACAAAAACCGAACGTTCGGCCTGGAGAGCTTGCCAGGCCCTCTACTACCTGGAGAAGGGCACCATGTGGGCTTTGCAAAGTGCCGGCAAAACATCGATCGCAGAACAGCACGCACGCATTTGGCACTATCTCCCGCGGGAGATCCGTGCGATGAACGGAAAATCGAAGCACGTTGGATGGGCGCGGGTCGATTACAACATCGAGCGCGGATTCTCCAACGGCGTGTTGGTCATGCCGAACCAAAGCCAGCTTCACTTCCTCACGTACGAGATGGAAGTGAAGAACTATCAAGGCTGGGAGATCGGATTCCCCGACACACCGCACAATCGCGCGGTGCTGAAGCAGATGCCATGGCTGTTCAACATCGGCGCATGGGCCGACGAAGACATGCCGGAAGATTGGCTCAAGACCGTTCAGTTTCGCTGCACCACGCGAGATGCGATTTGGCTCTGGACGTTTTCGACGCTGGCGGGAATCACGCCTGCGATCAAAAGTCTGAAGAGCGCCGGATCCAAAATCGTCAGGACCGCACGAGCCGAGTTGCTTCCGGAAAACCAGGTGCTCGTGCCTGGCTGTCCTCCTGGCCATATGCCGATCTGCGAGCGAGCCGCTGGCGGGGTGTCGATCTTCTACTTCTGGACTGAGTTCAACCCGTTTCCCCCGAATTACAAAAACGTCAAAGACCTAGTCGCTGGCCGGCCACGTTTGCGCATTCAACGTGACGCCTACGGCTACGACGAAGACGTGCGCGGGAAGGCTTATCCGAAGTTTGGTCCGTGGAACATTGTCGATGAATCTCAGCTCCCGGAGATCGGCACCGATTACATGATCACGGACCCGGCAGGCACGCGCATGTGGGCCACCATCTGGGTGCGCGTCACTGACGAAAATCCGCCGCGATACTTCATCTGGGCGGATTGGCCGGACCAGAACCGATACGGAGAATGGGCGGTGCCTGGGACAACTCAGCAACCGGATGGCGTGGCAGGTCCTGCGCAAGAAGGGCAGGGGTTTGGCTGGCTCGAATACAAGCAGGAGTGGCTCAAGATGGAGGCGATTGAGATTCCTCAAAAGCTCCTCACCATGCGGGAGCAGGGCGCGATCAATCCAGTGGTGGTGGAGCAAGTATTAGCGTCGGTCAATGACCCGAAGCGGCGCCGGGTGTTGGCGCAGAACTGGGAGAGCGCAAATGAAGGCGACTTGTTCATGCCGATCGAGGAAAGCCTCATCGACCCCCGGGCCGGCAAAGACCAGAAACATCAGATCGAAGGCTCCACGACTCCGATCGATGCGCTCGCTGAAGATCACAAGGACAAGCACGGAAAGGTGATTCCGGGTCGCTATTTCCGCCAAGCGAGCGGGGTCTCCATCAACACCGGACGAACAGCTGTTAACGCATTGCTTGCTTGGGACCAAGACCAGCCGCTATGCAGGGTCACAAACGAGCCGCGGCTTTACGTCAGCAGTAAATGCCAGCAGGTGATCGGCATGTTCAATGAATTTACGGGTTTAGGGGGCGAGCACGGCGGCTGGAAAGACTTTGACGATTTGGTGCGCTACATGGCAACCAGTCCATTGGACTACGTGCCGGAAGATCGAGCGGTATCACGAAGACAAGGAAGCTACTGAAATGACACAAAGCGAATGGAACCAATTGCCCCTCCTACTCACTCGCAGCCAATTCTTGGCCTGCACGGGACTCACCAGCAGCGATCTGTCTGCTCTCGTGCGTAACGGGACAATCTGTCCGCAATCGATGCCCGTCGGTCCAACCCGAAAAGGGACCCAGCGCCGTTCGCGCTATCGAAAGCTGGATGCTGCTCGGTTAGTTGGTCTGGCAATGTGATAGTTAGAATGGTTCCGAATGGTTCCGAATGGTTCGGAACTTGAGAACCGACAAATCGTTGATCCGCGGCACGACTCGCTCCAGAGAGCAGCGTGCCGATGACACGTCATTCCGAGGCCGCGACGACTGAACCCAACCTCAGCGAAATTGCTGAGGACTGGCTGTGGTGCGTCGACCAGCGCGATTCCAGGGTCTACACCCGAATCAGGAACAACATCAACCGGCGAACCTGCTGGTGGCAGGGCCAGACCGACGATGGGCGGCGCTGGGCAAAACGCGGAAACGACAAGGATGTATTCCCCTGGCCGGGCGCTGCAGACACCCGTGTTCACCTCGTAGATCTCATCGTCAAGTCAGATGCGGCCATGCTCATGACGGTATGGCGCCGGAACAAGATCCTCGTGCAGGGCACGGAGGTGGATGACAACCGCCGGGCTTCGAAAATGACCCAGCTCCTCCGCTGGCTGCGCTATACGCAAATGCGCGAGTATCCGTCTGAAGCTCGACTCCTCGCGAACTACTTCTTGGAGCGCGGCGCCGCGGTCCAGGGGATCTGGTGGATGCGTCGGCGGCAAATGGGCTATGAGTCAGTGTCGGTGATGCAGCTGCAAGAGTTGGCCGCTACCGCTGCAATGGCTGTTCGCCAAGGCGCTCCGGACATCCTTCCCGGACTTCAGAACATTCAGCTGGCTGAGTTGCCGGCCATTTTGGCGGACCCGACCCGGGACGAAGAAGCATACGTCATCGCGGATCTGCTTTATCCCGAGACCAAGAAGGCAGCCATCAAGCGTGCAATTGCTGATCTGAGAGATTCTGGGGAAGCGAGAATTCCTCGTCCGTATTTGCTGATGGACCGCCCGAAGACGTGCGCTTTGGCGTTGAACGAGGACGTGTTCCTTCCCCCCGAATGCGGGGACATCGACGAAACCACTCCGTCGATGCACTGGCGCGAGTTGGTCACCGAGACGACGCTCAAAGCCCGCGAGGACGCCATGGACTGGGATCCTGGCTGGGTGCAAGAGGTGATCGATACCCAGCGCGGTCGGATGTCTCAGAATCTGCCAAGCCTCACTCCGCGGCAGTCCAGCCTCTCAGGCTCCACTTCGAGGCTGCTCACCAGCCGAGCTGAGCGCTTATTCGAAGTCATCCACTCCTACCGCATGCAGCACAATGACGACGGAGTGCCTGTCATCACGTGCACCGTCTGGAGCCCGGGTCTGGTCGAGAAGAGCTCCCGCCGAAAGAAGGGTCAAACGTATGGATCGCATGTCGAAATGACGTACGACCACGGCAAACTTCCGTTCATCCTTTACCGCCGGGAGATGCGGACGAGGAGCGTCGACGAATCGCGCGGCGTTGGGGAAATTGCCGGGACCTGGGAAGACGGGATCAAGGCCGAACTCGACTCCTCGCGCGATCGCAATTCGCTGAACACCGTTCCTCCGTCCTACCACCCGCCCGGGAAACCGCCGGACGAATGGGGTCCTGGCGCCACCGTCTCGACAAACTCTCCTGAGCGCTACGGTTACTTCAAGGGCGTTGGGTGGGACGTTGGATCAAGGGAGATGCGGGAGGTGCTGGCTCACATGGCAGATCGTTATTTTGGACGAACCCTGCCAGACGGAAGCAATAAGCTGGAAGCGACCTACATCACTCAAGAGCTAGCTGACACCTGGATGGAAGGCAGCGCTTTGGCGGGCACCATGGAGCTGCAGTTGATGCAGCAATACATGCCCGAGGAGATGGCAATCCGCATAGTCGGCAGCGAGAAGGGTAAGACGATTCGTGTCGCCAAAAGCGAAATCCAGGGACAGTTCGACCTTCGGGTATCATTCAGCGTTCAGGACCTGGATAACGAGGTGGTCAAAGAGAAGATCAACCTTATCAAAGTCGCACAGGAGATTGATCGGAATGCAGTGCTCGATACCAATGACATCATCGAGGTGATGTTCGAGCTGATTGACCCACAGATGGGCGAGCGCGTTATCCGGCCGGCCGGCGAAGCCTTACAACAGGAGATCAAGGATGAGGCCAACGCGTTCGCGCAGATCTTCGCTGGGATCCCCGTGGATGTGACACCGGGCCCAAGCCAAGCGTGGCAAGCCCGGTTGGATTGGCTCATGCAAATGTTGCAGCAGAACGCAACGGCCCAGTCGCGCCTGCAGAATGACCCGAACTTCAAACTGCTGGTCGAGCGCCGCGTGAAACAACTCCAGCACCAGATTCAGCAGTACGGAGAGAACGCACAACGAGGGAGGACAGGGTGATGATGAGGATTTTCGCAGTATTGATTGTTCTGCTTTTCGGGACAGGCAAGAGTACCGCAGCCACTTGGTATGCCTCGGGCACAGGGTCCTCCACAAACGGCACACCGGCTCAACCCTGGTCTATGCCGTATGCTTCCGGGAAGATTGCAAACCCCTATTTAAAACCAGGCGATTGGGTGGAGGTTCAGGATGGCACTGACTATCTTTGCACTGATTCTTCGACGCTCAGCAACACCACTAACATTTTGCAGTTTTTCATCGGAGGGACGCCGAGCCAGCGAATCACCTACAGTGCTGCTTCTTGGCTTGGGGCCAAGTTCGACGGCGGTTTGCAGCTCGAACCGTCGGCTAGCAACGTGGTGCTGCGGTATTTCGAGATCCGTTGCTCGTGGTCCACGAACAGGACTCAACGAGGCGGGTCCGGCTTCTTGCCCCCTGGGATCAATCAGTATGCGCCGGGTTGTGACGTGATGCACAACTACATTCACGACACCGGCCATCCTGGCATCGGGTCGTGGCTCACGACTCGCGGGAAATACATCGCAGGTAACGTCATGCAGTTCGTGGGTATGGACGATGCCGGGAACAGTCGTGGGTCTGGCATGTATCTCCAAAATGAGACGAACAGTTCGACAGCGTTGATCCAAGGCAACTATTCAATTTTCAATTACACCACGGGAATGAAGGCGTACGGAAACCCTCCCGGGTGGGACTTTTGGTTCAATCGGAACGGTATCTTTGGTTGCGATGAGGGCGGTATCTTTTTCAATCAGGACGATTCGCCTTTGCGGCTTCCGACCCCCTCGCTACGGATTACGGAGAACACGATCGTAATGGGAGGTCATGAGGCGCAGACCGGAGGCATTCGACTTGGCTATCAGACGCACCCTGAGACTGGATCAAACGTGGTGGTCGCTTTCAACCGGGTCATTGAGAAGGCTCATCCGATCCAGATGATCGGTGGCTGGGGTTTCAACACGGTGGTGAGTAATTTGTTCGTGAACCTCGATTCCGTGTTCAAGTTTTACTTAGACTTGGCTGGCGAGGGAGGCCTGCCGGGCACTCACACCATTGACTACAACCGCTACTATACCACCAACCTTGGCACGGTGAATTTCAAGATCCTCGATGTGGTTAAGAGCCAAGCGCAGTGGATGGCCGACACCCATGGCGATTCAAATTCTACCTTCACCGTTGGGTTTCCCACGGCATTGGAGTCACTGGTTTTCCGGCCGTCATATGATTCGAACTTCGTTCACGTGCATGTCCTTAACCCGCTGAATCAGGCTTCCTTGGCCGTCGACATCAGTCCGTTTTTCAACCCGGGTGATCGAGTTCGGGTGATCGACATTCAAGATATGCCGAGGGCCTACACGACCAACGTTATCAGTGGAACGACCCTCACGCTCGACTTGCAACGCACGAATCGCAACGTGATGAACGGTGCATTTACGATCACTAAAACGGACACCTGGAACGGGTTTCCGACTTACCTTCGCTATTTCATTCTCTACCGTGAGGCCTTGGCACCTGAGGTTGTGACCAACGTCACCACGTACGTTTCGGCGACAAACCAAATCACAATTCCGTCCGATGGCAGCATCAAAGCCAACCCTTACCCGGTCACCATTAGGGTGTCCGACAACTGGGGCACGGTAACCGGGGTGAAACTTACGATCAGCAATCTTGTCCACTCGTTTGTCGATGACGTGAACATTGCACTGACCTCTCCGGACGGTCGCACTGTGATGCTGATGAGCGACTGCGGTGATGCTGATGGGGCAGACACAGCTAAGACGTTCTCGTTCTCTACCGTGGCAACCTACCCGATCCCACAGGCTGGCAGCTTAATGATCACGAACGGTATGGATTACATGCCGAACGACCAACAGAACGGCGCAGACAATTTCCCAGTGCCTGCCCCCTGGCAGCCCTATGGAACCAACATGTCTGTTCTCCTCGGGGGCAGTCCCAACGGAGAATGGACCGTGAGAGTGACGGATGACTTCAACGGTGACGGTGGGAGCATCGACCGAATGTTCCTCACGCTGACTACGACCAACAATGGCAACCTGATTATCCCCGCGCATCGTCTGCTCTCTTGGTCGGACGAGATCACAGGGGTGCCTGGCGGGATACCGACTGCGCGTACACAGTTCTGCAACGTCAAGGTGTCCATCCCCGGAACTAACATCGTGGCTGTTGGCGATGGAGTAACGGATGACACTCCGGCGCTGACTGCTGCATGGAACAGGTCACCCACGAACTCCTATGTTTATCTGCCAACGGGCCGATACTGGTGCGCGACGAATTTCACGTTGCAGGGGAACTATCGCACGTTGCGTGGGGACGGAACCAACACGGTGTTGGTGGTCGGATATAGCAACACCTCGAGCGTGTTCATTAATTTCGGTTCCTACAGCGAGCAAGGGACCCAGCGAACGAACATCGTGGATATCCCCAAAGGTGCCACGAACACGACCTGGGATTCAGTCAACGGGCTTGGGGCACTATTCCCGGGGACGAATGGTACGGTGAAATTTTGGTTCAATGACGCGGGAACCAACCAGGGGTTCGCGATGATGTCGGATGGCGATGGATCCTCCGACCCTGTTCACTACAGCGGGAATGGAAGCACGAAGTCTCAGGCTGGCGCCCCACTTGTGCGATTTGAGGCAAGGATCACCGGGACCAACGCGGGGAATCAGGTCTTTTTCTGGCCGCCGTCCCCGTATTTTTTCCCGAGCAATGCCACTAGGTCGCAGTACCTCTACGTAAATGAACTGAAGTTTTCCGGCCTGGAGGATTTTTCGATCGAATGCGCTGGACGAGTCAGCTCAGCGATTTACATGGCGCAGGGAATGGGCACGTGGGTGAAAGGGGTTTATACCAGCCGACCGGTCAAATCTCACATCGGAGTGGGCTATACGACCTTGTATGAAATCACGGAATGTTTCGCCGACGGTGCCCCCGCTTATGGTCCGTCTCAGGGGATTGGCATCCAGCTGGACAGCCACACCTACGGTGGAAAGATTTACGATAACCTGGGTCGATCAAATTTCCCGTGGCTTGAGATCTACCTCGGAGGCAGCGGAAACGCCATCTGCTACAATTACATCATGGACCCGCAGGGAGGTCTCGCGCCGATCGACAACCACAACGGACACAACTTCCTCAATTTGATCGAAGGCAATGTTTGCTACGGAATCCTGCAAGACGGTTACTTCGGCAGCGCAGAAGCGTGGACCCTCTTCCGCAACTGGTTTCATGGGGACGCTCCTACCTTCGGAGCGCGAAAGATTTTGAACTTCGGCCATTGGACACGGAGCTGGAACACCATCGGTAACGTGCTTGGGAACGAGCGAACGAACTGGGGCGCGACCCTAGTTCAATCCGGGTGGAACAACAGCAACACCGTGCTGCGGAGGTTCGGATATCCCAACATGGGCAATGATACGTTCAGCGGGACCAACACCACAGCCCAGGCGACTAACTATGCGTATCTGGACCCCTATGTTTGGTCGAATGATTTGGCTCACGCGAACGTGGAGTTTGGATCGATTGGAACGAAGACGACCAACTGGAACGGATCGATCACCAATCGCGTGCTGCCTTACAGCATGTATGTCACATGGAACAACTCCACTCCTCCCGCCTGGTGGACCAACGCAGGGCGCACCAACGCTCCGTGGCCTCCGATCGGGCCGGACGTCGAGGGGAATACCAATCCGATTCCAGCGATGATGAGGTTTCACGACCTCGGTCTGATCGCCGGCGGCGGCGGTGTAGTCAGTCCACCTCCTGGCCTCAACTCAGGCTACAACGACGATTTTAGTACCATACTCAAGTGGTTCTTCTTCCCGATCGTGACTCATCCCTTATTCAAATGAATCAAGAGCAATTGGTGGTAAAGGCGCGTTCTCTCTCCGAGCGAGACGCTAGCGAATTCCTACGCCAGCTGGCCCAAGATGAACGGTGGATCGCTGTGATCAAGATGGTGGACGAACATCGAGAGGGATACATCGTCGAAGCCAGCAAGCAAAGCAACGCGACCCATGCCGGCGTGCAGGCCCACGCCATGGGTTCAGTGTTCGCGCTCCAGGTGCTGCTGGAGAACCTGTCTGCAGTTGCCAGACCGCCGAAGCGTCGACGCCGCGAGCCGGACGAGACAGTGGAGAGTTAGAATGGTTCCGAATGGTTCCGAATGGTTCGGAACTCGAAATCTTGTCCCGGTTTGACTGTCCCGGGCCCCAGACGGATACCTCATCGCGTGACTATGTGA
>ERZ724505.1468-NODE-1468-length-12862-cov-5.107910_pt1 | contig 12862 bp, 12 predicted proteins | sample MGYA00376038_ERZ724505 | MGnify/ENA primary metagenome ERZ724505 (study PRJEB28724, sample SAMN07190884) | wastewater metagenome | isolation source: effluent of sewage treatment plant in Hong Hong | place: Hong Kong | collected 2016-03-17 ... | reverse complement strand
TGACGAAGCGGAATCAGCACCCGCTTGAAGAACTCACTGATTGCCATTACTCAATTCCGTTTCTGTTGCAGTCCCACAACAATACCAGCAGCGCGGAGCGATGTCAGCAGCTCCCATACAGATTCCAATAGAGCATCTTGAGCAACGTCCCTGCCGTCAAACGCAAGTCCAAGATCTGCTCCAGTTCCGAAGGTTGTAGAATCCGGCAGGTCGTACGCAGCCACAGCTCTCCGACCCCCAGAGTTCGGGCTCAGAGCTTCCTCTGCTGTTCCGACAGGATCATCGTAACATCCGCCATAGTCCTCAATGGGCTCGATCTGGGAAATGTTCACATAGAACGTTCCCCAAAGCTCGCGTTCGTCGGACACCCAATTGATCGCCGGAAACATGGTTGCTCGAGGATCGTCGTATGTGAATACGTTGGACCCTTCGCCCATGTCATACGCGGTCTCGAAATCTAGATCGAACGTTTCAATGAACTCGAACGTTGCCCGATAGGGTTCTAGAAGAGCTTTGAGCGCATTGCGAATTGCGTTGGGTGTGATGTTTTCTGGTAGGTGTCGAAGCCTGTACGCCAACGAGACGCCACTCTCGCCATCGATGCGAGGGACACCTCGATCAATTGCGAGAAGTTCAAGCGAGGGAGCCCTTCCTCCGCTCATGTTTGTGATCTGACGCACCTTGATGCTAGGATCCCCAAAAGGAGGATCCTCGACAAGCACACGAATGGTATCAATCTCGCCAGGGAGAGTAACTCCACCATCTGTAACGACAGTTCCAGTTACGTTGTGTTGGTAGGTCTGAAACAGAGACCGTACGTTTGCAGGCTTTGGCCCGAGTTCCATAGGCCCAAAAACAGCGTCGTTCAGGGTCCGAAAGAACCTACCTCCGTCGGCCTGTACAATCGTTCCGGCTTTGACCGTCACCGCAACATGAGCTGCGGTGCGGTAGAACTCAACCACACCCTCGGAGAAGCTTCCAAGTTGTGCATAGCTGATGAACAGACCTTCCGCAGTGTTCTTGACGGCTTCCGAGGCTCTCGCGTTGATCTCAGCAAATGCCTGGATCAGCTCATACCCCTCTCCAGCTTGCAGCCCTTTGATGTATTCAGGATCGAGTACGCGCTCTGCAAGTCTCAGGTAGTAGTTCTGATCGTGCGCAACGAAACCAGACTCGCTGTTGACTTGCGGAACTCCCATCGGAAACTGCGGGATTACAGTATCTTCAACCTCTGCAACAGGCGATTGGAGAACGTAAGACCAGCTCTGGGAAAGTTCTTCCGCAGAGCTGTTGATCTGATAGGTCGCCAGCGTTGGAGAGTCCGGCCAGATTGGGTCGCGAAGGATGTTGAATCGAAACCCCCCAGAGATTGCAGTGCGAGAGGATCTACCCGCATAGCGCTCCGTGAAGTTGGTACCATCGAACACAACCTCTTCAAGACTCATCCCAGGGAAGCGTGCAAACACCATCGTTCGAACAAGCGAAGGTGAAGAGGTAACTTCGTAGGAGAGCACCTGATTCGCTGGAATTGTCGTAGACGCTGCGGGCGCTACGTTTGCAATGACCGGAGTTGCCATACTTTATCGTGAGCGACTTTGCACCCCTCCGAACTCCTCGTCAAACACTCTGGCAACCTTCGTCATATGCTTACGAGCGATTCCAATCGAAACACCAGCCGAGCGCGCTTGTGCGTGCAAAGTAGGGTCGGCTGTGCGAGCAGAAACCCCGCTACCTTTGGCGCGTAGCCCGAGCCACTGTGCGTACGCATGGGTAAACGCTACATCAGGCTCGTTAGCCCTGTACAAAGGACCTTCGTCTTTGCGTGAAGCATGAGCCCTTTGCTCTTTTCGCAACAGATCTGAGAAATGACCAGATGATTTCAGAGTTGCAAGTACACGTTTTGTGGTGTTTGGGTTTGCCTTCATTACATGGTGTGCATATTCCGTAACAATCTCATGACCATGAGCTGTTCCAGCCCTTCCGACAATTCTACCAACAATTGAAGGCTTTCCAACGCGAGCTACAAATGCAGGAGGTGTGTTGCCTCGTGTATGGGCTTTTAGAATGGCCGCGTGCGCCGCTTTTGCCTGTTTCACAATTTGCTCATTGTTTGTGTTGTAATCGATCAAGATCTGATGCTTTGCAAACTTGTGAGCATTGTCATGCACAGGTTTGGCAGGTCCATCTTTTGTGTAGTATGCACGGCGAAATGTTCCATTCTTACCGCGAACAGTTTTTGTAACTTTCTTGAGTCCCGATCTAGGTTTTCTCATTATGATACCTGTGTAAACGTTGTTGAGGTGCGGAGAACTTCCCCAGGTCGGGGCATTACATTCCCCGTTGGGGTTACGATCTCGTTGCCCGTTGCATACACACCAGAGGTTGTCTGGGCGAGGTTTCGAAGATCTGAGATGTTCAGAGCTTCTCCAGGCTTCAATCCATTCACATGCTGAATGATTCGAGCAAGGACAACGGTCTTTACGGATTCCTGATCCACACCCGGCAAGTATGCGAGGCTCACTCGGATGCTTTGCAGAACGACAGTCGCGAACACAACCTGCACCCCAACGCCAGCAGATCTCCAATCCTCGAGCACAGTTTCGATCTGCACTGCAAGGTTCGCAAGCTGTGCCGCATAGGTAGCGGGTAGCGTTGAGGCAGTGACAAACTGCTCGGTGTAGCTGTCTGCTACTACGATCTGCACATATCCAATCGGACGCCCAAGAGTGTCCAGATTCTCGAAGACAGTACACTTCCGAACACCGGGGATCGAAAGCACAGCTTGCTCGATCGCAGACTTCGTAGCTCGCCTCTGTGAGAGGAAGTACGTCCGAGATCTGGTTACGTAGTCCGTATCGCTTTCGCGGTCCTCGCCACCAAACGTAGCTGCGGTGTTGGAAACTGTCATCCCAGAGCTGGGAGCGCCGACAATCTGAGCCAAAAGCGAGTTGATCGCCCCTGGCTTTGCCTTCTGCTGAGCGCCCGCCAACACAGAGCGAACGGGTACGGCAATTGAGGTCGTACCAATTGCTACGGAGACCGCACCAACGGTAATGAACTGCACACCATCCGCAGTCGAAAGCTGAGTTCCGTCTGGAATGCTAAATGCGGATGCAACTGCGGGCGAAAAGCTGAACGTTACATACCCAAAGCTCGGGGATGCCTGCTTCCGAACGAGACCTGGGTATCGATCGAGGATCAGCCTATCAAGCGCATCAAAACGTGCAGTACCGGCAAAGGTATCTGCCTTGAGTTGCGCAAGCTGCCCCATCACATCGTCTGACATCGCAGCGGAAGCTGCGACAAGGATGTTCAGGTCCGAGCCCTTACGCTCGATCTCCTCGAGCGTAAGTCGGTTGTTGCGCGAGAGAGCTTCATCGCGTCCAGTTCGAAACAGGTCTTGGAAGTTTGGCAGGTCCAAAGTCAACCTGGACTTTCTTGAATTTTCATCTGCTACTTGCTCCGATTGTAACTTCAGTCTCTCCAGAATCGGTTTGAATTCTGGCTTTGATCGTGAGGATGCCGCCTGTAAGCGAAAGGTTGGCAACGGCTCCAATCACCCCAGGCTCTTTGCGAATCTCCTCTTCGATCTGCACCTTCATTGTAGACAGAGAACTCACACGAAGTGGTTCCTTGATCTTCAAGTCCTGTCCAAAGTCCGAAGGTGCAATGTGGAAATAAGCACCGGGCATGGTCACTAGGCGACGAATCACCATCTTGCGAATGAGATCGTCTCCATATACACGCACGTAACCGCCCGCTTCGTTGGTTTTGAGGCTCCCCCCTACGATCTCCGTCGAAGCAAGATCGAAAGGTCGGTAGCGATCCACAATTGCCTCCGCAGGGATCACACCTCGAAACTCTGCATAGTAAGGTGCAGAGATCAAAAGTCCAGTCGAAGATTGAAGTACCGTTGATGTGACGCGGTGCAGATAGTTCGAGCTCGCCAGTGCGGTCCTCAAGAAGAGCTGAAATCTGCGTTCGGTGACTGGCAATACACCAACTACAGTATAGTTCAATCCCCCTGTAACACGAGTTACTGCCCAGGATCTTGGGTTGAGTGCGTCTCCCTGAGCAAGCGGCGATGTTGCCCTTACAGGTGTTGAGGTCGTTACAAGTACGGAGTGTGTTGTAACGGCAACAGCGTTTTGTAGGTACAGAGATGGGTCCGTACCGAAGTAATCAAGCCCCCAAGTCCCAAGTCCATAGCTCATACAAGCGTACCCGTTCCAGGCCCCGACACACCAACACCCGTCGTCACTCCCGAAACAGAGGCTACAACAACCTGCGCTGTGAGTACGTGGGTTACGATTGCGTTTCCAATCGCTCGAAATACGGCTTGTCGTTGAGCTTCGTTCGCATCGGGATGTGCAGCAATTGCTGCATCTACGCTGGTACGAATAAGGTCTCCGAGAGTGTTACCGTTGAGCGCCATTAGCTTTTCCTCGCGAACACCTTTCGAGAGGTGTTTCCAAGTGCAGTATACGTTTGCCCTGTGAATGGATCAAATCCAGATCCGTGTACGACGCCATCCGTTGCGTTGTGTGTATCTGACCCGAGATTCACAGAGCCAGAGTTGACGATCAGATTGCAGTTCCCCGCACCTTCGATCTTGATGTCGATGTTAGCACCCTCAGAAACCACGATCGTGGTTTTTGTTCCTGGCTTGGCTCGAAGAACAATCTCCTCTTTCTGGCGATACATCCCAGGAGCTCCGTCTACCGGAGTCTGACTCTGGAAGTCAGGGTGCGGCTTGTCCGCAGAGTTCCAACCTCGAGAGATGACCCAAGCCCCTGCGTCTGTATCTCCATCCGGCACCGCAACAAGAACCAGATCATCCTCTTGGATCGGAGCGTGAAACCCAAAACGGTTTCCGGCATAGGGAGATCCGACAAACGCGGTCACTGTCTGGGACTCTGGAAGTAGGGTTACATCTGCAAAGATGCCCTCTTCTGGGTCTACAATGATGTCATCTACATGCGCAAGCTTGATCCAGTATCGAGTATCGATACCCGGACTGCGAACAAACTCTCTCATGTTAGATGGGTTTATCTTCCTTCCCATTTACCACCTACTTCCAGCTTCTCGGAGTAGTTGAGTAACGTACCCCTCTGCGGTGTTGATGACAACATCCGATGGAGATTGCATTACGTCGTTTGCAGTGGCAAACGACCTTCTACCTACAACCTCCGTAAGAGGCACCTCCACTTCAGCATTACGAGAGATATAGGTGGGCTCGAGTGTGATCTCTTCTCCACCCGCAGACACGTCCGCGAGAGCTCTGTTTGCTCGCTGACCTCGGTGGTGATCTACAGGGTGTTGCCTTCTTGCAGCGGCTTGACGTTCGCTCTCGTTTCGATCCCAACGAGGTGTAAAGTAGTTCTGAATGTCTGCTTTCACCTCTACCGATTCGTAACTCCAGTCGAAATCTACGCTAGCTACACGGAAGTGCCGAAGCACACCCATGATGTTACCTCGAGCGGAAGCAACAATAGCACGACAAAGGTTCTCGTCTGGAATGTACCTTTGCACCTGTCGCACCGCTTCGGAGAATGGCAACTGAGCGCTCTGGTTAAGCGTGGATACGATCGGGCTCTGAACTTCGAGCCTGGAAGCATCGACGAGGAGCTCCACCGGATCGCCAACGCGCAATCTCAACAGATCCGGGTCTGCGTTTGTACCTCCGAACGAGGTTAGCTTTGATGTGGAAACACTTCCTTTCAACTCCAAACGTCCCATTTGTTCGTAGTAACTTCTGGCGATGTCCGTGAGTTGTTGCACACTGCAAATGCCAGGAACAGAGATGTTCAGTATCTCTTGGGACTCCTCACCGCCTACCGCATTGCGAGGGTCTTTTGCCCCTTCTCGGCGAGCTTCCCGTACAGTGCGAGGAGGCCACGAAGCTTCGAGAAGCTGCTCTCGCCCTCGGCGTCCTGTGCCTGCGGAGGGGTTTACAGAAATGCACCTTACGGTTTTGGGTTTGTTGTGGCCCGCATACTTCCGCCCAAGCTCCACCGATTCAATGTCTCGCCCCCAAACAAGCCTCCGGGTATTCCATTCGGAGATTCCATCGGAACGGCTCTCATTGGGTCGAAACGGTGTCTCGATGTTTCGCAGGCGATCAAATAGAGCATACCCAGGTCGGATGATCAGGTTGCGACCTCGGAACGTTGGGATCGCTCCGACAAGTTGGCAGTAGCGTGTAATTGCATCCCAGAAGTTCATGTTTGCGGCGGCACCCCCGCCACCCCCGCCTTGCCCGTTAGCGCCCCTTCTGTGACGAGGAATATGAGAACCCTTACCAGGGGACGGAACGACACTGTTTAGCCATTCTTCGGGCCTTACAATGACTCTAGGGCGTAGGTTCTCGGGCAACCTGCGGATTGTGTCGTGCTGGTAAATGAGCTGCTCCACAACCTTGTTGATGGGAACGTCCGTCACCAAACGATCGAGGATGTGCGTGCGCCTTCTGCGATTAGGTGTTGTAGCAGTGTGTCCCGGTCTTGGCGTTGTAGTTGGTTGATTGCGGTTTTGTGCAACGTCAAACTCAGAAACGAGTGGAGAGTCCAAGAAGATGCCGCGCAAGTCTCTACCTTCGAGATGCACTTCGGATGCACCTTCGTTGTGCTTCACGGACCAGTCATCAACTGGTCCGAGCATCACGAGAAACTCTTCGTTGAGAGTACCATCCTGATTACGGGTGCGGAGGATGCTCTTGCGAATGCCAGGAGCAACTTCACGATTCATCCCATCTGCGAAGTCCGAAGCAGAGACAGTTCCAAGATAGATCTCCGCGGTCGCCGCAACGATGGTGCGGGGATCGATTGGGAGCTCGCGGTAGTCAAATACCAGCTTGTAGGTTGCAGCTTGTGTGTGACCTTGTAGCTGGATGTTGCACTTCTTCGGCACTCTGTTGAGGATAAAAGCTCCATTGTTCGGAGAGCGCACAAGGTTCTGGTTTTCTGGAGCCCCGCCATCCTCGACACGGATGTACAGCTTCGGATCGACTGTGAGTTGGAGGTTCACAGTACAAGACGGATAGTGAACCAGTTCATTTGCAGTTGGCATCAGATGACCTCTGGGTTTACAGCATCCAGGCGAGGAATTGCAATTGTCTGACCGCCATAAAGCTCCGGGCTTGAGAGTCCGTTGTAAAGCATGATTGCCCGCCACTCGTACGGAGTTCCGAAGTAGAGCTGACTTACATCCCGGAGATCTTCACCCTCTCGAGCTTTATAGGTACCGAGCGTGTCGCTCGTAGACGAAGACATTGCTCTCTGATGTGCAACCGCAGCATCTCGAAGTCTTCTTGCATCCGTAATGAGCTCTCGTTCATAGAGCTGAGCTTTGAAGATCTCTTCTGGATCAATCGTAGCAAGCCAGCTTTCTCTAGCCTGTTCCCATGGAGAAGCTGCAACCTGATCGAAGTCTGGCATTACTCCGACGAAGCCCTGTGCTTGCACCTTCTCCGAAACTGTATCTGCGATGTTTCGGATTGACCCAATTGCAGCGAGCACCCCGCCCGATAGTTGAGTAGGCGATACCGCGTCAATGGACCCTGAAATGGATTCGTCGATGTCGTATGTGAATTGGGCGATTGCAGCAATGTCATTCCGAAGTTCGGACATGAAACCATCTGCAAGTCTTTTGGGCGCATCAACAGCGCGGGCAAACTTTGCGAGCTTGTCTCGAAGCGAGCTTCCAAGCTCGCGCTGACCCGCAGGGGGTCCGAACAGCGGCGAGGTTTCGACTCTGGACTTGGAAGTCCAGACAAACGCCATCGACCATTCACAGTCGTGAATGTTGTGCCACTTCTGGGTGAACTTCTTGAGCACACCCCTTCGCACCACGTAACCCCACGAAACCTCGAGAGGCTGACCCTCTGAGCGAATCGAGTCGAACAGTGCAACGGCATCTGCAACTGAGGTTACGGGTGTTGCCTCCCCAAGCTGAGCTCCATTACGTCGGCTATAAAGGTTGATGGGTGCAGTCTCCCCGGTGTTGTAACCGAGAAACTTGTCCTTCCAGAAACCCTCAACCGTGGTTTCCCCCTCTGTTGGACCTTGCACCGTGGCGAAGCCGTGAGGGTTGCCCGCAGGGAACGTCACCTTGACGCGCTGCTCGCCTTCCCAGGTGATCGGACCATACGGCTTGGCTCGTTCTGTCAACCAGACGGTGCGCTTCCTTCCAGAAAGCTCCTGAATCTTGAAGCCAGGAACCTCGGAAACCTGAGCAAGTGATCGTGTAGTAGGTGTGAAGGGCATATACAGATCCTATCAAGGAAGCGCAAAAGCGGGTGCGAAGCCAGAAGAAAGTCTCTGAGAAGCCATTGCTTCCAGATCCGAGGCAAACGCCGAGGCAACACGATCGGGATCAAAACCTTCCGCAAACCTCTGAGTAATATCGAATCTGGAGTAACGGAAGTCCTGAACAGCGTGAGGTCGATTGGTCCGATCTCCACGACCCTGCCTATTCAGATCTGCACCACCTTTCCCGATCTCCGAGATGCTCTTTTGGATTGCAAGCATCCAATCTGGAATGGCGTTTGTGGATTTCCGCACTACACCCTCTTGAGCTCTTGCCTCTCCTTCCAAAGAATCAAAAATCCCACCCATGGCAGTCCCGACACCGCCGAACATTGCGTTGGGGATTTCTCGAATGGTTTGAGCAAGGAACACGAAAACTTGAGCAAGTGTGCTCCCAGATTGCGCCAAACCGTTCCAGGCTTCAATAAACGTAGTCAGTCCAAGTTGCACATACTGAATTGACGACTGAAAGAGACCAAATACAGTTCCGATATTCGTAATCAGAAACAAAATTTGCGGCAGGAAAATGTCCTTCAGGTACATAGAGGCTACCTCAAGCGAAAGCCTCCATACCGCAAGAGTTGGTTCGAGCACTACGAACATATTGGCAACTTGACCGCCAACATTCCCAAACACAGAAAACGCTGTGTTTATTGCATCGTACGCAGTCGCCCCGGCAGACCAAAGAGTCTCCCCGAGTAGGAAAGCCTTATCGACAATGAATTCGAATGCTGGCCAGAGGTATTCCGATGCACCAGACCAGACCAACCTTGCAGCTCCCATGAGCAACGTACCTACAAATCCGAATGCAGATCTTACAGGTCCGTAGATTCGCATCAGGATCGGGAAGAGTTCTCCCGTTACGAAGTTGGAGATTCGTGCTCCGAAGTTCTGTAGTTCCGGGAGGATCCCGAGCATGAACTTCTCTGCTCGCATGATGGTGTCTGTGACCTTATCAATCGCACCCGCGCCAAGCTGCGCAAAGTACCTCCCGATACCTGCAATCACAGGGTAGAACGCGGACAACTGTCGGTTGACCTCGATCATTGTGCGCTTCCAGGCATTGAACAAAGGCTCGGAAGCCTCAAGGTAGAGCTCGTGCTGGAGCGATGTGAAGGTGCCCATGATCGCTTCATAGGCATCTCCGGTCGCGTCCATCATCGGCTGCAACTGTCCTGCAATATCCTCGAGCACCTGAACGCGCTGCTCCTGAGTCAGACGGTTGAACTCAGCAGGCGTATTGATGCGCTTGCCCTTGAAGCGAGCGTAGTTCGAGAAGACTTCCGTCCAAGAGCGGTCCACGATCGAGGAGCGCCCTGTAAGAGCCTGCATGATGTCGCGGCTGGCTTGCGGAGCATCAATGCCCGCAGCAACAGCACCCGCTGTCAGGTAATTCGAGAGGTGCGTCGCGCGCTGGAGGGTCATCCCCTTTACCTTTGCAAGCTGCGGAAGAGCCACTGAGAAGGTCTGGAGATAGTCATTCAGCTCGCCAGGAAGCAAAGCAGCGTCCTTCGACATCTGCCGAACGATGCCCCTCGAGAACTGGCGAGCATCGTTGAACTGTCGTTGGTAGACTTCCGTAAACTGAGCAGAGCGCTGTGCTTCTGTTGCTCCGGGCATCGATCTTGTGATGTCGCGGTTGATCTCCGCAACAGTCTGACCGACGTAGCCATACTGACGAAGCGAGCGAGAGATGTTGTTGAGCTGTTGCTCTCTTCCAGACCACGCACTTGCGATGTTCTGAAGAGGTGCAACAAGGGCTGAAAGGCTGGCTTGTGCAACGCTGGCAATCTCTGTCACGGACCAGAGACGTGCGGCGATGCCTACGAGGCCAGACGATACGCCCCCGTCGATGAATGAGAGCTGGTAGGCAATCGCCTGGGCCATCTGTAGCATGGGTCAGTCCTTGTTGATTGTGTTCTCTTCTCCGATAAGCTCCACAACACAATCGATGAATTTGTGGAGGTCTTTGGAGGGCATCATCATCGCATCGACAATGCCGATATGTCCATACCGACAAGCGATTGCGATCTTCTTCCAGAAGTCCTTCTGGTACTGCTCAATGTCGATGGACCTTGCGGCAAAAAGCCACATGGGCCACGACACCTTCATACGGTGCTCGCCTGCACCCCTTGGAGAAAAAAATCCAGCTCTTCACGCTTTGGGTTCGAGATGGTGCTGTATGCGATGGTGAGTAGAGCTCGTCCCTTGGGTCCAATCTCTGACATGAACACATCGACAGATTCGTCGGCTGCGCTGAGCTTTACAACTGAACCGTCCACCTTCTCTGCCTTGATGAGCGAAAGCTTCACGAGGGCTTGCTGAAGAAGTGCAGCATCCGTGCCTGCTGCGGAGATGGCTCGCGCTTCCATGCTTGGTAGAAGCTCACGGAGTGCAATCTTTGAATACCCGCCAATCTCCGCTTGAAGCGAAGGTGGAACGGGGAACGTGAACTCGGTAGCTGGCCGATACGACTTTACGCTTAGTTGATCTGACATTGGTTACTCGCCTTTCTTGAATCTCACGTTAGGACAGCAGAGGCTTCCGAGCAAGCTGCTTCGAGCTTGACCGTCACGTAGTCGGTGCGGTTCCCGGCGTTGATTGGGAATGCACCAAACTCCACATCACGAAATGTGACACGAGCCTGCTGTCCGTTTGGATAGGTGATCGTACACTTGATGTTGATCCTCGTTCCGGGGGTGCGACGACGTGCCTTGTCCACCGCGCTTTGGATCAGCGAGAAGATCTTGTTGTTGTTGGTGTGGAGTTCCATGTCGAGCTTGATGCCCTTGAACACGGAATCCTTACGGTTCGTGGTTTCCCCAATGTAGCCCTCGTCCTTGATTTCGAGCTCATAGGTGAAACCGAACGAACGAACACAGTTCACCTCATCCAGAATGTCTGAATCCTGAATGATGATTACCGAAACGTTTTGTCCGAGAACTCTTTGAGAAGCCATCTATATCTCCTAGAGAAGAGGTGCCCTATTGTAACGCACCGGGCCAGTGCGCTTCGTGGTCCGCAGGCGAGATCAGACCACAGAGGTTGTTACGGTATCTGGGCCAATCTCAGTTGCAAGAACCAGATCGTCCAGAGTCGAAAGCATTCTCACCTTTGTTTTGATGACGTGAATACCTCTCGCCTGAAGAGCGGGTGTATTCAGTGTCTTGTCATCCAGAGAGTAGCTGTGGATGCGCTGAGCCTCGGGGTTGTTTTCCGAGAGAAGGTCTCCAAGGAACGCATCGAACTCCGAAAGGATTGCATCCTTGAGCGATTCGCGAAGCAATCGCTTGTTGAGCTGATTACCCCGAGCTGCGAGCGTATCCTGAATGAAGTCTGCCATTCTGCGACGGTTGATCGTGGTCTCGCCCGAGGTCAGAGAGGTTGTCACACCCGACTGGATGATTGGACCCACAACTCTGTCCATGCGGAGAGCTGCCACACCATACTGCTTGAACAGCTTGTACGACTCCATATCCAGAGCCGGAGCACCTCGCTGGTATCCCATGATCGGAGCGAAGATCTGAGGCACTGGATCGGAAGCCTGACCTGGGTTGAGCTCAGGTTGCAGGTTGGACAGAAGGCACGCCAGCCAAGTGTCCATCGTGACATCAAGGATGCCCTCGTCGTCCGATGTACCGTCTGCGTTCGCAATCGAGTACCCAACGGCCTCTGGAATGAAGGTTCTGCACCCTGGCCACGAGTACCAGATACGCTCATTGCGAACTGCCCCGCCAACGCCTCCAACACCCGGCGCAGCCGAAGCGAGCACTGCTCCAATGGTCTGTGTGGTCAGCGTTGGAGAAACCACTGCGCAGCGGCTTAGCCCGCGCGACGTGGCCGTGAGAACGTGGTTGTAGAGATACGACTGGATGGTCGAATCCTTGCGCGCTGCCGTGACAATTGACACCTCGTTCATCGGGTAGGCATCGTTCAGGAGTGCATTGATTGCCTCCAGATAACGAGCGCGCATGTCCCCTGTTGTGGAGGGGTTTGCAGCGTGAAGATCTGCGTCGTAGGTTAGGGCGCCCGATGGGTGTGTGTAACCTGCAAGTCCAGAAAGCTCATTCCAGTACGTGCCGGATGCTGCGGTGGGTGCCGGAGAGGGAGTGAGCGCCGATCCCGAGGAGATTGTTGCGACGGTTGGGCGAGCTAGTACAGTGTATCCAGCGGCTTCCGAAAATTGGTTCAGAGGTCCAGAATCAGCATCCGAGCCCTTGTGAACGCGGTACGCCAGTGCAGACCCAGCTTCCCAATCAGAAGTTGTGAAGTTTGCACCGTTCTGCTTCTGTACGGTAATTTCAAGACCGTTCGAGTTCACCGAAACAACGCGAAGCGTTCCCGCCCCTGCGCAGAGCAGGTTTTGTGAAAGAGCGGCAGCGTTGAGCGATCCAGGGACAACTGCGTCACCCTCGACTACGTCATCCGACACAAACGAGCCCGCTGCGCGGGTGATCGTGACAGTTGCGGCAGGCAGTCCGCTCGTTACAGTCGTACCATCCACACCGTAGCTCTTTGGGGAGCTTCCAGTGAAGTCTACACTCTGCGCGAGCTTC
>ERZ724505.1467-NODE-1467-length-12870-cov-21.271401_pt1 | contig 12870 bp, 21 predicted proteins | sample MGYA00376038_ERZ724505 | MGnify/ENA primary metagenome ERZ724505 (study PRJEB28724, sample SAMN07190884) | wastewater metagenome | isolation source: effluent of sewage treatment plant in Hong Hong | place: Hong Kong | collected 2016-03-17 ... | reverse complement strand
TGGAGAGTCTTGCATGCATCTATTTGGGCCTGATCACCAGGTTGTGCCGCGTCGGATCTGTCGCATAATCAGCCTGCAGCTTGAGCGTTTTCCAGCCGATCACCTTCTCCGCGACGAACCAGACCAGAAAACCAATGAATCCCAGACCGAGCACTATCGGTAACAGGATCTTTAGCAGCCCGACCGTTTCCGGCGAGATCTGCACGTTAAACCATTCCTTTAATCCGGCGACACCGCCGACAGCTCCCAGGATCACTGCCCCTTGAGCTTTGAGCTTCGCCATAAAGCCTGTCGGTGCCGGAGCATCGACCGATTTATCCTCCGGAACGAAAGTCGGCGGCTGATCAGAAACTGTAGGCTCAGTAGCGGATTGCGTAGCAGCTTCGTCTGAGGAAGTTCGTTCCAGCGGAGTATCGATAATAGCGGGCTGATCAACTGCCGAATCTTCAAATGGCTCGCCCACCGTCAATCGCTCGCCGGCGATGACGATATCATCATCGGTCAGCCTGCGGCCGTGAACGTTCAGCGGCAGATCGAGCTGCCAGTTGTTCCGGGCGATCTGGGCCAGAAAGAAGTCCGTTCGATAGTCGGTAACAGCCAGCCGCGGCACCGATTCCAGCCATTTGTCACGCTTCCGAACATACTCCGTGATCCAGCCTTCCTCGTCGATCGGGCTGCACTGCACGCGGTCCCGGATCTTGGCATAGGACCCGTGGTTGATAGAGTCATAGATCACTGCCAGGCTTAACGGCAGCTCAAAGCCCGAGCCCTCGCACGCGTCGATCGCCGGCTGCAGATAAAAGTTCTCAGCGATCATCTGCTGGGCCTGCTTCATCTCGTCTGTCCGGGCCGCAGCTCGCAGAGCATTCTTGAAAGTCAGGCTCTCAGACCATTTCAGGATGTTTCTGCCCGCGTGCAGGTCCGGCAGGGCCGCACGAAAGATCTCCGCCCCGACCTGCCCGCCGCTGCCGAGGTACGTATTCAAGACCTTGTAGAGAGATCCCGAGCGATGCGTGAACTGATTGATGCCATAGCTCACGCCGGCACCGTCATTCAGCACAGCGACGGCACCATAATCGCCGAACGGTTTTGCCGTCTCGAATATGTGCACGATCGCCAGCGCCGTCAGTTTTGCTTTCTCGGAAAATCCCATGATCTTGGTCGCGGGGACCGGACTCGAACCGGTGACCTTCGGGTTATGAGCCCAACGAGCTACCAGGCTGCTCCATCCCGCACAAACTTAATCTTTCAATCTCAGGTTCACGACCTTCGTCGGCACGGTCGGGATCTCGCAGATCGCATTGACCTCGGTCTCGCCAAGTGCCTTATCGAGCTTGCCCAGTGCAACAGTCACGAACTGCCAGAAATCGACGCTCTTCTTTTTGCAAAGTGCCGTCAGCTTCTTTAGATCCGGAACGCGAACGCCATTCTTGGAGCCGTGAACGACCTCGGCGACAGCATGTTTCGTGTCGATGACCGTCGTCTTGGTTTTGCCGTCGAGCCATTCGCGGATCTTGGTCTCGATCTCATCCGCATTCGCCTGTAGCTTGTCGATCTTAGGATCGTGCAGCTTATTGATCTCAGCGACTGCCGCTTCGTATTTGTCCGTCAGCGGCTGGATCTCTTTATCGCGAACGGCCTCAGCCGCCCGCAGCTTTTTCATCGTCGCCGCCCACCGCTCGATTTCATGCGTCACATCAGATTGTGAAAGTGCTTTCGCCACGTCTTTTTCTCCTAACCGGGAAACCTCTTGACCTTTTCCGGCTTCTCATTTATGGTTATGGCAGGCGAGCCGCCTCTATCTGTCCAAACAAAAACGGCCCGCCCCCTTGACAGCATCGAGCAACACAGTCAGCCCATTTCCGAACCGGATTGCCTTTGCCGTTTTTGAGAATAAGTCGCTTGGCGGGGCATTTCACTAGCGTTTTCTTTGAATCGCGAGTTTTGCTTAATTCAATCGTTTTTGTGTTTTGTTAGCTTTGAGAGTGACCGCAGTATGAGCCAGAATTCACTTTTGCCATTTCCATCGCCCCGCTCGAACGACCGCCTGATAAAGCTCCGCGACGTCGAGCACATACTCGAGGAATACTTCCACCGCGACAGCCGCCCGAGCCGCTCGACCATCATCGGCTGGATCGAAGATGGCACCCTCAACGGCACGCAGCTCGGCCGCGGCCGCAATTACTACGTCTACGAACTCAGCCTCGACAGCTTCAAATCAAAACTCGCCGCCCAAAACTACGAAATGGCAGCATAAACACAAAAAAGGCGTCCAACAGGACGCCTTGTTTCATATCTCCTAGATGTCTTCCGTTCTATTTCAATTTGGCCACCTGATTAGCGAACACATCCACAGTTTCGCGTGTGCGTGGGTCCTTGCATGTGAACCGTAAGCGGAGGCTTTTAATTCTTGGGTCGAATGTAGTGTGAACCTGGGCGGGCGAGCGATCGTTGCGTCCCAACCTCTGCCACCTGTCGATGTATGGTGTCTCGCTCTTCACCAGAACATCGTTTTTATCGTAAAAGTTGGCCTCAATTCTCAAAAACTCCAGCGGCTCGTCACTCGTATTCATCACCTCCGTAACGACGGTCATGTACGACTCTGAAACTCTGTCCCAAACTGGCTTAGTATATTCGATTGAAGCAAAGAACGGCTTAGGTTCGTCAGATTGCTGCGAATGAGTTTGCCCGGATTCAGGCTGGGCGGGTGATTCAACCTTTATCGGTAAGCCAAGATCGCGGGCGGAGATCTGAATTCCGCGACGAACGTTCGGATTATTCATCGCAGCCAGATAAATAATCCCAACCACAAACAAGGACACCACGGAAAACACCAACGCTAGCTCAACGGCCAGCCTTAAACGCCCGCTTTTAGGCTTTGGTGCCGCCTGTCCGATTCTTTCGTGGTGATAGACGGGTGAGCGTTGATCATCAAATCCCATACCTGCTCCATCAAAATCGCAAATCTGATCCCAAAAAACTCTTATTTTCGTCTTCCTCGTAAACATACGTGAGATTCCCCAGTTCACGATCCAACAAGATCTCCGCGGCTTTCTCCTCGCCATGCTCACGGATCAAGCCCTCGCGTTCGATAGCTTTGAGCTCGTCTTCCATCCATTTCGGCATTTTGCTCATGCTGCTTTCCTCATCCGATGGATCACATGCGAGACCACGGCCCAGACCCTGAAATCGTCAGTTCGATCGACGCGTCTGATCGGGTAGTTTTCATTAGCCGGCACGAGATAAAGCCCATGCGTATGATGCTTGAGCCGTTTGACCGTAAATTCACCATTGATCTGCGCGATCACCACATCGCCGGGCTCGGCAAATCCCGTCAGTTTAACGGCCAGCATATCGCCGTCATCTATTCCGGCTTCAAGTTTCGACTGCATTGAAAGCCCTGAAGCCTTTACAAAAGCCGTCTCGCCTTGATCACCACTGATGTATTTGTCGATGTCGATCCAGTCCGCATCCTGCTCGATCTCAGTCGGTGGTCCGGCTGGGATAGGGACGGGAAAATAGGGGCGAAAACGATTGGAAGTTCTGCGTGTGAGGATCTGGATATTCATTGTATTGAGTGTTCATCTTGCTTAAGTGTAAATGTTGAATATTCCTAACCTGCCTTTTGGCGTGGGATATCTTCCTCGTCCTCTCCGTGCCCAAAATCCATGTGGATCAATCGAGCCTTCCGACCGTTCGCGATCTCTTCCTGGACGAGTTCACGAATCATATCACGAATTCCACCCCGTTGTGCAACCTGTGAAACATCTTTTCCTGCGATTTCCCGCATGATCATCTGACGAACGCTTTCATCAAGAGATAGTGTTTTATTCCCAGCAAAACTGAACTTCTGAGCAAGCATAATCTCCGCGAGCGACAGAACATCAGATTCCTTTTCTATCAAATTTAGGTCAGTTAGACCGCGAGCCAGGACGAAGCTCATCAGCAGCTCCAGTGTTTTGTGCTCAATATTCTCTCCGCCGATCTGAACGTCGCCAAAAACGGTTTGTGCCTGCTCTTTGGCAATAGTTGCAAGCCTTCGAATGATCTCTCGATTGAAGGTGTCGCTCTTACGACTCGTGGGCTCCTCACCAGTCAAAAGCCAGTTTAAATCACAGTTCGTGGACTGCCTTATCTTTATGAGCTTTTCAGCATCGGGCACGCGTCCCGCAAGATAATTAGTGACTGCAGTCTCTCCAACCCCTATTTTTCGTGCAATTTCGGCGTTCTTGGCGTTATTGAATGCGAGCTTGAGGCGTTGTCCGAAGGTGGTTTTTTCCATGCACCCCACAAGTTGTGGTTTTTGTGCTTGACGCCGCTCCACGGATTGTGGAATACTGTTTTTGGTTACAGTTGAAAGCCCAAACGCAAGCATAACGAGATTAACATGAACGCATTACAAATTAAAACTTTTCTCTGGAAACGCGGGCTCACGATCAGCGAGATCGCTCGGGCCATCGAGCCGGAATATGATGCCACGCTGGACAGCATCCGCACGATGCTGACCAATCTTTTCTACCACGGCAAATGGAACAGTCAGCTCGCCGCATTGGTCGAGGAGAAATTCAAGATCACAGTCGATCGCCCGTCGCGTCCGCAAACGGTTCGCGAGGCAGTTCGACGCTCCGCCCTTAAAGAGGCGGCGTAAGTACCGATAGGTTTTGACCATGTGGTCGAGCCTATCTTTTTTTGCCCATTTTCGGCTAGGTCCGATTTTCCTAGATTCGTGACAACGAGAGGTCTGATGGAATCCTACGAGGTCTTACAAAAAGCGATCCCCGAGCTGCAGAGCCCCAAGGTGGCAAAGTTCCTCGGCATATCGGCGAACTATGTCAACCGCTGGCGTCGCCGGCCGTCTGATGACGAGGAACCGACCGCGACCGGCCAACGCTCTATCCTTGATCGAATAACTGATCTGATCGACGTAGTTTTCCTGATCAATCCATCCGGCTCCGGCCTGATCGTCCAGTACATCGAAGCCCATCACGACAACCTGCTCACGACGCATGCAAAACCGATCCCATGCCGGAACACTCAGGCAAAGACCGGAGCGATCCTGCTTACCGACGCGGTCGAGGCGGTCAATTCGCTAAACGTTGATGGCTGCACACCGGAGACGCTCGCGGAACTTGTGCAGCTCCGCGATTCCGCCGATTACGCGATCAAACAGGTCGAGAAAACGCTTATGCAGGGTAACGCCAATGTCTGAACCGCTATCGTTTCCGATTTTCGATTGCGGCTTTGATCGTCGTGGATCGTTCAAGGTCGCGACAGCTGGATCAAACGGCAAGGCCCTGGTGATCACATTTGAATGCGGCACGCACTATAAACCCGGCGACCGCCTTTCGCTCGGCATCGAGCAGGTAAAAGCCCTAATTCAGGAGGATGTTAATGAAAAACAGTCAGCCCAAAACAACTGAACAGCTCCGGGCCATTTTCGGCCTCGGCAAAAAGCTTAACTGCGCAAAAGAAGATCTGGAGGAGATGGCCGGAAAACGGCTCTCTACTCTGACCTTCGACGAGGCGAACGGCATGATCACTCGCCTTGGCGGTGACGCGTTCCCGTCACCGGCCGGACCCGCTCCACGCCGAACACAAAACTATCGCAAGCAAAAGCAGCAGATCAAAACGATCGTCACGCCCGCCCAGCTCGATAAGCTCGACCGGCTTTGGTTTAAGTTCGGCCACCGCACCGCATCCGGCCTCACTGCGATCTGCAAGCGCGTCAACCGAGGAGCCGAAAAGCCAAGAACGACCGAGGAATGCAACCGTGTTATCGAAGCCGTCAAATCAATGAACGCCCGCGAAGCCAAGGGCACAAAGGAGGCAGCATGACACCTGAACAGAAATATTTCTTATCAATGATCTTGATAATTGGCGGCTCGGTTTTGCTGGGGTTTTGGATCGGCCATCCGTACTGGTTTGCGAAAGGCTTGATCGAGGGCATACGGCGTGGCGGAGAGATCTGGGACGAGACTTTAGGTGTCGATGATGACGATGAGAGCGATGACCGGATTCTCAACGCAAAGGAGATCAAATGAGCCTACTCGCGACGATCAATATCCACGCCTGTGACTGGTGCGGCGAAATAGCTGTAGTTCACACCGATAACGACCGCGATTCGTTCGCCGCGAATTGGTCTGGTGACGATGAAAAGGATTGTTGCCCGGCTTGCCAGGAGGAGCTTGAAAAAGATGCTAATTGAACCACACAAACACGTCGAAACCATGCCGCCGCCCATTCCCGATTCAGGCCTCAGATGCCATCGTTGCGGCGATCTCGGTATCAGTATTTGGCCGCAGGGTCACGTCGATATATGTCCGGCGATAAAGCTCGGGCATTCGCACGCCGAACCAAACGCGGCGGCAAGGATCATTGAGCGTTGCTGCCGCTCGATGATGTTCCGCGGGGTGCCGATCAATCCGCTGTCCTTCGATATGGCCAGGGCGTTGTCATATCGCACAACGGACGATCCGGCACCTCGCCAGACATTGCTCGACAGGTATTTTGGCTGGGCCTCGCATCAGCGGCTCCGCAAATTTCATTACGTTATCGAGGAGCTGCGAAGCGTCTGGCTGCTTCCGGTTGCGAGCCGCAAGGGATCTCCGCACGGCTACTGGATCGCAACGTGCGAGGCCGATTTTAAGGAATGGGTCGAGCGTTCGAAGTCGGCGCCGATCAAGCAGCTTACGACGATTCATAAAGTTGCTCGGGCTAACTTTCCGCTCCTGGCCGAACAGCTCGAATTCGAATTCTGGAAAGACCTGCAGCCCGCTGAAAAGCTGGCCGCGTAAAGCTCCGCCATGTGAACGAGCTCGGCCGCTTGGCGGAAACAAAACGGTGGCGGCCGACATTTTTATCCTCGAAAGTTTATGTACTCAGCACTTCCAATTCTTGCCCTCGGCGTCGTCCTGGCGACGGCTCTGCTGTGCATTTTTCAGGAGGCTCTGGGTATCGATGAGTAGACAGCATCGCGACGATCATCGCTACGAGATCGAAGCATTATCAAAGGGCCTCGCCGTACTCGAGGCACTCGAAGGCCTCCGGTGGGAACCGGTCAACGTGACCACGATCATGGAGCGAACCGGCCTCAGCCGCGACACCGTCGATCGCACATTGAAAACCCTTCGCCTCCGCGGCTATGCCGTCTGCGAGGCAGGCAAATGGACCGCAGGCAAACGCCTGATACGAGTCGCAAACAAGCTGGCGTTGAACCGCAACCTTTAAATTCCTGCGTTTCGGAATTTAAACGCAGAAATCGAAGCCTCAGTAAAGCGTAAGTTGTTGATTTTATTAAAAACGTCCCGAGTCGGGCGCATGAATTTAAAGCAGAAAAAGGAGTTGTTGTGAATAACAAATTAACCAAAAGACTCGATGAAATTGTGGATGAGCACGCCGACGAAGCAGTCGCCGCCCACCGCGCACAAGTTGATAGGGAAGCCCGTGATAGATCCCTGTTATTGCTCGGTGGCTTCAGAGCAGCACAACAGATCGCTAATGCGATAAATAGCGAAGTTATGAGGGCCCTCGAAATCTTTCAAACCGAGCGAATGTATCAGGCGTTCGGCTACGATCGCTTCGTTGATTTTCTCGAAGAGTATGCTCACGCCCCTATGTCAAAGGCCCAATACTACGAACGGAAAGCTTTGCTTGATAAGGAGGGCGATGCGCTGTTCGACATGTATCACGACTTAGGTCTTTCAATACGCCGAAGAAAACTTCTAGGCAAGGGCAATGTGGAACTCGATGGAGACAAAGTTATCGTCCACGACGGCGAAATTTTAACTGAGATCGCACTCACCGACCGAAGTCGCCTTCTCGAAACACTTTCAGCTCTCGCAGACGCAAACGCTGAGAAGTCCATCAAGCTCGAACGGCAAAAGGAAAAGATCGACAAATTCGACAGCGAAAAGCGTGATCTCTACGACGAGATCGACCGCGTCCGGGCGTCGAAGGTTGCGGCAGCTCCCGACGAACACATGATCGCCCGAGTCGAGCTCGGCCTTGCATTCTCACGCCTTCGCGACACCGTTGCGGGCCTGTCCGATATCGAAAAAGATCAATTCCGCGACAGTGTTCTCGAGGACGTCGCCGGTTGGACCGCGGATCTCCGCGAAGCCTACAAAACCGGCACCGCCAAAGCAAAACCGGCTGCCGCATCTGCCATCGTCGGCGACACGTTCGCCGAGGCATTCACCAATTTTCTCGAAACCGTCGACGACGATATCGACGGCGAGGATAACGACGGCGAATTAGCCGCTCAACTATAAATCACAGGAGACTAGTTTTTATCATGAACAAGCAAAATTACACGAAAGAACAGAACGAGCTGATCGCCGAATATAGTGCCGCGTACGGCCTCGAGCCCGGACAGATCATCTTTTTCGAAGGCGATCCGGAGCCGTTCTTCGATCGCGATGCTACCGCGGTCCTGCTTCACGCTCTCTGCGACGTGGCTGGCATCGAGGATACACCGGTCGAGTCGTTCTTTCCGGACGTCGTTTCGGTCCACTACAAGGTCACGTTTACGGATGGCACCTTTGCGGGATCCACCGGAAAAGCTCACATCAACGAGCTTCTCGATGGCCAGCCAATGACGCTCGACCAGCTCAATTCGCTGGCCACATCGCGTGCGGCCCGCTCCGCCCTCCGGAATAAAGGGATCAAGCTGGCTCGACTGCACGAGGCGTCGAAAGGCGGTCACTCTAATGTAGCTCAGTTTTCGGGTCCACCGATCTCGAACGAAGCAAAGCTGCTCCGTGAGGTCCATGCTCTCGGCTACGAAACCAGCTACATCGTCGATTCATGGTTCGAGGAGGCTGACGGCAGGCGAAAGTTCACCGACAAGGCCGCTTGGAAGCGTCTTCTGAACAACCGCTACGGCGTCGATCGTTCCAGCGACCTCAGCGAAGATCAGCTGGCCGACTTCGCCGCCTTTCTCAGAACGATGCTGCCGGTTCAGAAAGCCGCGGCTTAACTCGTAAAACCTGGGGTTCCGCTGTCGTTTTCAGCCCGAACGGCAGCGGTCCATCACGACTAGAGCAATGACACGAACTGTACTTGGCGAGTTAGCCAAGGCCGAAATAATTGAGTGCATGGGACGGTGCCGCACACGCGCAGAGCGTAGCAGCGAGGCTGACCGTCTCTCCGCACATTTCAAAGTAGGGAAGGATCGCATCTACGCGGTCACTAAGGCCGTGAGGCCCGCACGAAAGATGAGGTCGGACAAAGGAAAACGCATGGTCGATATTCACAGTGATGAGGCCCTACGCATCGCCGTGGGTCGCGTCCTTGAATACGGTGTGCCGACAGCCGAATCGCTCCGAATGAGCGAACTGAACGGCACGCCGATTCCGCTTACGTTCACAACCGTGAACCGTTACATGAAGGAGAAAGGTCTCGGAAAGAAGGTCCGCGACAATGCTCGTTCACCGCATCGACGCTTTGAGGCCGAGGCTCCGGGCAAAATGTATCAGTTTGATATTTCCGGTGTAAAAGAACGGTTTCTCGATCTCAAGACTCGCAGGATCGTCAAGGTTTCGTCGCTCGATGTTTCGAAAAACCATCCGAATGAAAAGCCTACCCGTGTCCCTATCTGGCGTTTTGTCTTGATCGATGATTTCTCTCGCCGCCTCTTTATCCGTTATGTAGCGATCGGAAAGCCGAACTCGTCGCACGTCGTCGACTTTCTGCTCCAGGCATACGCCGAGCTGGGCGTCCCTGAGATCCTTTACACCGATAACGACGCGGTGATCAAGTACAAGCGAACCGCTCGAACAACCGAGATTCTCAATAAGTTGACGCTCGATAAGGGCGGCTATCGCCAGCTGTTTCACTTACCCGGCAATGCTCGTGCGACCGGCAAGGTCGAACGAGCTCATAAAACGATCGAGAGCCGAGAAAAGTTTATCGGGATGTGGATCGATTCGGGTGAAAAGGTAACCCTCGATCTAATGAATGAGCAGGTCGCGATCCATATCATGGCCGCTCTCAACAATAGAGTGCACAGCGAGACTGATCAGACGCCGATGGATCGCTGGGCCAGCAAATTTTCAGTCGTTCGAACGCTTGATTACGCAAGCCTTCGATCAGCCTTTATGGTTGACGAGCATCCTGCCGTGAAACTTCACGGTGACCTGACAATTCGGATCAATGGACAACGTTTCCAATTGCCCGACAGCGACATTTATCCGTTCGCCGACTGGGCAGTTCAAGGTCTCAAACTGCGCGTCGTCATGCCGGACGATTTGAATTACTTCACGATTGTCGGTATCGATGGCAACGAATATGACATTCCGAAAGAAGTAGCGACCGTTGCGACGGCTGGCCAAAAATCACGAATGAGAGCCGAGATCGAGGGCAGTTCTTTGAAGCTGCGAAAAGATCTCCGGGCCGAGGCTCGTCAAGCGACGAAACAGACCCCGAATCAGATCATTCCCTATTTCAACGAGCCGGACATTGCTGCTGCTGCCGAAGATCCGACCGTGCTTCGCTTCCCGAAACCAGAGACGGTTGCGGTCGAACCGGAACGCCTCGCCGCGATGGCTCCCGGCCGTGTCCGCGAAGAGCTTTATACAGGCCGCATGCTCACCTTTTGGGAAGCCTGCGATCTCTACAAACAACGTTTCTCTTCTCTATCTGAGTGCAAGTCTTTCATGGATTCGATGTTCACATCGCGTGACGAGACCTGCTTTGTCCCTCAGTCCGAGATCGAGAGTGGCATAGACGCCGGACGGCAGGCCGAGGCCGCTCCGCATAGAATTCTGCGAGCCGTTTAGTGCCGCATTTAATAGGAGAACTTCCGATGAAACAGTCAGCCCTTCAGCCCGAAGATATCGCCTTTTGTGAGGCGGTAGATGAATTCTGCCAACGCAATGAGATCTCATATCGCAAGCTCGGTCAGATGTGCACCACGCCGCAGCAATACTTCTCCAAGTCGAACGCGTTCCGTTTGAGAGCGGGCGAAGCTCCGCTCGGGCTGGTAAGACGTATGCGTCCGATCCTCTTCGACGCGTTTTCTGATTTCTTAACTACAAAGGGCCTCACATCCACACAGGTCGAAGCCGAACTTTCTACTGTTTTTGAACCACAGGAGTACACCACAATGATCGCAAATCGCTGTCCCCTTACGCCCGAGGCCGTTCGCTATTTCGGCTTCAAGTATGATCCCTTCGACGTCGATCGCCTTCCGGTCGAGGACGAGGTCTTTACCAACCCCGAGCTTGATTCGGTCTCTGCCCGCGTCCGCGACGCCGTTCTCTATCAGCGGTTCGTCGCGATCATCGGCGGTGTAGGATCGGGCAAAACGCTGCTCAAGCTTCGTGTCGCCGGCGAGGTCGAGGGCCACGCCAAGCTGCTCTACCCCGAGTTTTTCGATATGTCCGAGGTCACTGTCCACGGCATCGCGAACAAGATCCTTGCCGAGCTTGGGCAAAAGATCCCTCAGAACAAAGAGGCCCGTGTGTCACGCATCCGCGAGGTCCTAACACAGATGCAGCTCGAGGGCACGCCCGTCGCGATCGTCCTAGACGAATGCCATCGCCTGCAGAACCGCGTGATCTCATCGCTCAAAAACTTTTGGGAAATGACCAATGGCCGCAACGCTCGCCTGCTCGGCGTGCTGCTCTTCGGCCAGCCGGCATTCATCGATTCTCGGCTCCGCGAGGTTGAGTTTAAAGAGATCCGTCAGCGCGTCCAGGTCATCCAGATGCCCGAGCTTACCAAAAGCACAAAGAGCGGCCCGGCCGACGTCAGCGGATCGTCAGCGTACATCCAGCACCGCGTAAACGTCGCGGGCGGCAACTTCGACCAGCTGTTCGAGCCCGAAGCCATTCGCCGGATCTGCCTCAATGCTCAGACACCGCTTGCCCTCGGCAATCTCGCCAACGAGGCCCTCATGGAGGCCTTTCGTCTCGAGGAAAAGACAGTTCAGGCCGGTTTCGAAATGTTCAAAAAGCTCGGTGACGGCCGCTCCGTCGTCGGCATTAGGAGGTCCGCAGCGTGATAAAGCATGCCGGCACCTGTCTCGAGTATTCGCGCGTTTACGATTCGCGCTACCGCAGCCCTGATCACGTCTACCGGAAACGGGTCTGCCAGCGATGCAAACGGTCTTTTACGACGCGCGAGATCGAACAGGACGAGTACGACCGGCTCATGAAGCTCGACCAGCTCCGGCAGCACATGCACGACATGGCCCTCGAGCTCAGCGGCCGTTTCCTCGACCCTCAACCCGAACCGGGCAAGTCCGCCGCAATGCCCTCGAATCCGCGGCCGTCAAGCAAATAAGAACTAAAGTAGCAGGCGAAAGCGGCGGACTGATGACCCGCCGCCAAGCTTGAAGGAGTCAGCCCAGATGAAAGCAGTTGGATTCATAACGGAATCACAGTTTCGCTATCGAGTAGAACACGATACTGTCCACAGATCGCAGGTTCATATTGAGGAAAGAGAAGATGCCGAGATAGGTTTCTGGATCGAGGAAAACGGCTCGTTGCTGACCTTCACGCTCGACCAGGCCGAAGCCGTCATCGAGTCGATTCAGATCATCATTGACCGCTATCGCGAGGAGGACGCCAATGTCCAAGCCAGCCAATAAATGCGTATTCTGCGACCAACGGCGTCCGGTGCCTGCGTGGTCGCTTTGGTGCCGCAAGTGCCGTGTCCGTGTTGCAAAAATGAGCGTCAGAGACTACGAAATTCTCGCTCCCTGGAGGAAAAGAAAATGAAATGTGAACACTGCCGATTTTACGGAATGTGGCTCGAAAAACCCGTTTGCAATAACTCGAACGCTGTCGCAGTCTCGCTCGATATTTCACGCTACATCTGCGACCGCGAAGGCGACGGACACTTCGTCTACTTCGAGCCAAAACACCC
>ERZ724505.1466-NODE-1466-length-12875-cov-3.535257_pt1 | contig 12875 bp, 15 predicted proteins | sample MGYA00376038_ERZ724505 | MGnify/ENA primary metagenome ERZ724505 (study PRJEB28724, sample SAMN07190884) | wastewater metagenome | isolation source: effluent of sewage treatment plant in Hong Hong | place: Hong Kong | collected 2016-03-17 ... | reverse complement strand
CGTTTCTTGGCAGACCTTGATACCCCTACTTCAGGAGAAGTTCTTGTGGATGGGCAGATGGCTCACATTGCACGTGCTGGAATGGTTTTTCAAGGTTACTCATCATTTCCTTGGTTGACCGTTTTGGACAACGTTGCTCTTGGTTTGAAGTACCAAGGCGTATCAAGGGATGAGCGCAACGAGCGTGCCATGGAAATGATCAAGCGAGTGGGTCTCCTTGGCCATGAAATGAAGTATGCCAAATCACCCACTTTGTCAGGAGGGCAGCTTCAACGTGTGGCGATCGCAAGGAGTCTTGTGGTCAATCCACGAGTGTTGTTGATGGATGAGCCTTTTGGTGCATTGGACCCAAAGACGCGCTCACAGATGCAGGATCTTCTTTACTCCCTCTTTAGGGAATACAAGTTCACAGCGCTGCTTGTAACTCACGACCCACGAGAGGCTGTGTATTTGGCTGATAGCATATACGTCATGAGTAAGCCTCCATCAACAATCGCTCACCACATTGAAGTGGGACTTGGCTCCAGTCGGGACCGCTCCATAAAGCGAACATCAGCATTCACCGACTTGGTCAACACGGTCGACGATATCATGATGAAAATGGACTCATAAGGCTTGGATGCCGGAAAAAGAAAAGGCTGGGAAACCAGCCTTTTCTTTTTGTCTTTTGTTGAAATGAGAGTGAATATCTATATTTGTACTTCCAATGGGAAGTATAGCTATGACTGTTGTGGACGAGGAGAACTACATCCTAGATGGTGTTCTCTATGAGTTTCCTCAAATGGAAGTGCCTCTGGACGAAATGTCGGCGGAAAGGGCCGTCATGGTGTACAAGCAGAAAATGGTCGACCACGGTATAGCCTTCGGAGCGTTGGATTCGATCATAAAGGAGGATAGACATGATGACATGCCGCAAGAGTTGTTCGCGGATTATGTCCTACAGGACCCCATAGATGCCGCACAAGCCTTGCAATGGGAGGATGTCAGTGACAATGAGGAGATCCTCAGTCCGAACAATGCAGCTTTTCGCATATTGGACATCATGTTCGACCCGGATCAAAGGAACATAGTGGGTCGCATCCATGTATTGGACACCCCTCAGGGCAACATCATGAAGCAAAACATAGATGCCAACATGAGGTGCATGATAACTCAAGCATCTGTTGATGAGGTGGTGGATAGAGACAGAAAGGTGGTGAACGCTTGGGTCATGCGCCATATAGTGCGTAAGGTCCGAGGCGGTTGGAGGGTGTCATTTGAACAAAACGAAACGGTGCCAAGTACACAAAGAACATGACCAAAGAAAAGGGTAACATCATACATGCCGAGCCGACTTTGGCTGACATGTACCATGATAAGCTTGTTCAGCTATATCGCAATGAAAAGGAAAAAAGCGGACAGCCATGCGGTGAGATCAGGGTTCAATACACGACCGAGTTCGATTACAATGTTTTCCATACTTTCTACCAAAGAGGGAAAGAGTCGCGATCGAACAAATTCCGCGTAACATCAATAGAACTGGTTGAAAGGAACAGGTCAACCTTTCACTTCTATGTAAAGCTCTCCGAGAACAAGGGAGAAGACTTGAAGGTGGATGATATGACGGGCGTTTTCAGGATCGGTTTTTCCGATGGGACCTTCATGTATATTGCCAAGTGGGTGGCCAATGAGGGGAAGATGAGGATGGTCGATTCCATGTACGCTGCTGAGGATAGCGTATGGGTGAACTTCATCAAGCTCAGCAGGCAGATAGACAAGGTCAGGATGAAGCCGCCAGTAGGCGCCATCTACAAAGTTGTTGGAACAAAGGGTTCAGGCAAAAACGCATACAACGAATATGAAGCAAAAGAGAAGATCAAGGAGACCCCTGTGATACATCCGTCTGTCAGCAAGGTCGTTGATGATATGGACATGTTCTTCGGCAACCTTGACAAGTTCACAAGATGGAATATGCCGGGAACGAGAAAAGTGATGATCGTGGGCCCTCCGGGTACGGGCAAAACTTCTCTTACTCTTCGTTTGGCGAACAAATACATGAAGACGAAGAATGTGACATTCTTCACCGACATAGAATCGCTGGGAGTCCATCTTGTGATGTGTGCGAAGTACAAGATCAGCACCATGTGCGTCATCGAAGATGCTGAGAGCAGCCTACAACATGTTAATAGTAGCCTTCTCAATTTCCTTGATGGCATTGACCAGCCGATCAATCCTGCCGGGGCATACATCATCATGACCACGAACCACCCTCAGAGGATAGAGCCAAGGATCTTGCAAAGACCCGGAAGAGTTGATGCCATATTCGCATTTGGAAATCTGACCGACGAATATGTGATGAAGTGCGCTGAGTTCTACTTGGGTGACCTTTTCTTTGGAAAGGACAGGCTGGTAAAAGATAGCGTGAGCAACATCAGGAAGGAGTTGGAGGACATGTTCGATGCCAAAGGCAATGGTATAACAGGGACAAGGATCAAGCAGTTCTCTGAGGACATACTCAGGTATATGATCAGCAAAAAGCAGGATACCATCACCATGAAGGAGGCGAGGGTCGTTTTCGAGAATACGGCCCATGACATGAAGAATGTTTACAAGATGGTGGAGGAGTTGGGTCTGCTTGGTGGGGATAAGGTTGGGTTTGATTTTGGAGAGAGAAACTCAAGGGAGCAGGAGGAGTACAGCGATAGCAACATGATGTGAACCAAAAAACTTTGAATCGATGAGCGCACCCATATTCGCGGAAACACTACTTGTGAACCCCAAGATGTTCGCTGGTAAGATCGTGCAGCAATTGACGCACGATGAGATGAAGGCTTCCATGGACGAGCTTTTTGAAGCCATTGTAATAAGAGGAGGGAAATTGAGTCCGACATATGTCATGTTGTGCAAGTTGGAAATGTCCAAAGCATTGAAGGGCATTTACCCGGAATTGACGGTGATCAACACGGATGAACTGCTTGAATACGATGAGGCCGATATTGAGGCAGAGGATGAAATACTGTGTGTCATAACGGACGATGAGAATTTTCCATCGCACTACATTGTTCTTACCGACACGAAGAGCCTTATACCGTTCATGAAAAAAGAGGACTACTACTTGCAGTCGGCATTGATGGCGGTGAAAGGGTTCAATCCGAAGAATCACACGCTGAAACCTTATGAGGCTGATAAGTTCGAGGACATCACATGGAACATCATAGGAGAGGTCGCAGAACGTGAATTCGCAGCGAAAGATCGTGACACTCTGAAGTCGGTGACCATATACAGCGACTTCATGTTGCTATCACTGACGCAAACAGGGGTCATCAAGGATAGGAATGTGTTCTTGGATTTTGCACCAGTGAAAGTGGACCATGACCCAAGTAGGAAGACTCACATAACACTTCACTTCAAGAGCGGCAATGCTGTGACTTTGTTGCCGCAGGAAGAGCAGCTTGAAAACACAGCTAAAGAGGAGGCGTCCATGAAGGGTGATCTGCGAAGCTCTGTTCTCGATGGACTATTCGGAAAGTAAGGCTTAACTTTACCACATAGACAATGAGCGATACAAGTACTGCCGAAAAACCCAAGGTTTCAACACATGAGGCCGTGAAGTTCCTTCCGTTCATGTGCGAGAACACACCTCTGTTCAAGGACATTGACAAGGCGATAAGCCTGATGCCTCCATCTGGCATACAGCATAGGCAAAGGGAGATATGGAAGATGGCCCCAAAGAGGGACGAAAAGAAGAACATAGTGCGCGATGCTGATGGCCACATAGTCATGATCAAGGTCGTGACAAGGAACGCCAAAACGGTCACAGTGAAGAATGAAGGAGGCCTTCGTGCATTTACCTCTTCAGGGGCCATAGAGCCAATGGATTTTACAGATGTCAGAGAAGTCATTTCTCTACTTGAGAAGTAAACAACAAAACAACACACAACATGGATTTTCTGGCAATAGGCACATTCTGGTTCTGGCTAGCCGCTTTGGTGACTCTGATCGTCATTACGTTCTGCATCGAGAAAGAAGAAAGCAGCGGATGGGGAGCCTTCCTTACCTGTGTGGCATTTTTGGCTCTACTGTACTTCTTTGGCTCAAGAGAGCCTGTAGTGTCAATGTTGAGCTATGCTGTTCACAACCCGATAGCCATCTTGTTGATGGCCGGACTTTATCTGTTCCTCGGGTCGGCGTGGAGCATCGTGAAGTGGTTCTTTTTCATCAAGGAAAGCAAGAATAAACAATGGGAGGAACACGTCTCTTACAATAGTCGCAGGCCCGGGGGAGAGAAAACAAAATGGGACCCTGATATCCCAACGGCAAGAAAGAACAAAAGCACGATCATGATGTGGATGTCTTGGTGGCCATTCTCCCTTGCGTGGACCATGGTGAACGACCCCATCAGAAAAGCCTTCAGAAGCATATACATGCACTTGGAAGCAACCTATGATCGCATGGCGGAAAAGATCATGAAGGCCGAGTAAGCAACAGTGAAACAAGTTTGGACTCCCGCCGTATAAACGAGCGGGAGTCCTTCATTAAAGAGGTAACATGTCAGAAGAGAAGCCATACGTAGTCTACCTGCCAAAGCAGGATGTTCCGCAAAAGCTGGATCGTTCCACCTTATCGATGTGGAACGAGGACATCCGTAAGGAAGTAGAGGGCCTCTATGCAAAGAACCGGGAGGCTGCATCTTATATGTGGAGTGAATCTTTTGGACATGGGCGACCGCCGTTCATCATCCAAGATGGGCCTCCATATGCGAACGGGGATCTTCATGCAGGGCATCTTTTGAACAAGACGCTCAAGGACGTTCTGCTCAAGCAATTGCTCGTTTCGGGCAAAGAAGTCGTTGTTCGGTTCGGATGGGACTGCCATGGCCTCCCTATCGAGAACAGGGCCAAGAAGCAAATGGACAGTGATGAGGGTGTTGCGCTTGTGGGACAGCGTGATGAATACAATTCTGAGCTTGCCAAGCGCTGTGCTAATGTGGCGTCTCTTTACAAGGAGAGGCAGAAGGCGACATTGCATAAGTTCGGCATCTACTCCACGGCTCCTGATTACATGACGATGGACCCTGACTATGTTCAGCGCGAGAAGAATGTATTCAACACGTTGAAGGAAAAAGGGTTCATCACCAAAAAGAACAAGCCTACGTGGTTCTCTCCCTCCCTGAGGACAACGCTGGCCAACTCGGAAGTACTCTACAAGGATGTGACCGATCAGTCCGTGTATTTCTACTATTCCATCGGGAACGGGTCAAGGATCCTTGTGTGGACCACGACGGAATGGACCGTTGCTGGTAATCAGGCGATCTGTCTGAACAAGAGCATCGAATATTGCAATGTGGATGGCCTTGTGTGCAGCAAGAAGTTCGCTGATGAACAAGGATGGAAGAGCGAACCCTTCGATGCAACGGGCTTGCAGTTCTACTATGACCACTCGGGTGATGTCAAGCGGGTATTGTTCGATGACTTCGTGACCGATGATCACACGGGTGTTGTTCACCTGTGCGGTGGACATGGGGATGAGGACTTTGAGGTGCTTACAAAACATGGCATCACTCCACGGAATGCCGCTGATCCAGATCAGCTTCTTGAACACATGCGTACCTACAAGTTGGGCAACGTATATGTTCACAAGCGTGAGGACGTCACTCACTCTGTTACCGTCGACTGGAGAACACAGGAGCGGGTCGTGAAGGTGCTCACCGAACAGACTTATCTGGATTTCGATCTGTTCAAGGTCAAGAATGTCATCAAGCAGATCAAGATGAGCGGCAAGGACAGGCGTCGGCTTGAGGAAATGGTGTTCTCAAGAAAAGACTGGTGCTTGTCCCGACAAAGAGTATGGGGCGTTCCGATCGATGAGAACAACATCTTGGATGTGTGGTTTGATTCTGGAACTGCATTCATGATGAACGAAGGGCCAGCGGACATCTATATCGAAGGGGTGGATCAACATCGTGGCTGGTTCCAGTCATCCGTCATCTTGGGCGCAATGATGGACCGCGTTCCGACCAAGCGTATCGTTGCGCATGGATTTGTCGTGGACAAGGATATGGAACGCCTGTCCAAGTCATTGGGGAATGGAACTCCATTGGAAGAACTCTATGACCAGTATGGTCCGGATGTTCTGCGTCTTTGGGTCTTGTTGTCCGACTACACTTCCGATGTGGTGTTCTCAAAGGACGCCATGGAGAGCGCATCCAAACAGTATTTCAAACTACGGAATTGGATGCGGTATTTCGTGAACAACCTTTACAGGGATGAGCATGGCTACGACTCCGTGAGCAAGACATTGGAGGCAGAGGTCTTCGAACTGAAGGTGAACGTTGAGCGTGAGCTTCTGGAGAACATCAACCCAAGCAAAGCCTTCCGCGCTATTGTGACGTTCTTGGGCAATTACTCCTCACGTCTTAATGAGCCTCTCAAGGACAGGTTCTATGAATCGGAGCTTGATGCTCCATTGCGAGAGCAATTGGAGAATGAGTTCCACTTCTTGGCCCACCATGTGGGGCGTATGCTTTTCCCGTTCACTCCGTTCTTGTCCATGGAGCTTGCAGCGTCCATGAAAAACCATCGGTAAGGTGTTTTGGGCTATTTATAGCCATAACAATTTAGCGGAATCAACCGTTTTCATGCCGTTGTTGTCAACCGCATTGGGCGAACTGCAACGCCCTCTATCCCATCGGCGAATGCGTTAGGGATTGCTTTTCTTAATATATTCAACGCCCCGTTCAAGTCGGCATTGATAGTTCTATTTTCTCTCTTCAGTTTGTACAAACCACGAACAATACGATAGCCAGAGAACTCAGGAATTGCTTGACCATCACCGTATGTCGGCATACAATCTCCATGCAAGAACGATGCTTTGCTTGTATAACTTTCTTCTTGCCATAGTACTTCAATCCCTTCCAGCCGTGCCTTGTATGCTACCATATCGAGGAAACGGAAGGAAGGTATGCCGACGAAATTCTGGTTGTTGCGTTTACCTAAGTTGATGTCCTGCTTTTGCCCGACGTTCTTTCCAAGTACAAGAGTCTTGACGTGGCGCTTAAGCAATTGATTCACCAATATGCGACTTGCTTTGTGCATGTAATCCTTTATTTTCTCATTTCTTTTGTTGGTTAATTTGATGATGGCTTTACTTGTATTTCTGCCGCTTTCTAACTTGCTTTGCGCCTCAGCACGCTGCTTGTTGTAGAATTGGTTTATAGACTTGAGTGGTCGTCCATTGATTATAAATGGTTGAATTTCATTCTTGTTGAAGGCTATGGTTGCAAGGTTGTTCAGGCCGCAGTCCAAGGCTGCAATTGCTCCATCAGTAATCAATGCTTTTTCCTGCTGCTCATAAACGACTTCAATGGCGTAATATCCATTGCGCGGAATGATGCGGGCTTCTTTGATTTGGCTCCAATCCTTTAAGTTTGTCTGCATCGATATGATGGTCTTGCTGAGCTTGAGTCGTCCGTTCTTTTTGAACTCGCGAAGGCTCAGCGCTTGCTTATCGAACTTGACCATGTATCTTCCTTTTTGTTTGTCGAGATACTTCGGCATCCGAGCCATGGAACCCATGGTTTTGAGAAGTCCAAAGAAGGAACGGAAATTCTGGTCCACCAGCATAAGTGTCTGATTACTAACCTTAGCTGGCAATTGCTTATATGCTTCTTGTGTTTTAGCTTGATGGAATCCCTCGTAATAAGATAGGTATTCTTTGTGCTCAAAGTAATGCTGGCGCACATTGTACAAACCTTGGTTGTAGAGGTTCTTAGACTTGAGACAAAGAGAGTCGCACTCCTCATAGAACGGATGCGATTTTTTGATTATATGTCGTTCGACGAGAAACACGTGTGGGTATACACGGATAAATAGAGAAGAAATTGGTTTTAATCACATGGATTACTATTTACTTACAAGAAACACCATTGCCATGGACGACAAGAAGTTGCAGTTGATGAAGGAGGAACGCATCAGGCGTTTCAAGAAGCTTATCGGGTTGAATGAGGACTACTCCGGTGTTCCTGAAGGCGCTGCGATCTGCGATCCAGTGGCCAAGCCAATGGATGAGGATGGAGCCCCTGCTCCATCAATGAATCCGAATGTTTATCCGGAATTGGATGAATACATCGACCGCCTTACGCTGGGTGTACAGAATTTGATCACCAAGGAGTTGAACAAAGCTGGTGACGACCCGGAAATGCCCTACAAAGCCGAGTATATCGTCAGCGGACTCATCAAGGGATTGCAGGCTCCGATCGTTTAACCAGCATCATGTTGCGCCGATACATAAGAGAGGCGGTCGCGGACATGCTCTTGGACCCACAAGACCGCAAGGAATATCTTGCTTGGAAGCGCAAGAACGTATCCTTTCGTGGCTTATCTAATGCTGACGAGGAGAAAAATGGGGGCGGGGCCAGATTCGGTAGTGGTCTATACACAGCCGCTCTTTCAAACAAGAGCATGGCAAAGTATTATGGAACCGTGTACTACGTTGTCAATGCCGTGCCCAAGAACCCCATTGTGTTCAAGGATGCGAATGCGGCTGAGATATGGATAGGCAACACCCTTATGCCCATGTATCTGGGGAAGATGACATTCCCAGATAGCCGCAAGTTCTATGAGATGACCACCTTGGAGGACGCCATCATGAAACTGGGGTATGACGGATTGGTGATACAAGGTCGTGAAATGGTCAATTACAACCCTCCGAAGGATGTCAGGTATTACAAGGATGAGAGTCAGGTGGTATCCTATTGGCAGTTGTACGTCAAGAAATGACCATCGGAATCACCACCGGAGAAATTTTTTCTTGACCTCAGCAAACCCTTGTCCACAAAGGGTTTTATCGACTCTTGGACCACGGGAATGACCATGGGAGATCAAAGAATATTTGGAAGTTGATGCAACCTTTCATAGGTTTGCATCGTCTAAGGGAACAGAAAGGGGAATTATCCCCTATTTAGGACAAACACGGAAGAACGATGAACAAGTTCGGAACATACCAAGCGCCGCAAGCCGCCCCAGCAATGGGTGGTATGGATTACGCCCCCGATTATGGGATGCGTGATAGCGACCGAGGTATGTTCAATGTCCACAGGTAAGGAGAAAGAAGCAAGGACAACAAGAACCCCTCAGGTCGCAGGATCTGAGGGGTTCTTGGTTTTAGGAGGTTACGGTGAAGTTGATTGGTGCGGGAAGTTCTTTGAGTTGACATAGGGTAGTACGGTAATTGGCCACCGACTTGCTTCGGGAGCAAGGACGAAAGTCGCATGCGAGTTCGAGTCTCGTCTACCCTACTCGCGATAGTTCATTGACATATTGTTGATCGTTGGAAATAGGAGGCAGGAATGGCCTGCCTCCTCAATCGAGGTGTGGGCTAATTGGTTAAGCCTCTCCGTTTGGGGCGGAGATATCATGGGGATTCGAATTCCTCCACCTCGACTTTTTATCAATGATTTCTCGTATACCGCTCAAGTGCTGCTGTGCTCCTTCTGGCTTGAAGTATGAGAATGAAGAGACATCAATGAGACATAGCTCGATGCCTTTTTCAAGACAAGCTTGGAGTTTGCGTCCGTCGTTCGCTTGTATCTGAGCAAGCTTCTCTGGACCGAAAATTGGTTCGTAATGAAAAAGACCATTGAGTTCAAAGGCGAGTTGCAATGATGGGATGTAGATGTCGAGTTCTGCATTGATTGCATCCTTGCGATTGAAGTGGAACTCCAATGACGGATAGAATGAAGGAAGTTGTTGTTCGAGCCATACCTCAAGCTTCGACCTACGAGTGCCGTGCGTTTTGTGCGTGTTGTTGTAGGTGGCGGCGCATGAACGTGAGCAGAAGTGATTAGATGTTTTGCCATGAACGATGTAGCTTGAAGCTTTTTGAAAGTCATTGTTGCATTGAAGACACTTCACAGTTTGGTACACAGAATCATGTATTTGATTTCTGTGTATTGCAAGACAAGTTCTGGAACAAAAACGACATTCTCCCTTTTTCTTGTTGATTTCATGTAGGATATATTTCTTCTTTTTAATGAATGGTAAATGACAGTTGTAGCACTCAAGCGTCAAGTAGTCATCAGATGAAGAAGATATCATTTCTTCGGTTGTGTATAGTACTTTCATGTCTATACATATCCAAAAAAGAATTTCAAGTCGGATTACCCCGACTTATAGTGGAGTTGACCAATTGGCTAGGTTCCTTGCATGGGGTGCAAGACGGTGCGGGTTCGAGTCCCGTCTCCACTACGTGAAAGAGTAGAATATAGAGAGGTAGCTTAATTGGCTAGAGCCCTCGCTTTGGAGGCGAGATTGTGGGCGTTCGAATCGCCTTCTCTCTACGATGAAAAGAACCACTCGACATACACCTTTGATGTCTTGGGGAGGTGTGGAATCGGCCACACCTCCCCTCGATAGCAAAAAGTAAGTCGTTATATTTGTATGCATGAGAAGAGATCATTGGAACTTTCCATCTTTGCAATACAAGATGGTTCAGGAACTGGTTTTCAAGGAGAGTGAGCAAGCAAAGTTGTTTCGCCTTGCAATGAAGATCATAGAGGGCGCTGAGTTCACAGCGGAAGATCTTCAGTTGCAGGCGAATGAGTCGGAGGCTCTTGAGCAGGTGCTCAATGAGATAAAGAAGTTCATGGAAAGATGAAGAAAGCAGAAACCATAGTCATCGAATTGCCATTGGGATTCATGAACGTGGCGGTGACGCAGGACAACCATTTGACAGCGAACACGAACGATAGCAGCAGGTGGGACACGATGAAGATTCCTTTGCCGGAGGGAAAATGGAGCATTTTGAGCATAAATGGGAAGCATGTGTTTCTCCACAAGAAAGAGGCATGAACAGGTTCTTACATAGATGGTATAGCATATGCTCCGCTCATCGAGAATATCAGGATGGATGTCCGGCGTGTGATGCTGGAAATTGGCACTTCATACCATGGCTGTGGTTGAGCAATTTGTTCTTCAAAGTTTCACCGCGACTTTGGAGGTGGTGGATGAACTTGAGAGGTTTTAGACTTACATTTACAAGTAGAAAAACCGGCAAGAACGTGAATCCATTTCCAAATATGAAGCAGCGATGAAAAAGAAACAACTTGCAGAACTACAGTATGAACATGGTGTCTGGGGTCATGGAAAAGGACAATATTCAGAGTTCTACATTCCTTACGATGAATGCAGAACTCCGGGTTTGATGATCCTGCTTCAATCGGCAAGAGCCAAGAGCGGTGCATTGGAAAAGGAGATCGCTGAACTCACCAAGAGGCATGAGGAATTGAAAGGGATCATGCATCGGTTGAAAGCAGAACTTGCCACAAGAGAGCACCTGCCGAACAAGCAAGAAAGAAAGGAGATAAGAAGAAAGAAAGCGCAAGGAAAGTATGAAGTTGATTAAATGCAGGTGACGCATAAATGGTGGTGCGCCAGTTCTGTCAAAAAAAATAATGCGAGTGTCGCCTAGGTTGCTCGATGGCACCAGTCTTCCAAACTGGTCAGATAAGGTTCACGTCGCGGGTTGAAATCCCGCCACTCGCTCAAGGGTAATATAGAGTAAATGATTTCTATGATTTCTACCCCTATTTATTGGTAGAAATCATATGCTCTATGCCGGTAATAAGAAAGAAATGGACTGATGAGGAAGACGCCGAACTAAAGAAATCATATTCAGAATTTGGATGTCAATACTGTAGTCTAAAACTGAATAGGACGGTTGGGTCAATACGTAAGAGGGTTGTAACGCTTGGTCTGAAATTCAGAGATACACCAGCCAAGTATACGCTGGAGCAGTTTGCTCCTATCGTTCGGGCTTCCAGAAGTTATTCAGATTTAACACGAAAAATGGGATTGCCGACTGGTCATGGCAATAGGAAAACCATGATTAGGTATATTACAAAGTACGGACTTGATATATCTCATTTTGATGCTGGGTATGAGCAGAGAAGAAGAGTAGACATGGCCAAGGTTAGCCTACAAGAACTTTTGGTAGAAAACTCAGAATGTTCAAGTATTCCCGGTCTTAAAAAGAAGCTCTTCAAGTTCGGGGTGAAAACTAACCTGTGTGAGGAGTGTGGACAGGGAGAAGAATGGAGGGGCAAACGCATTTCTTTACATTTGGATCATGTCAATGGGAATAATAAGGACAATAGGATAGAGAACTTGAGAATCCTTTGTCCCAATTGTCACGCAGCCACCGAAACATATTGTAACAAGAATAATAGTTACGCCAAATCGTTACCTAAGAAGGTTAGGCCTAGAAAAGACAATTGTCCGGAATGCGGAGCAGAGAAAGGCACAAAATCAAGTAGATGTCTTGGTTGTGATCATAAAAGACAGCGAAGAGCAGAGAGGCCTAATTACAACTCTTTATCCACTGATGTGGCATCATTAGGATATGAAGCTGTCGGTAGAAAGTATGGAGTAAGTGGCGTCTCGATAAAGAAGTGGTTGAAGTCATACCAAAGAGACCGCATGAATCCAAATTTATCATAATATAGAAGAGGTATTACAATCTCAGAGCATATTGCAAGTGTCGCCTAGTGGTCGATGGCGCCTGCCTTCCAAGCAGGATGATAAGTTCACACGGAGGTTCGAATCCTCTCACTTGCTCCATGAAGATGCATATAGGAACGCCCCTATGCAAGGCGCTGAGAAGCGAAGAGGCGTGACACGCGGAAGAGACCGCGAAATGAGCAGGCTGCGCCAGTGCGCAAAGGAAGTCCGGGGTTTGGCGCGATCGTCCCGGTGCTGCTTGAAAAGCGCTGCCTGCTTTTTTGGAACAGTAACCCCGTAACTGGTAGCGACGGTGACTGTAAATCACTGGCCATTTGGCTTTGGGGGTTCGAGTCCCTCCTGTTCCACAAGCCGTAACGCATCGGCATGCATTCAATGGGC
>ERZ724505.1465-NODE-1465-length-12885-cov-3.413328_pt1 | contig 12885 bp, 14 predicted proteins | sample MGYA00376038_ERZ724505 | MGnify/ENA primary metagenome ERZ724505 (study PRJEB28724, sample SAMN07190884) | wastewater metagenome | isolation source: effluent of sewage treatment plant in Hong Hong | place: Hong Kong | collected 2016-03-17 ... | reverse complement strand
CACCTCGTCGGTGATGCGGGTCTCGAGGGGCTTGAGGTCGACCGGGGGGATCGCCTCCAGCGCGGCCTTGATCTTGGCCTCGGCGCGGCGGTCCGCGGCGGCGCGGTCGGCCCGACGGGCCGCCCACGCGACGCACTCCCACTCACCGTAGACCTGGCGCTCGAGAGCGGGGTCCTCCGGCTTGTTGCAGAAGGCGAAGCCGTCCAGGACGGACGTGCGCTTCGCGTTCTTCGCGGTGAGGTCGCAGCGCTGGTCGACGTCGGACTGGCTCGCGGGGACCGGCTTGGTGCCGTCCCACGTGCCGCCGCCCGCGACGCAGTTCTTCTCGTCCACCTTCGGGTCGGCCTTGCGGACGACCGGCGGGGGCTTCGGAGCCACCAGGGTGGTGCCGGGCTCGGCCGTCACCTTGATGACCACGGACCCGCCGGGGGCGAGGTGGACGTCGACGGGGGTCGACGTGCCGGCCTGGGCGGCCGCGTTCAGGGGGATGGCCGCGGCGAGCGCGACCAGGACGAGGACGATGCGGGGCATCGTGGTCTCCTTCTGGTGGCCGATCTGGCCACCGGTGGTGCGGCTCGCGCCGCGGGGGGACTTCGGGGACGGGTGGAACACGGGCGTACTCCTCTCCGGATCGCTCCGGGAACGTGGGGTGACATGGAAAACACATCACCCAACGTGGGTGAGCCCGCGCCTTTGCTGGTTGAACCGTTCGTTTGGGAAGGTCCGTTTAAGCAGTCGTGCGGGCCAAGAACCGCGAATTTCGCGCTTCCTAGCCCGTCCGCCTGCTTGCGTGGCCCGACGGTTCCCTTTCCACAAGGAGGAGGTGTGAAAAGGGACGTCAGGCCGCGTAAATCGGCGGAATCCTGGCTCATTTGTGAAGGTCGGAATATACCAAAAAAGAGACGTTTTGTCAAGGATGCCTGGACAAAACAGGCCAAAAAGGCTTGAAAAAGGCCATTTTAAGCACTTGACCCCCTTTATGGGCCCGTGGTAAAAATCTCCCCGCAAGCCCGTTTCGGGGGCCCAACGCAGCGGTCGCAGCGTCTCCTCCTCGCTACGACCCGCCAGGTTGGGCCCCCAAAGCGGGGTTCAAAAAACCGCCCTCCAATGGGCGGTTTTTACGTCTGTTCATGCATTAATTGGTGCTTCCGGCGTTGGTGTTCGGCCAGGAATAATACGTAACCGGCTCCCGCCAATCCGCCGAGGAACAGACCCGAAAGACCGTTCGCAAGCAGGTTCGGCTTTACCCACCAACGGGAGTTGAGGGGCGCATCGACCAAACGGACCTGGACGTTGCCGCCCGAGGTGTAGTCCCCTGCGTACTGGGTCAGGACGAACGCGATCGCTTGGGCGATTTGTTCCGCCTGTTTTACGTCCTGGTGATATGCCGTGATAGTCAGGAGGCCGGAGCCGCGGGAAACGGTGGCGTCGACCGTCTTGGACCATGCTTGGCGCCGCTTGTTGTCCTGAAGGGGGAAGCTGTTGGGATCAACGCTGAATCCAGCGTTCAGGACCCGGTCGAAAAACGTCGTGGTGTACACGACCGTCGACAGGTTTTCCGCGATGCGTTCTTCGGAACGGCTGGCCGTATACGCGTCCACGGCCGTACCGACGTCCTGCAGGATGAGCAAACGGACACGGGAAGAATATTTGAGCGGCTCAGTCAACGACAACGCCAAGGCCAGTAGCAACCCAAGCCCCGCAAAACGGAGGACGGATTTCCACGAATGGAGGACGGTGGCAGTGGGCGAAAGGCGGCTCATAGCGTTCCCATGATACCAAACTTGGCTGATTAGCGCAGCCGGACGCGGAGGTCGACGGCGGAACCGCCTCGGTCAACCGACAGCGCAAGCTCTTGGCCGGGAGCCGCGGATCCGACAGCGTCGTCCAGCGAATAGAACGCGTCCAACGCGCGTCCATCCACCGACGTGATGATGTCGTTTACGCGCAATCCGGCCGCGTCCGCGGAAAACCCCTTCCCCACGGCCGTGACAAGAACCCCGGATTCGCGTCCGTTCGTCCGGGACGCTGGCACGCCGGACGCGACGGACAGGTCCAAGAACGAGGCGCCAAACGACGCACGGCTGACGGTTCCTTCCTTTACCAAGGCGCGGAACGCTGACAAGACGAGGTCAAGCGGAACGATTCCGTCGGCGGCCGACAAGGCAAGAAGGTTCCCCTGCCCGTCAAAGACGCCCGCGCCGTCGTCGCCTACGTACCCTGCCAAGGACAGGCGACGCGAGAAACGGTCCGCCGTGGCGGAGGCGGAACGGCGGGAAGAAACGAGCGACGTGCGGCGCATGGAAGATTCCCCGTCGGCGACGTACAGGATCTGCCCCGGACGCGCCGCATACGGGTCGCCGAACGTGGCCGCCGGCAAATTCCGCGCGTCGGTCTTGAGGAACAAGATGCCGGTCGCCGGATCCGCAGCCGTACGCTCCACGGCATACGCACGGCGGCCGATCAAGACGGACCGGACCGGGGCGCGGACGAACGCCGTCGCGACCCACCCGTCCGACGTCAAAACGACGCCGCGGCCGTCCGCGTTTGCGGGATCCACGCCGTCCGTGCCCGGCGCGGAAAACGAAAGAAGGGCCGTTGCCGACAAAGCCTTGTCGCGCAACCGGTCAAACGGCGCCTCGGTTTCCTCCGCCGACCGCGGCGAAGACAAACGCAGCGGGGACACCAACTCCCCGAGGGCGGTCGCGTAATCCGAGAACGAACCGATGGTGAGCGCCGCGGCCAGCACGCCGCCCGCCAAGGAGACGGCGGCGGACACGAGGATGACGCGCAACGTCAACGGCCACGTACGGGAAGAAGAGGGGGGCATATCAGAGCCATTGGGCGGTCAGGAACAAAAGGGCGGCAAACAAGGCGATGGCAGTGACGTACCGGGAGACCAGACGTTTGTTCGCCTGCTCCAAAAACCAGGCCCGTGACAAGCCGAGGAACGCGTACGCGGCCAAGGCGGTCACGGCGGCATTCACGTAAATGCCCGTGGGTAGGAACGACAGGGCCAGGAATACTTCCGCGAGAACAAGGCCGCCACACACTCCGTACACCAAGGCGCGTGCGTGTTCCATTTTGCTGACCCACAACGCCTGGTACAACACGTACGCGCACAGGATGAACATGGCCGGCGTGGACAGCCAAAGCGGCGTCTGCATGAACGTCCGCGTGCCGAAGAAGAACGCCGCGGCAAAAAATACCGTGAGCGCGTTCATGCCGAGCGACAGGTGCTGGATGGCGTACGGTTGGTACGTGACCGGCACATGCACGTAGGCAAACACCTGCTCCGCGAACGCGAACGCCAGCACACAGACGAGCGCGGCCAACGCCGTTTGTTCCAACGGCGCCTCCAAAAGAAGGAACAGCGCCATGCCCGTCCCGGCGAACGCGAGCGGGGCGAACACCAGGTTCCAAAACATGCCGCTCTTTGGCTGCCAACCAACCAGGCGACCAAGAAGGACGAAGGAAACGGCCAACGCCAGAACAAGCGACAGGAGGGGCGAAGACGGCAGCCGCACGGCCAACCAGAAGCCCAGGCCCAGTACGAGGGCGAGGGCAAATGGCGTCAGGCGGTGCAGCAGGATCATACGATTATTGGAGGAACCGCCCTTCAAGCTTCACAGCACCGTCCTCCACCGTGACGGCCGTCAGGTTCACGTGTTCTTTCATGCCGGGAGCCGCGGACGCGAAGGCCTTCTGGATTCCCTCTTCGTCCAGTTGTTTCACGAATGACGGCGGCACCCGGAGATTACCGACCCACACGTCGAGGAGCGAAACGGACAGGGCTCCGTCTACGAGCGACGGGCGGAGGTACACGCGCACGGAAGAATGCTGGGGATTGTCCTTAAGCGGCAGGAATACTTCAACGCCCTGCGCCGCGGAAATGGCGATTTGTGCCTGAGACAGGTCAACGGGCTGGTCGTCCGCGGCAGCCTTCCCTTCCGCGTCCTTGGGTGCGACCGCGGCGGCTTGACGAAGCGACGCGGTCAGCATGCCTTCGGTCAGGGAGAACGAAAGCTTGCCAGACGCGGAACCGGCCGTCCGTTCCAGGTTCTTGAAGAACGCCTGGACGTTTTCGTCGTTGAACAGGTCGTTCAGCGCCGCTTCCGTGTCCGCGCCCGGCTGGTCCAAGCCTTCCAAGGCCTTGAACGCGTCGGCAGGAAACAACGAGGTTACTTTTTTATCCGGAATAACCGCACGAATCGGTTGGTGTTCCTTGTAAGCGAGCGAGAACACCGGGATGTGCACGATCCCCGCCTTAGAGGCGAAGAACGCGCCAGCGCTTGCAACGCCCAAGATCAGGACGAGAGGGATGGCGAGGCACCCGCCCAGGCACCAGCATCCCCAATTGATGGGTTTCTTTCCCGTCGGCGTAGCCGGCGCGGAAGCCGGCTTCGGTTGGGCGGCGAGCTGTCCGTCCGTTTTGTCCGTGCGTGCCATAGTGGAAGAGTGTTTACCGTACCCAGGGGAAGGCTGCAACCGCGGCGTCCAAACGGGCCTGCCCGGCCTTGAGGGCCGCCGCGTCACCCTTCAACCCGGTCCGGATTTGCGAAAGGCCGCCGACGAGTTCCAGGTGCGCTTGCATGTCGGCGGGCGGAACGCGCAACGGCAGAAGCGCGTCGATGGCGCGCGACACGTCGCCGGCCCGGTCTTTCCCGTCCGGCACGAGCACCGGTGCCAACGCGGCACGCACGGACGCCCGGTAGGACTCAACATTCACGGCCGACGGCAACTCCGCCGCGGGGGAGACGGCCGGCTTGGAGCGGACCGATGCGTACACGACGACGCCGAGAACGACGGTCAGGAGCACGAGGACAGCGGGAAAAAACGACGGGTGTTTGTGGATGGCCATACGGTTAGACGTCTTCCGGTTCCTTGGTGAACAAATCCTCCAGGACGACGGCCGCCATGGTCGCGACCGGAATGGACAGGAGCGCGCCGACAAACCCGCCGACCTTCACACCGACCAACAAGGCCACGATGGAAGCGATCGGATTCAGCCCCGTCGCCTTTTGCATGATCTTCGGAACGAGGATGTTGTTTTCCAGCTGCTGGATGACGACGTAGAGCACGAGGACGGACAACGCCTTGACCGGCGACTGGCCGAAGGCGATCAAGACCGCGGGGATCACCGACAGGATCGGTCCGACGTACGGGACCAGTTCGAGCAACGCGGCCAGAAGAGCGAGGACCAGCGCGTACCGGACGTCCAGGATGAGCAGGCCGAGATAGACCGTGACGCCGATCACCGTCCCGAGCGTCAGTTGCCCACGCAGCCACGCGCCGACCTTCCCCTGCATCTTGCTAAAGAGACGCGACAGGTACGGTTGGTATTCCTCCGGCGCGAGGTTCTTGAAGAACCGGCGTGCGCTTTCGTCTTCCACGACCATGTAGAACGCGAGCACGAGGACGAGCAGCCCGGCCGCCAGCGCGCCGAACACGCCGGTAATGGTGGAGAAGACCGACGTGAAGGACGACGTCACACCCGATTGCAGGGAGCGCAGGGCCGCGGCGACGTTTTCTTGTAAGCCGTATTCGGCGGTCACCGCTTGGAATTTGCCAAAGACGTCCCAGAACGGTGACGTGGGGATGGCGCCGACGAGCTGTGACAACTCGGACCCGACGATCGGCACGAGGACGAGAACGGCACCCGCGGCCACGCCAATCAGCACGAGGTAGACAAGGAGCACGGCCAACGCCCGCGGCACGCGGCGGCGGGCGAACACGCCGGCCAACGGATCAATGAGGGCGGCCAAAAGCACGGCTGCGAACAGGACGGCCAAGATGTCGCGAATGAACCAGGCGAAGGCCAGCCCAGCCGCGATGAGGACGGCTTTGACGAAGGTGCCCGTGGAGATGGAAATCACGTGCGGCCGGTCTTGGAACGGAAGTGACATAAAATGGAGGGCGTTTTCCGACATGATACCATGTTTCCATTGATTTTCGCGCGCAGAAGCGCTAGGATACGCCGCTATGAACGACTCGACGCTCGCCCACAACCGCCGTGCCTCGTTTGACTACGAATTCCTCGAAACCGTGGAAGGCGGGTTGGCATTGACCGGACCGGAAGTGAAGTCGGCCAAAGCGGGGCACGTGCAGCTGACCGGTGCGTTCCTCTTCGTCCAAAACGGCGAGCTGTGGCTGAAGGGTGCACGGATCGCGCCGTACCAGCCGGCCGGTTTCCGCAACGGAGACCCGACCCGTGACCGCAAGGTCCTCGTGAAGAAAAAGGACGTCATGCGCTTCGGGGGAAAAACGCATGCGGACGGGTTGACCTTGGTGCCGGTTTCGGTCTATGTTACGCGCGGTCTTGTGAAGCTGAAGTTCGCGCTTGCGCGCGGAAAAAAGCAGTACGAGAAACGCGACAAGATCAAAAAGCGCGACGCGGCCCGCGAGGACCGTGAGTACGCGTAAGCGAGCAGACTCCAGAACGGATGGAATTTCGACGAAGGACGAAGTGGGCGCAACGAGCCGTAGTTAAATACTACGGTGAGTGAGCACGCGAGTCCTGAAACGAAAGGCCGCCGTTCTCGAGTCTGGTCCAAGGGACTGTCACGGGTTCGATTCCAATTTCGACCCCGACGAGCAAGCCGAGGACGTATCCGCCCTCGTAAATCCCGGGTACAGAGATCTCAACTGCCAACGTCTTCTCGAAGGTGCAGAGCGCGATCGCTTCGGCGGCCCGCTCCAACCTCTCTCTGGCCGTCGCCTAAGGGCGTACGACCCATCCTCCTCCCCGATGTCTCATAGGGAACGGCGGGTGTCATATACATGAGGCTTCGGCTCCGCGGCCGCCGGCCACGCGGAGCGACCTGGCGGCCGGCACGTCCGGATGGGTTTCGTCCCGTCTTCACCATACGGCCGTATACAGGCGGGACTGAGCTTGGAGAAGCGTCGTGGAAGAGTTGGAAGACGGGAGTTCAATTCTCCCCAGTTCCACCAAAAGCGCCTCCGGCCACGGCCGGGGGCTTTTTTGTTCCCGGCTCTCCCCTTGCCCTCCCCCGGGTTTTCCGCTATCCTCCCGAAAGATTGATATGCGCATCCACCGCCATCGCTACCAAAAACCGAAGCTGAACGTGCCCGTCTTTGGCGCGAACGAAAAGATCGTCTCCGCCCAAGTGCGCGTGATCGACGAAAACGGCGCCATGCTCGGCGTCCTGGACACGCCAAAGGCGGTCGCGATGGCGCAAGAACGCGGCTTGGACCTGGTGGAAGTGAACCCGGCCGCCGAACCGCCGGTCTGTAAGTTCCTGGACTTCGGCCAGTTCAAGTACCAAAAAGAGAAAGAGGTCCGCAAGCAAAAGGCCCAGTCGGCAGAAGTGGAAATCAAAGGCATCCGTCTTTCCCTCCGCATTGGGCCCGGCGACATTGAAACCCGCCACCAGCAGGCCAAAAAGTTCTTCGAGCGCGGGGACAAGGTCAAGATCGAACTCCCCCTCCGCGGCCGTGAAAAAGCCTTCCGGGACGGGGGCTACGAGGTGGTGAACAAGTTCATTGAGCTGTTGAAAACGGACTTCCCGCTGCGCATTGAGTCCGCCCTGACCTACCAAAACGGCAAGATTACGGCTATTTTGGCGCGCGAATAAGGCATTGACAGGTGACGGCCCTTCCTCTATACTCCCCGCATTCATTGACGTATCCACCTTATGAAGCTCAAGACCCACAAGGCCCTCGCCAAGCGCCTCCGCGTGACCAAGACCGGCAAGGTCATGAAGCGCCACGCCGGCCAGGCCCACTTCAACTCCCGCAACTCCGGTAAGATCACGCGCAAAAAGCGCCGTGACCACGAACTCTCCGGTGCGCACGCCAAGGCCGTCCAGACCTTGCTCCACACCGCTTAATCACCCCCTTTTCGTAACCTTCCTATGCCTCGCGTCAAACGCGGCGTACAGCACGTCAAGCGCCGCCGCAACCTGCTGAAGAAGACCAAGGGGATGATGTGGGGCCGCAAGTCCAAGATCAAGCTTGCCCGCACCGCGTTCCTGAAGGCCGGCCAGACCGCCTTCAAAGACCGCCGCCGCAAGAAGCGCGAAATGCGCCGCCTGTGGACTATCCGCATCAACGCGGCCGTCCGCCCGCACGGCCTTTCCTACAGCCGCTTCATCGACACCTTGAAGAAGGCCGGCGTCGACATGGACCGCAAGGTTCTCTCCTTCCTCGCGAAGGACTACCCCGCCGTCTTCGAAGCCGTCCTGAAGCAGGTCGCTTCCAAGTAACAAAATCCCCGCCCTTGTGGCGGGGATTTTGTTTGTCCTTACCTTCGTTGCGTAGGAAGGAACCGCATCCGAATGACGTCCGCCACAAACGGCAGCAGGTCCCGTCCGGCACGCACGTGGGAACCGGGCATATCGTGCCACGCGACCGGCACTTCTCGGACGCGCAGGCCGGCCACACGGGCACGATACAAAACCTCCACGTCAAAGCTCCAACGGGGAAACCGCTGTTCGCGGAACAGAAAGCGGGCCGCCTCGGCGGAAAACGCCTTGAAGCCGCATTGGGTGTCCGTGTACGGCAACCCGAGCACGAGCCGAATGAAGAGGTTGCCCGTTTTCCCAATGAACACACGCCACCAAGGCTGGGACGTTGTCACGTGCGACTGGGCGAGGGCCCGGGACCCAATGGCTACGTCGCACGCGCCGGCCTCAATCGGCCGGACGACCTTCTCCCATTCGACCAAGGGAGTGGAGAGGTCCGCGTCCATGAACAGGACCGTGGGCGCCGTGGCGGCCTTGATACCGGTACGGACGGCGGCGCCCTTTCCCCGATTCACGCGATGTCGAAGCACTTTCCAACCGAACGCCGAAACAAAGGGGGCAATGAGGTCCCCGCCGCGGTCTGTACTCCCGTCGTCCACGAACACGACCTCCCAGCGGAGCGTATGCGCACGGATGAACTCAGCGAGCGTTTCCAATGTGGAAACCAAACGCTTCCGCTCGTCCTTGAACGGAATGATGACGGAAAGCGAAGGGGATCCCATACGGTTCAACCGGCCCAATAATTCGTCACGTACAACTGGAGGTACAAGGCAAAGAGAAGGATGGAAACGAACGCCCACGCCGCTTTTGCGCCGCGATGTTTCCAACTGGCGACCCAAAGAAATACCGGAAAGAGGACGGCCGCATACCTTCCGACGCTCATCAGGGTTCCCGTCAGGATTGGAACGAGCACACCAAGAACGGTGTACACGGCATAAGACGGGCGGAGGCGCTTCCAAACGGCATACGCCGAACCCAAGATGAGGAGGGCAAAAAACGCATCTAAAGCCAGATTGACCGTCGCGGGCGGCGTGAGGGTCAGGAAATGCTCCGCGTTCAAGGCGAATCCACGACCCCAGGTCTTTTGCACTTCAAAGAACAAGGTCGGACTTCCGAACGCGTTCCAGTGGTAGGCGAAAAACCCGACCAAGCCGAGGATGGGCATACCGACGGCAAGGACGTCCCAAGACAGGCGGCGGCGCTCCCCTTTCCACGCAGCGACGTACTCGACCAACAACGGCAACGCGAGCAACACGCCGGTCACCCGCGTCAGGGACGCGAGGAGCGCGAACGCGCCCGCCGGCACGAACCGGCGCTTCAAGGCAAAATAAAAAGTAAGGATGGAAAAGAGAAGGAAAAGGGATTCTGTATAGACCGCGTCAAAAAAGACCGCGGTCGGAAAGATGAGAAGGAACGCCGTCGCTTCGTCCGGGTCAATCTTTGGGTGATGGACGCGCACGTGGGCTCGCAAGGCAGCCAGGGCGAAGAACAGGGCGACGCCACCCTGCCAAAAAGGTGTTTCCCACCACGAACGAAACGAGACGGATCAACGCCGGATACGCGGGAAAAAAGACGATGTTGGATAGCGTGTGCGCCCCCTTGTACGTATATCCATGATCCGCGATGTCGGCATACCAATACGAATCCCACCGCACGCGAGCAGCCACGAGGTCGTTGACGCGCGCAGGAGCGAATTGTTCGGCCGGTTGCATCCATTGGTAGGCCGTATCCGAACCCAGGTTGAAGCGGTTGCCGAGAATGAATGAAAATACCGTGGCAACAACGACCCAGACCCCAAAGATAACTGACGTACGTTTCAAGTCGTTTTTCGTAAACACAGGGAAAAAATGAATTGGGACAAGTATAGCACTCCCCTCCACCCCTGGGGATGGCGGTCCCTTGCCATCCAAAAGGCGCCATGCTACTATCTCGGCACGTCAAAACGGCATGGACCGGTGGTGTAGCCCGGTTAACACGTCTCCCTGTCACGGAGAAGAGCGCGGGTTCGAATCCCGTCCGGTCCGCCAGAAAGAACCTGACCTTGCGTCAGGTTCTTTCTTTTTACCCGGGCCCTTCCCTTTCCAAGATCCGCCGTCTGGGCTACCATCGGGCCCATTCGATCCTATGGCGCTTCCCAAGCCCAAAACCGCCGCGGCCCGCGCCGCCCAGGACGCCAAGCTCTTCCAGAACATGGAAGTCGTTTGGAAGAAGACGGGGCGCCAGCCGACCTACAGTGAAATGGAAGCGGCGACGTACGCCTTCCCCATCGAGGCGTACGCGGAGCGCTTCGGCAGCTGGCTCCAGGCCTGCTCCGAGTTCATCAAGTACCGCCAGCGCACCAAGGGCAACATGCAATTCAAGAATCCGGTGAAGCCATCCTGGAGCGGCAAGAAGTCGTTCGACGCATAAAACACCCGGCCAAACGGCCGGGTGTTTTTCTATGCCACTTCCACGAGGTCGAATCCACGGCCATGCTCCGCGCCGAGGACGACGGCAAGGCGCATGCCGACCTTGATCAAGCCCGCCTTGCGCAGGTGGGCGAGCGCTTTCTTCAGCAGGACCTTCGGCTCCTTTCCCGCCAAAACGACCGGACGGACGCCCCAACGGATGTTGTTCTGCTGGGCTAGGGTGTCGTTGGGAGCGACCAGGAACAGCGGCACCTCCGGATGGGCCATATGGAGCCGTTCGCTCCAGGGAGCGAGCGTCAGGGAGGCGACGACGCCGTCAATGTGCCGGCCGGCCGCCAAGGTCTTGAGCGCCTGGGCGACGGACACTTCCAGCGCCTGCGGGCGCGGGCGGATGGGCGCGATGTCGTCGTAGGGGGACTTTTCCGCCTCACGGATGATACGCGCCATGGTCGCGGCGGATTCGACCGGGTACTTCCCGCTGGCCGTTTCGCCCGACAGCATCGTGGCATCCGTGTGGTCGAAGACCGCGTTCGCGACGTCCGAGACTTCCGCGCGCGTGGGACGCGGGTTGCGGATCATGGAGTCGAGCATCTGCGTGGCGACGACGACCGGCTTTCCCGCCAGGCGCGCCAACTCGACGATGGCCTTTTGGCGCACGGGCACCGCTTCGGCCGGGATTTCGACGCCCAGGTCGCCGCGGGCGACCATGACGCCGTCCGCCTCGGCCAGGATTTCCTCAAACCGCTCCACCGCCTCGTGCTTTTCGATCTTCACCATGATGCGCGGCGGCACGCGCTTTTTGGACGCCCCTTTGACCAGGCGCCGCAGGGACCGGACGTCGTCCGGCGACGTAACGAACGACAGGGCGAGCCAATCCGCGCCGATGCGCGTGGCGAACACGGCGTCCGCCTTGTCCTTGGAAGTCAGCGCCGGCACGCGCAGGGTCGTGTCCGGGAAGTTCATGCCCTTGTGGGAGAACAGCGTGCCCCCGTTGATGACCTTGGCGCGGATGTCGCGTCCGTGGACGGCGACGACGCGCACTTGGTACAGGCCGTCTTCGATCAAAATGCGGTGGCCCGCTTTCACGTCCTTGTGGAGGTCCTTGTACGTGACCGGAATGCACGTTTCCCGGCCCGTGCCGCACGTGCCGGTCGTAAAGGTCACCGAGGTACCCGTTTTGATTTCAATCCCCTTCTCCGGCAGGACGTCCAGGCGGATTTTGGGCCCCTGCAGGTCGGCGAGGACGGCGACAGGTTCGCCCGCCTTCGCCGCCGCGGCACGCACGTGCGTGTACAAGACGGCGTGTTCCGCATGCGTGCCGTGGGAGAAATTCAGGCGGGCAACGTTCATACCTGCGCGGACCAACGCCAACAAGGACGCGGGCGCGTGGCTCGCCGGACCGATGGTGCAGACGATTTTGGTGTGTTTGGCGGGAACCATACGTTAGGAATCCGAAACAGTCGGGAATTCGCGCAGCGTCGCCTCAAGCGTGACGGTCTTGTCGCCGCGCAGGACAAGAAGAGTGACCGTCTGGCCCGGCATGCAGCGCGCAATGTAGGCGCTGAGCGACAGGTCGTCCCCGAGCGCACGACCGTCAACGGACAGAACGACGTCGCCGTTCTGGAGGCCCGCTTCGGCCGCGGGGCCGCCTTCGGCCACCGCGTTTTCGGAACCGGAGGCACGGGAGCCGACCAGGGCGCCCCGGCGCACCTTGAGGCCTTCGGCCGCCGCCGACGCGTCGTCCAGCATGGCATACCGGACGCCAAGCCACGGGCGGATGATGCGTCCGTAACGCTCCACGTCGGTCACGGCTTTTTTCAATTCGTTCACGGGAATGGCAAACCCGATGGACTGCCCGTCATGGCTGACGGCCGTGTTCACGCCGATGACGTCCCCAAGCAGGTTGAGAAGCGGCCCTCCGGAATTACCGGGGTTGATGGCGGCGTCCGTTTGGATGGCGCGTTCAATGACGTCCCCTACCATGCCGGGGTCACCCGCCACCACGCGGCGGTTCACCCCGGACACGACGCCCTTCGTGACCGTGTTGTGGAAAGCCGAAAGCGTATTGCCGACGGCGATGACCGTCTGGCCGGTCCGCACCGCGTCCGAGTCGCCGAGGACGGCGACGGGATACCCGCTACCGGAAACGCGCAGGAGGGCGACGTCCAGGAACGGATCCACGGAAACGAGCTTGGCCGGCAACTCCGCCCCGT
>ERZ724505.1464-NODE-1464-length-12886-cov-6.307848_pt1 | contig 12886 bp, 12 predicted proteins | sample MGYA00376038_ERZ724505 | MGnify/ENA primary metagenome ERZ724505 (study PRJEB28724, sample SAMN07190884) | wastewater metagenome | isolation source: effluent of sewage treatment plant in Hong Hong | place: Hong Kong | collected 2016-03-17 ... | reverse complement strand
TCCGTGGAGACCCCCGCCGCGAAGCCCCGGCTCGGGGCCGCGAAGCCCCCGGCTCCGGCGCCCACCGCCGTCCCGAAGCCGACCGGCCCGCTGTCGTTGCAGGAGAAGCTCAACCGGGCCGCGCGGAAGTAACGGAAGTCCACGCTCCAGCGTGGCCTCTGTGAAGTGTTCGGAAGAGGAGGGGCGGTGCGCCAGCACCGCCCCTCTTTTCGGAGGTGCGTGGTGATCCAGCCCGATCCCGTTGAGCTCGGCGCGAAGTGCGACCGCTGCTTCATGCAGCGGTATCGCGACGGCGGGCCCGTTCGGTCGGAGATCAACGAAGGATCCCAGGTCGTGTTCGTCGCTGAAGCGCCTGGGCAGGAGGAGATCCCCGTAGGGCGGCCTCTGGTCGGGCGCAGCGGTCTCGAACTCATGCGGGCGTGGCAGACGCTCGGCAAGAAGCGTGAGGCAGCGTCCTACCTGAACGTGCTCTGCTGTCGACCGAAGGACAACAAGTTCGACGTGATGCTCCGTGCGTACAAGAAGCATGTGAAGCAGTGCGAGGACGAGGGAACGACGCCGGACCTGCACCCGGTCGAAGCCTGCAAGCCGAGGCTCCTGGGCGAAATCGCAGCGCTCACGAAGGACGACCGAACGATCGACATCATCACGCTCGGCAAAGAGGCGTACCAGACACTCACCGGAAAGGCGTCGCCGATCAGCGACGTACGCGGCGGCCCGGTCCCCGCGTCCCTCGCGCTCGATACCGGGATTTTCACGAAGGGCGGCGAGCCCGAGGACCTTCAGGATTTGCGTCGGGTGCTTCGGCTCGCGGACATCGAATACGCGAAGCGCGAGTCCGATCGCGCGCGCAAGCTCGAGAAGACCGGCGTCGGCGAGGTGTACGGCGAGTCGCTCCGGCCGATCGGGGTGCGGCTCCTGCCGACGATTCACCCCGCGTTCGTGCTACGTCGCCTGCGTTGGCGCCGAGCGTTCCAGAGCGACCTCGGCCGCGCGTCCCGGTGGTTCAGTGGCCGGCTCGACTGGCGCGACCCCGTGATGCACCTGAACCCGCCGGTCGACTTCGTCCGGAAGTGGCTGCACGGCGGGAAGCGAAAGGAGGTCGCGTTCGACACGGAAACCGTCCCGTTCGACTTCGGCATCCCCTGGGCCGAGCCGATGAAGCAGCGCCTCCGCTGCATCGTCTTCTCGGACGGCGAAGAGTCGCTGCTCGTCGGCTGGCTGTCCGTCGACGGCGTCACGAGGTTCTACTCCGACGAGGATTACGCAGAGCTGACGCAGATCATCCACGATTTCCTGCTCGATCCGGAGATCCTGAAGATCGGCCAGAACGTCATGGGGTACGACAATTTCGTGACGAAGCGGTACTTCGACGCCGTCGCGGAGCCGTACTTGGACACGCTGCCGTGCCACAAGTCCGTCGAGCCCGAGCTCCCGCACGGCCTCGGCTACATGGGCTCGATCTACACGGACGCGCCGTCGTGGAAGGACGACCACTCCGCACTCACGGCGAAGGACGACATGGAGCTGTGGCGCTACGCCTGCTACGACGCCGCGATCACCTTCCGGATCGTCCCGCACCTGACCGTCGCGATCACGCTTCGCAAGCAGGAGGACGTGGTCGTGAAGGACCACCAGCTCCAACGAGTCGCGTGTGGGCTCCACGAGAACGGCCAGCTCGTCGACCAGGCCATGCGCGCGAAGTTCGACAAGGATCTCTTCCTCGAGGCGCAGCAATGGCTGATGAAGTTCCGGTCCATCGTTGGCGACTCGAAGATCAACCCGCTGTCCGGACCGCAGCTTCGCGACTTGCTCTACGAACGGTGGGGCCTCGTCCCGCCGGTGTCGCTCAAGAAGACCGTCGCGTACACGGCCTCCGGTGACCCGTCTGTTTCCGACGACGTGATCCTCGCCTTCGTGACGAGCGGGTCGCTGACCCCGAAGCAGCTCGCCGCGCTCGACGCGATGCGCCGGTTCAAGCGCGCCGCCAAGCTGCGCGGGACGTACGTGACGAAGTGCCGGCCGCCGGGCACCGTCTACTCGATGGACGACTTCATGGTCGACGACGGCGTCGAGGACGAGTCGACCGACGCTGAGGCGAAGGAGTTCCTGGACGGCGTGTCCAGCTACTTCGAAAAGCGGCTCGAGCGGGACTCGAAGAAGCGCAGCGCCCTCATGGACGACGGCCGAGTCCACGCCTCGTGGGGCCTCGGCCCCAACACCGGCCGCTTCTCGTCGTCGGGCGCGATGAACCTCCAGAACGTGAGGAAGAAGCTTCGGCAGATGTTCGTGCCCCAGCCCGGGTGCGTCTACGTCGAAGCCGACATGGATCAGCTCGAGCTCCGGATCATGGCCGGCGCCGCGGGGGCGACGAAGTACCTCAAGGTGTTCGCGGTCGGTGGCGACGCCCACGCGGTCTCGGCCGAGGCCTGCTTTGGAGAGCAATTCACGAAGGCCGAGGGGGACGCCCGCGAGGAGATCCGCAAGTTCGCGAAAATCTTCACGTACGCGGCGATCTACTGGGCGACCATCGAGACGATTCTCAACGTGCTCCGGTCGACCGAGGACGAAGCCGGCAACCTTCTCTACGCGAAGTATTCGCTCCAGCAAGCCCAGGAGGTCTACGACCGCTGGATGAACGGCGTTCCGGAGATCCCCGCCCACTGGGCGCGGCAGATGGATTTGTACCAGCGGCAGGGCTTCCTCCTCGACTGGAACTGGGGACGCCGCTTCGACTTCGCGGATGGCGAGGAACCGAACAAGATCGTGAACCAGCCTGTGCAGTGCGTGCCCGGATTCACCCGGGTCCTCACCAACCGTGGCTACTTGCCGATCGAGTCGCTGCGTGGGCAGCGGTTCAAAGCCTGGACCGGGAAGCGCTGGGCGCCAGCGGCGGTGGTTGACCGCGGGGAGTCAGAAGTGTGGCGCGTCGAAGGCGACGTCGGCAACGTCCTCTACTGCGACTCTCGCCACCACGGCAAATTCGTCGGACGTGAAGGCTACGAATGGCGGCCACTGGTCGAAGGCGCCCAGAACTCCAGGTTCGCGGTCGACCTTGCACGCGAACTCGAGTTCGGAGTCGAAGCCGATGAGGAAGACGCTTACTGGCTTGGCGTCTGGGTGTCCGACGGAAGTGTGTCTCTCGAAAGCGACCGTGATGTTTGTCTCCAGTTCACGATCGGGCACGAAGAGGGAACCGGAAACAAGAACAGAGGGGGGCGCGCCCAGTTGGATCGGTGCCTTGCTTGGGCGCGGTCCCGCGGTATGGCGCCGAATTACCGAGACGCCGTCGGTTGCTGGAGTGTCACGGTTCACGTCGGCGGCGAGACCTGGTTGAAATCGTGGGGCGCCGACGTCGCATGGAAGGCGGCGACAAAGCGGATCCCCGAACGCGTTTGGACCGTCGATCTCGCATCTCGAAAAGCGTTCGTCCGCGGATTTTTTGACGGCGACGGGTACTACGACGAAGATTCTTCGGCGGTGTCGTTGCAGTTGTGTCAGAAAAGGATCCTCGAGGAAATGTGGGTCCTGCTTCGTACGGTGGGAGTTGACGTGAACCGGATCGACGGACCGCACCCTATCGATAGGCATGGGCGCACCGCGTACCGCCTCGTCCCCAACACGGCACAGTTCTACGCGGCGATCGGGTGGGGCGGTCCTGCCCGTGAGCGGACTCGAAAGAACGGCGAGGCTCCCCGGTTCGTTTGCCGCGCGTCTCCCGAACTCATGCGCCCGCGGGGCAGGTCGGACGAAACCGTCCGGTCCCGCTTGCGCGGAGGCGGGGTGACGAATCCGTACTTGCTCACCCGCTGCGGTGTCCCGGATTTGTATGACCACGTCGGGCTGGCGTCGGCTTCTCCGCGCCGAGTGAAGCTGCCGATGTTCACTCTTTCCGTGGACGATCCGGACCACCAGTACGTCGCTGAAGGTGTGATCTCGCAGAACTGTACCGGCGCCTCGATCGTCCACGACGCCACCTTCGAGCTGATCGAGCTCTACCCGTTCCAGAAGTGGGGGCCCGGCACCGGACTCGTGAACAACGGCCACGACGCGCTCCTGTTCGAGGTCCCCGAGAAGCACGCCGAAGAAGTCGCCGCGAACATCACGCGCTGCATGACTCGGCGCGTCTCCAAGCTCGACGTCCCGTTCACCGCCCAGGCCAAAATCAAGCACGCCTGGGCCGAACCCAAGAAGAAGTAGCGGCTGAGGCCGCTCCTTTTTGTGGTAGGAGATTCTGTCGATGGCTCCTGAGAAACCGCTGGTGCCGAAGGTTGGCGAACGCTACCGTCACTACCGCACCCGGAAGGAGTACGTCGTGATGGAGCTGGTCCTCCACGTCACCGGCGACCGCGACGAGTGGCACGTCGTCTACGCGGCGGTCGAGCCAAGCGAGGACGGGATCAACCATTTCTCGCGGACGGTGGCGGACTTCACGGGTGAGATTCTCGTCGAGCTCAATCTTGAAGAGAAGCTGCCGGTGCGAGGCCCGATGGTTCCCACATCGCGGTTCGTGAGGGTCGGAGGTCGCACGTGAGTGAGTACGAAATCCTACAAGGTGACGTTCGCGAAGTCCTGCGTGGGCTCCCGGACGGGATCGTGCAGACGTGCGTGACTTCGCCGCCCTACTTCGGCCTCCGCTCGTACCTGCCTGGGGACCACGCCGACAAGGTCAAGGAGGTCGGCCACGGGCAGTCGCTCGAGCAGTACGTGCAGTCGATGGTCGAGGTGTTCCGTGAGGTGCGCCGGGTGCTCCGCGATGACGGGACGCTCTGGCTGAACCTCGGAGACTCGTATGCTGCGAACCGTCCCTACCAAGTGCCGTCCACGAAAGGCGGGGCAAAGCACGGTCCGGCACAGGGGGTGAACGGTGCCGGGAGCCGTGTCCCCGACGGCCTCAAACCGAAGGACCTGATCGGCATCCCGTGGCGCGTCGCGTTTGCGTTGCAGGCGGACGGCTGGTTCCTCCGTGCGGCGTGCCCGTGGGTGAAGCGCAACCCGATGCCGGAGAGCGTCACGGATCGGCCAGGGACCTCGCACGAGTACGTCTTCCTCCTCGCGAAGTCGGCGGATTATTTCTACGATCGCCACGGCGTCCTCGTCGCGTTCGCGGATGCGCGGCAAGGCCGTGACGGCGGGAAGAAGAAGTCGCAGCGCAACCGAGGTGGGCGAGACGACGGGTTCACGACGCCGTCGGGGATCGACCCCCCCGCAAACGGCGGCCGCAACCGACGTTCGGGCGATTGGTTCTTCGACGCGATGGGCATGATCGTTGACGAAGTCGGTGATCCCGTCGCGTTCACGCCGACCGTGAAGCCCTACAAGAAGGCGCACTTCGCGACGTTCCCGGAGGGGCTCGTCGAACCCTGCGTCCTCGTCGGGTCGTCGCAGCAGGCGTGCTCCGTGTGCGGCGCCCCGTTCGATCGTGTGATCGAGTCTCGAGAAGCTGCTGATTCTGGCGCCGCGACTGGGAACCGCGAAGTCCGCAACGACGGTGACACGCGAGAACGCGCACCTGCCGGATCCGGTGGAGGAAATGTTCTCGCAACCGTCAACGTGGGGACCTCCAAGTTCCATCCAGCGTGTTCCTGCGACGCCGAGTCGGCGCGTCAGCTCGTGCTCGACCCGTTCGCCGGCAGCGGCACGACGGGCGTCGTCGCGCTCCGCCACGGGCGCGACTTCGTCGGGATCGAGCTCAACGCGGAGTACGTCACGCTCGCGCACGAGCGGATTCAGGCGTCGCTTCTCAAGGAGACCCCATGAGATTCTTCATCGCCCACTCGAAGGCCGAGGGCGAGGACCCCGACGCCTACGCCGCGATCCTCACCCGCGCTCGGAAAATCGTCGGGGATGAACACGAGCTCGTTTCGGGCCGCAACGACTTCCTCGCGAACATGGAGTCCGAGGGCGGTTGGGACGGCTGGTCCCGTTCGATCGCGACGCGTGTCGACCCCGAGACCGGCGTCCGGGTCTACGACGGCGTCCTCGTTCCCTCGAACCGCGTCGGCAAGGCGACCGCAGCGATCGTCGGGGCGTGCCTCGAGGCGGGCGTCGAGGTCTACTGCTTTAGTGGAGAGATTCCGGAGCGTTGGGGCACTGGAGTGACGTTCACCAACGATGCGTGGCCCGTCGGAGCCGTCGAGCTCGTGGACCGCAAGGACTTCAAAACCGGGTGGGCGCTCATCCCTTTCTGATGGAGGATTCGATGGCAGGCTGGGTAGGAGTGGACCTCGACGGAGTGCTCGCGAGGTACGAAGGATTCAAAGGTTCGACACGCATCGGGATGCCGGTGCCGGCGATGGTCGAGCGCGTACGGCGTTGGCTCTCGGAAGGCATCGAAGTTCGCGTCTTCACGGCTCGGATGAGCGAGCCGAACCCCCGGGTCCGCGCCGAGATCGCGCAGGCGATCCGTGACTGGACCCGCGCGCACATCGGCACCGCTCTCGAAGCGACGTGCGTGAAGGACTACGCGATGGACGAGCTCTGGGATGACCGCGCCGTCGCGGTCGAGGCGAACACCGGACGGGCGCTGAACCCGTCCCGTCGAGGACTCGAATGATTACTGCTCGAACCGATGAAGAAGTGAAGTTGGTCCGACTGCGTGTCGCCATGACGATCGCCTCGTGGCTCGGGGGAGAGTTCAGCATCAAGCACCTTCCGATCATCAAGCGGATCGCTGATGCCGCGATGGCGCAGGAGCCGGGCTGCGTCGATGCCGTCTGCGTGTGCGGCCAGATGATCGCCCTCGAGGTCGGTGGATTCTTGGCGCGGCAGAAGACGCGAAAGGACATGGAGGAAATCGGTGTTCAAAGCGAGGTCCTCTTCCCGGGTTACAAGTCCGAAGAAGCCGCCATCCAAGAGGGCATTCGACGCTACGTGTTCATCCGGAGCCAACTGTGACCCCTTCACGCGACTTCATGTTCCCCGAGGCGCTCGCGCTCCACACGATGCTCATGAAGTTGGGCGTCGATGCCGAGCATCTCTTCTACGAGGTGCGCCGCAGCCCCGTGACCGATCACGAGTGCATCTCCGTCGTCGTGCGCCAACCAGGGGCCGGAGAGACGTCCTTCGCGATGGATGAGATCGACCTCGTGAAGTTGAAGGACAAGGACTGGAGGGCCGAGTTCGCCGCGGACGCGACAGCGTGGAACGAGACGTCGCAGGAGTTCCGGGAGGAGCACATGAACAAGTCCAAGATCAGGAGCCGTGCCGTCGAAGTCGTTGCGGTCCTCTTTCTGCAAGGGGTGAAGCTCAGGGGCCAGCCGTGAAGTTCTACATCGCTTCGTCACTCGACAACGCCGACGACTTCCTGCGGAGCCTCGAGTGACGGAGGCATTCACCTACTTTGACTTGTTCGCCGGCGCCGGCGGTATGGCCCTTGGCTTCGATGACGCGGGGTTCCACTGCGTCTGGTCCGCCGAGATGGACAAGCACGCGGCTGAAACTCATCGTCAGATGTTTCCGGTCGTGCCCCTCTTTGAAGGGAAACTCACGTCGGGAGACGAGGGCGTTGCGGCAGGTTTCCTTGATGTCGATCTCATCGTTGGCGGTGTTCCCTGCCAGCCTTTCTCGACGGCCGGGAAAGGGCTGGGACAGTACGACGAGCGCGACGGATTCCCTGTTTTCCTGAAGATGGTTCAAAAGCATCGTCCCTTTGCTTTCTGCATCGAGAATGTCAAGGGTCTCACCACTAAAGCGCACCGGCCGTACTTGAGCCGTATCGTCGCAGACCTTGTCTCTGCGGGATATACTGTTGATTGGCGCGTCTTCGATGCCGCTGACTTTGGTGTGCCTCAACGCCGTCACCGAATTTTCATCATCGGTTTTCGGAACGACCTGATGGAACTGGCAATCCAGAATGCGGTGCCGTTTTCTTGGCCCGAGCCGACGCATTCGATCGAGGCGCTCGTCGCTGCGAAGTGGGTGGACGGCACGTACTGGCAGGAGCACGGGTTCACGGGGGCGCCGGCGTACGTGACCAAGTCCAAGGAGGAGGAGCGCGTCTTGAAACGCCTGCAAGCCGGGGATGCGGAGGCGACTGCTCGCGTCGAGCTCGCTCGCTGGCGCACGGTGCGTGACGCGATCGGGGACATCGCCGGGCACGCACTCCCGGGCCGCACGATGCACTCGGCGCCGGTCGAGGTCGAATCAGCGACGGTCGCGCTCACCACCACCACCGGGGATCGGCGCGTGTCCGCGTCCGGGCGACAATCGGCGAGCGACCTGCCTTCGGACGCCGTGCAGGCCGCACACGCCGGGCACAACGGGCATCCGCCGGTCGTGGGGCTTGAGGAGGCGCAGATCCTCTCCCCGGAGCAGGCGCAGAAGATCGCCCAGCGCAGGGAAGAGCTCGGCTGCATCCCGCTTTCGGTCGATCGCCCTTCGCTCACGATCGACGCGAATGCGGCTCGCGGCGGGACGCGGGCGACGGACCCGGTGTACGACCACATGGAACTTGTGGGCGTCGTCGCGAACCACGAGCCCCCCGCCCCCGTGAAGGCCTCGGAGACGCGTCCCGAATGGCTCGCGAAGCACCCGGCGGCGGACGCCCCGAGCCCGGCCGTGCGCACGGGACACAGGGATGCGGGGACGCTCGTCGTGGATGCGTCAGCGCTTGCGGCTGCGGACGGCGGCGCGCAGGTCGGCGAGGGCATCTCGGGTCGCCTCGTCGCGAGTGGGCGCGTCCGCCATGCCGCACGGGATGCGGTCCTCGACAGCCGCGCGTCCTCCGGGACGGCCGCCCTTGCAGGCGAACGCGCGGAATCCGGCTCCGGGGATCGGGAGCACCTGCACGAAGACGCGGGAACTGATGGTAGTGAGGGCGAGGTGTGCCGGGCGATATCGGGTGGGCATGTTCGCGACTCTACCCAGGCGGGGCCCGTTGCCCAACACGACCCGATCGCACTGAGCGCGACCGTGCAGGAGCGCATCACGTCCGGCGAGGTGGCGACGACGCTCCGCAAGCACCCGATCCGCAAGCTCGACTCGGTGAGTCCCGCAGTTGAGTCGAACCTCTCGCGCGGGGGGTACTACGGACTTGTGGAACTCGACGGTGTGACCGTCCGCAACATCGGCGCCGGGGATGGGGACGGGAAGCGACCGGACGAGCCCGCCCCCGCAGTGCCGGCCGGCTCCGACGGACAGCGCGGCCTGGGCGTGTTCGACCCGAACAGCAAGCACCAGTGGACCGGGTCCGAGGGAACGACCGAGCCGGGACGCGTGCATTCCCGTCCGGCCGTGATGCTGCGCCGTTTGACTGTCCGCGAGTGCGCCAGACTCCAAGACTTTCCGGACGCGCACGTGTTCAGCGGGCCGAAGACCGCACAGTACCGCCAGGTCGGCAACGCAGCCCCAAGGGGCCTCGTGCGCCCCATCGCGCAGGCTATCGCTGACTTCTTGAGCCAAGTCTCCGAGTCGGTGGAGTGACGGCGCCGAAGGACGACTCCACCTGGACGCCGGCGCAGAAACGGCGGATCGCGCGGGCGTTCCGACACCACGTCCAGACGAAGTCGAACCCGAAGGGGCGCATCGTTCGTCTGCCCTGCGTGTTCTGGGGAGGCTGGCGCGGTGCGAAGTCGGGAAAGTGGGCGCAGCCCTCGATGTGCCTCGGGGACTTCGTCGACGCACACCATGTCGACTACAACCGGCCCTTCGCCGTCGTCTGGCTCTGCAAGACCTGCCACGCGCTCGTCCACCGCAGGAAGCTCTCCGTGCTCCCGTCGATGGTTTGCGACTACTCGAGCCTCGTCGCGAACGTTCTCTCTCCTCGACGTTCGTCCCGGAGACAGGACGCGGGTGACGGGCTGGAAAAACCTCCATTCTGAGAGGCAACCGATTCATCGATTGACTTCTCCGACGGAATCTTTTACGTCAGGACTCCCCTTTCGAGGACCCCACATGGCCCAGCCCTACGTCCAGCGCGTCGTCTCCAACATCAAGGGGGGCGTCGACACCGAGCTCGCCCCGAAGGTCGTCATCAGCGGCCCGCCGAGGAGCGGCAAGTCCGCGATCGTCAACGCCGTCGAGCTCGCCTTGACCGGCGGGGCGACCGACGTCGCAGGCCGTGACGCCGTGAAGACGGCGGAGCTCGTGCTGCCTCTCGCGGACGGCAAGAGGGTGACGGCCGAGGCGGTCTTCTCCGACGGGCGCGTCTCCAAGTTCGAGATCGGCGGGACCTCGAAGCGCGGCAAGGTCATTTCCCCCGACGGCTTCCCGGCGGACCTGACGCGGCTGTTCCCTCTGTGGGGCGTGCGGGAAGCACTCACGGGCTCCGCGGACAAGGCACGCGAGTTTCTGCTCCCTTACGTCATCGCCGGCGTGAAGCGGGAAGAGATCGAGCGGCAGATCCCTCCGCAACTCCATCCGCTGTGGAAGGAGGCGATCCAGGAAGTGTCGATCGCAGCCGACATCGCGACGCGGTTGAACACGGCCCTCGAGAACGCGGCGAAGAAGGCGCGCGACGCCGGGACCAAAGCGAGTCTCGCGAACGAGGTCGCCGTCTCCTCCGGTGGCAACGCCGAGCTTCCCCCGAACGAACACGAGATCGACTCGGCGCGGGCAGCGGTGGCGAAGCTGCGCGGGTCGCTCGAGACCCTGGTCGGCGAGCGCGCGACGATCCAGGCGAAGGCGAAGGGAGCCGCGAAGGAAGCCGAGAGGGTTGCGGAGGCGAAGCGGGCGCGCGAGGAGCTGATCCAGGCGGCCCTCGCGGCGGAAGAGGAGCTTGCGTCCCTGAAGGAAGACGAGGCCGGCCTCAGCGCCGACCTCGACGCCTGCCTCGCCGCGGTCGAAGCGAACCCGATGCCCGAAAGCCTCGAGCACCTGCGTCTCTGCGCAAAGGTTGTGGAAGGCAGGAGCGGATCGCCCGGTCCCTGTCCTGTCTGCGACTCCGTGGTCAACATGAACCAGGTCCGCGCGGACCTCGACCGGACCATCGCTTTCGTCGAGGCCGCGTCCGAGAAGGCCGTCGAAGCGCAGAAGAACCTCGCCGAGATCGAGTCGCTCGCCGAGAAGTTCGTCGCGCGCTGCAACGAGCTCGAGAAGACCATTGCTGAGGCCACGGGTCTTGCCGGCCCCGACGACTCCGACTCCGACTCCGACTCCGCGCCGGGCGGGGACTCCGATTCATCGGAGGCCCTCTCGGACGTCGAAGCGCGGATCCAGCAGGTGCGCGTGGAGATCGCGGCTGCCGAGGTGGAACTGTCGAAGCTCGAATCGGCAGCCGCGTCGTGGAGGCCGGCGCAGGTCGCGGTGACGCAGTCCGTGCAGCTCACGCAGCGCGCGACCGAATGGAAGCTGCTCGTGACCGTCCTGGAGAAGTTGATCGCCCAGTACGTGAAGAAGGGCGTCGACGGCGTCACGGCGAACATCCAGCAGGCGATGCCGGACGGTCTCACGTTCGGTCTCGAGCTCACCTCGAAGTGCCGCATCGGCCTGCGCCAGGACGACGGGTTCCTCCGAACCGCGCTCTCGGGGTCCGAGTGGGCCTCGCTCCTCGTCGCGATCACCGTCATGTACGCCGACCCGTCGATCCCGCAGGTCGTGGTCCCTGATGACCGCGGCTACGACCTGAACCTCATCACCACCGCGTGCGAGGCGTGGTCGAACGCGCCCGCGCAGGTCATCTTCCCGACGACGGTCCCAATCGGGGAGAAAGCGCTGCCCTCCGGTTGGACGCTCGTCTCCCTCTGGGGCTGACGCTCCATCGCGAGACGAGCGTCGGTGAAGAGCAAGACCACGAACGACCAACCGCAGGAGTCGAAGATGTCGAAGTCACGAGGCGCAGTCGTGAACGTCAACGAGTGGAACAGGAAGGTCGCGAAGGCGAAGAGGGACGCTGCCGCGCTGCTGCCCAAGGTCCATGCCGTCCTCGACAAGATCGAAGCGGCACGCGCGAAGGTCTTGCCGAAGCATCCGTTCAAGGCCCAGGTGTTCCGGACGTGGCACTATCGTCCGATCTACGTCCTCGACAACGGCAAGTTCTGGACGGGCAAGTCGCACGGGGTCTACCGTCTCGTCCGTCTCGACGAGTGGGGGAAGAACCCGTTCATCTTCCGCGACTCTGGCGGTGAGTCGTTCTACTGGTTCGCGGACCGGCTCGCGAAGGCCGGCATCATCAGCCACGACGACGTCGAGACGCTCCGCAGTTACTCGCGGCTCACCTACGCCGCGCGCCACGACTACCAGGAGATCCGCGACGCGATCGAGCTCTGCCAGAAGTACGGCCTCAAGGTCACGGGCCGCGTCGTCCCGCCGCCGCAGCCGAAGGACGATCCGCCGAAGGAAGATGGCTCGGACGACGAGTAGGAGGTCGACGTGAACGACCATGCGGGATGGCGGTCTTGGGAATTCGGCCCCTGTTGCCTCGCGTGCGGCGAGATGGACTCGGCGCGCTCGTGCCTCATGTATTCGATGCCGAAGGAAGGCCCGTTCTCGTTCGACTGGGCGTTGCGGTTCCTGCGGATGGGGCGCCGGGTGCGCCGCGCTGGGTGGAACGGCAAGAAAATGTGGATCAAGCTCGTCGACGGGAGGGCGATCGGAGGGGACGAGGCTGCTCCGAACTCGGCGGCCTGGGACCGCGCGGAGGAGATCATCCAGGAATCCACGTTCCCGATCGGGACAACGGTTCCGTTCTCGAGCGTCGTCGTCCACACGAAGGCGCGGATCGACATGCGCGCCGCGGACGGTTCCATCGTCATCGGGTGGCTCGCCTCGCAGACCGACCTTCTCGCGAACGACTGGGAGCTCGTGCCATGATCGACACGAAAGCAGCAGCGCGCGCCGTCATCGTCGACCGGCTCTGGCTCGTCTTTTGGGGAGCTTGGATCGTCTGGACCTTCGTCGCGGTCTGGTTCGGAGGTCATGTTGCCGAGGCGTGGGTCGGGAGCCTGGT
>ERZ724505.1463-NODE-1463-length-12900-cov-5.508058_pt1 | contig 12900 bp, 11 predicted proteins | sample MGYA00376038_ERZ724505 | MGnify/ENA primary metagenome ERZ724505 (study PRJEB28724, sample SAMN07190884) | wastewater metagenome | isolation source: effluent of sewage treatment plant in Hong Hong | place: Hong Kong | collected 2016-03-17 ... | reverse complement strand
GCACAAGCCGTCACCGGTTAAAAACGTGAGTCTGACACAGAAGCAAACCGAGCAGGCGCATCTGGTATTGGGAGTACAGGGTGTGTCGTCACAGGATAAAGATCATTTCGCACAGAAGCTCCTCTCCATTATTCTCGGCGGTTCCATGAGTTCGCGCATGTTCCTCAATATCCGCGAAGCACACGGACTCTGTTACTACATTTCGACATCAACAGATAACTACATGGACACCGGTATTCTGAGCACACGCGCTGGCGTAGATCAGTCCAGGCTCCACGAAGCGATTTCGGCTATCCGCCACGAGTACGAAGAGGTAGCCGCTAATGGCGTGACTGCTACAGAGCTGCGCAAAGCCAAGGATTACCTGAAGGGGAAAATCACACTTTCCATGGAAGACTCTGAGGAACGCGCTCATTATTTTGGCAAGCAGCAACTGCTCTATCCGCACGTACGCGATCTGGCCGAGTACTTTGACGAAATCGAGAAAGTCGAAATCGGTGCTGTCAATGCTATGGCCAAACGCCTGTTTACAACTGACGCACTGCGCCTGGTAGTCATCGGCAAAGAGAAGGATGAGAACGAACTGCTCAAACTGATCAGCTAAAGAAGCGACTAGCGACTAGCGATAAGCGGTAAGTTTTTCTGTCGCAATATTTGCAGCTGCAGCCATTTTCGGGTATAAATAGCGCACTTCGTAACGTCTTTACGTTATTTTCTACCTCATTTTTATGCAACGCACGCTTATTCTTCTTAAGCCAGACGCCGTTAAAAACCGTTTCTGCGGTAAAGTCATCTCTCGCTTCGAGGAAGCAGGTTTCACCATTCGCGGTTGCAAAATGATCCAGCTGACACCAAATGTGCTCAAGGAACACTACTCGCACGTTGCCGATAAGCCGTTCTACCCGGACATCGAAACGTTCATGTCATCCGTTCCTGTCATCGCCATGGTCATCGAAGGTGACGACATCATCAACAAAGTCCGCGACATGCTTGGCGTCACCGACAGCAAGAAAGCCGCACCAGGAACTCTGCGCGCCGAGTTCGGTACAGACGTGATGGTCAACGTTGCTCATGCATCCGACAGCCTGGAGACAGCCGAGAAGGAAGTGAAGCGCTTCTTCTCCGACAGCGAAATCTACAGCTACTGATTCTTTTTTTCTGATACAAATCTGAGCGCCCAACGCGGGCGCTCTTTTGATAAAAAACAATCATCTTATGCATACAGATGAATGATCATTGATTAAAAAAAACCGGGGCACTATGTCCCGGTTTTGACGGAGGATGTTCTTTTGCCAATCGGGGCACGATGCCCCTCCTGCGGCAATAAACCGCTAACCCCATCATTTAAATCTTATTCCTGCCTCATTCCCTCATCCAAACTCGTACCAGAAGACGTGAGAGGTTTGCCACCAGTGATATCTTTGCCGCTGGTAAGCCATGCAACCGCCGCATCGAGCTGGGGATCTTTCTGTGCCCTTGCCTGCTCGATAGTACGATCAACAATAATATCTGGCGTCACACCCTTCTTTCCCAAGTCGTGACCGGAAGGAGTGAGCCAACGAGCGATTGTCATGCGCAGCGTCGAGCCGCCTGGCAGATCAATCAGCTGCTGCACTGTCCCCTTGCCGTAACTCTGTGTTCCTACAATCTTGGCACGGTGCAGATCCTGGAGTGCGCCGGCAGTAATTTCGGACGCACTGGCCGATCCGCTGTTGATCAGAACGACAAGCGGCAAGTCCGCTGCAACCGGACGTCCGGTCACAAAGTGCTCTTCGGGCTTTTCGCCGCGCTGATCGACTGTGACAACCTTTCCCTCTTTCACAAACATCGACACCAGATCCACCGCACCTTCCAGAAGGCCGCCGCCATTGAAACGCAAATCGAGAACCAGGCCCTTCACCTTTTTCTGATCCACATCGGCAAGCGCTTTTGCCAGTTCCTCTGTAGACGAATCACCGAATTGATTGAGAGCGATGTAGGCAACCGAACCCGTTTGCGATTTGATAGTTTTGGTTTCGACACTCGGGACATGAATGGCATCACGCGTGATGGTAATGGAAAGAATCTTGGTTTCTTTTTCACGCAGAATGCCGAGTGTCACCTTCGTCCCCTGCTTGCCGCGCACTCGTGCAACGATGTCGTCGAGCTTGTCGTGCGTGACATCTTTTCCGTCCACTCGCACAATAATATCGCTTGGCAGAATACCGGCTTTTTCTGCCGGCGAGCCTTTGAGTGGAGCCACAATAACCACGTGTCCATTCTTGTCTTCCAACTGCGCTCCGATTCCTTCCAAGTTGCCTTCCATCATATCCGAAAACGCCTTGGCGTCTTTGGGTGTCATAAACACCGTGTACGGATCGCCGATAGATTCCACGAGTCCGGCAACTGCACCATAGACCATGGAACGAGTTTGCAGTTTGGATGGATCAATATAGCGTTCCTGTAAGACGCGCCACACGCTCCAGAGCAGTGACACATCGACCTGCTTTTCCGGATCACCGACGACAACTTGCCCGCTGCCGCTTTCCTGAAACGACGGATTGATAGCCTGCTGCGAGCTGTGCCGTTGTGTGACGTAGCCAACTCCCAGCTGCCAGCCGATGAGCAGCGTAAGAAGCGGGAGAGCAATCGCTGTCCAGAGTTTGCGGAGATTCATACCAAGGAAAACGGAAACGAAATAGTGGGCAATGCTTTCTAGAAGCCGTATACTTGCATCATGCCAGTTCGCAGACCTTCCGTCCAAAGAAAGAAACGTGAAATGATGGCGGCAAAAAAGAAGGAAAAAATGCCTGTGACATCGGCGCCGGCGCGCGTGCATGCACGCATGACAGTGTCGGAGATCATCAGCCTGTATCCGCAGGTGAAAGATATTCTGACAGAATACGGTCTGCACTGTTTCGGCTGTGCGTTCAACGCCCTCGAAACACTGGAAGAAGGCTGTAAGGGCCACGGCTTTGATGACAGTGATGTGGAGAATCTGGTGACGGATCTGAATGATGCCATTGCTGCCCTGCCACCCCGCCCGCAGCTTCTGACACTTACCGAAACCGCTGCCAGAGCGATTGGCGAGATTGCCAAAGCCGAAGGGAAACTTGGCCAGGGTCTGGCTGTTATTTCGGAAGGCAACGGTGGCTTCTGCATGGAATTTCGAGACAGCACACAGGCAGATGAACTCGTATTCTCGAACGTCGCTGTTCCCGATATCTGCATTTACGCAACCACCATGACTCTCTCGCACATCGGCGGATCGACAATCGACTTCCGCGACGGCCGGTTCAAGCTGGATCTGGGAGCAGCGACAAGCGACTGTGCGTGCGGAGGAAATTGCTCCTGCAAATAAGTATTATGTATCAAGTATTATGAATTATGAACGACAAAATATACATAATTCATAATACGTAATTCACTTCAGACACAAGCATCACTACCACCACCCATCGCCTCTCGCTATACTTCTACCCATGCGCCTTCCAGTCGCCCTCGAAAAAAAACTTGCTGCCATCTTTCCAACCGTTCAAGAACGAGATCGGTTTATTGTCGATGTAGTTAATAAAGCACTCGAAAATCCACCGGAGCCCGCACGCGAAATGCAGCCGGCAAGCATAGGCGGAAGCCTGCATTTGTTTACTGATGGCGGTTCGCGCGGCAACCCGGGCCAGGCCGCAGTCGGCTGTGTGCTGCTGGAACCAGACGGGACGATTCTGAAGGAATTCTGCGAAAAAATCGGCATTGAGACGAATAACATTGCCGAATACAAAGCATTGATTGCCGGATTAAAAATGGCTCAGGAATTTGCGCCGAACCACTTAATCTGCCACCTCGATTCCGAGCTGGTGGTCAAGCAAGTGAACGGCGAATACAGGGTAAAAATGGTGACGTTCCAGCCGCTCATCGACGAAATCAATCGACTCAAAGGACAATTCAAAAGTGTGCAGGTTGTCTACGTACCGCGCGCACAAAATTCCAGGGCGGATGCTTTGGTCAATAAAGCGCTGGACGGTCGGTAGAGGTTCAGTACAATCTGCTCACACATGTTTTTCCGCTCGACTGCTCATCGGATGCTACGTATTTGCGCATCTGCGGCTTTTGCCATTGGCGCATCAGTCTGCCAAATTTCTACTGCAGGAGCAGTGCCGGCCACGCTGACGTATACCTACGGCCACAATATTTTTACCGTGAGTGCTGCGGCACATCCCGAATGGAAGAACGATCGTAAGGAATGGTTTTTTATGGGTCAAAAAGCCGCCCCGCCTGCCGAACTCTTGAGTTGCGGGCCCAATGACACGTTACCGGAAGGATGGAGTGTGCAAACCGTTTCAGACTGGAATACGGACAGCATTGCTGTCACTCTTAAAAAACTGATCGCCGACAAGTTTGACCGGGCTGCAGGCAAAGTCACCATCAATCGCACGGCATCCGGCACTATTGTCTTCGATGGATTCGGCTTGCCGGGTCGATCGGTGGAGATAGCAAAAGCCGCCGCACTCACACGCACAGCGCTCCTCAATACTATTGATACCATTGTTTTGCCTGTCATCATCACGCAGCCAGCTATTACCGTAACAGATCCGGCACTCACCACCATGGGCATTCGGGAAGTGGTGTCAGTGGGAGAGTCCGAATTCAGCGGATCGCCGAAAAACCGCCAGCATAATATCGGCGTGGGCATCCGCAAGTTCAACGGTCATCTGATTCCGCAAAACTCCGTTTTTTCTTTCAATGCAGTACTGGGGCCTGTCAACGCCAAGACCGGCTACTTAAAGGAACTCGTCATTCAGGGCGAGAAAACCGTGCCGGACTTTGGCGGCGGGCTGTGCCAAGTAAGTTCGACTGCCTACCGCGGCGCATGGGAGTATGGGCTACCGATTGATCAGCGCAAGAATCACAGCTACGCCGTGCGCTACTACGGACCGGCTGGCACGGACGCAACTATTTATCCGCCGAATGTGGACCTCAAATTTACCAACAACACGCCTGGTGCGCTGCTCATTCAATCGTATGTCACAGACGATCTCAAAGCGTATTTTATTTACTACGGCACACGCGACACCCGCACAGCCGAAGTGTTCGGTCCGTTTATATTTGACTTCAGACCCGCAGCAAAAGGCGAACTGACCATCTACGGAACGGATCAGCCACCAGGCACCCGCACGCGCGTGAGCGAACGTCACGACGGCATGAAAGTGAATTGGTACCGTGCCGTCACTATGCCCGGCACAGCGCAAAAAATTGAACGTGTCTTCTCCAGCTACGACGATCGTCAGCTCACCTACGAAGTCGGCGTGGATCCTGGCTCTCTGCCAACCGCAAGCGGCGGGCTCTTAACACCCGCACCCAGTTCGGCAACAAGCAGACGCTGAACGAACGCCTGAAGGCGACTGACCATCACACCCTCAAAAACAGGAACGCTCGTGAGAGGGAGATGAAGACTGGATTGTAAAATTTTTAGAAGATCGGGGCCGATCAGACGACCGGATCTGTCTTCGGCTGCCAGTGCCAACCCACCGTTATGGGCGCTGTAGACAACGGCGTCACCCGGTGTAAACGGCCGATGACTGACAGACGAATGTGTGAAGGACGGCAGTGTACCCATCTGATCCAGCAACTGAAGAATGTAGACCGGTAGCACGGACAGCGCATTGCCACCCGCACACGTACGGAGAAAATCCGCCGTGAGTGTGTAGACAGCGGGAAGTGCCTCCCCTTCGTGAATGAGGCGCAGGAGAATATCGATCCCCTGCTGCACGGCATTGAATGCCTGTAAGTCGGAGGAACAGTCACTGCTGCTTTCAATGCATGTCGCTGACGTGACAAGGTACTCCGTCCCGCGCTGACGAATCTCGATGTCGCTGCGCTCGAGTGCCAGCAAGCTGCCGCTGCGCCGGCTGGTGGTGCGCCGCACGCCATTGGCACGCGCTGCCAAGCGACCATGTTGTTTGGTAAGCAGTATGCAGAAACGATCCGCCTCACCGATGTCGTAGGTTTTCAGAATGATGGCCTCATCGGTAATGGTGCGATTCATAGAAAGCGACAAGCGGTAAGCTGTGAGTGATTAGCTCATAGCATAAGTATAGTTGAGTTCCTGCTTATCGCTAACCGCTAGCCGCTTTTTTTAAGATCCTACCGACAGGCGCGCACTGCGAATTTTCGGCCACAGAGCAAAGAAGGTTCCAAGCGATGCCACAACCGGCAGAATGATAATTTCGGCGCCGGCAAGAAGGGGCGCAAAGGCCAGCAGCGTGCGCATGACTTCCTGCGCCCACGGCCAGAACAAGCCGCCGCTCGCAAGACTTGGCACAATGTACGGCAGAATGTACACCAAGCCCGTCACAAAGATGAGCGACAGAACAAGGGCGACTAAAAGGAGAGCGAATACCTCCATACAAAACGGCACCAAGATCGCCAACGGGGTGGCGCCGACGAGTTGTTCCACAAACAATTCTTCGCGTCGCAGCACAGCACGCCTGCGCACCAGCTCAATGATGACGAAGACCAGCACCACCAGCAGCAATCCTACAATCAGAAACAAAAACAGTCGGGCAGAGGTGACAATGTCGAGTAAGCGGTAAATCTGCTTTTCCTGATCCGTCGCTTCGCTTAAGAATTTCGGATTCATCGTTTTGGCAAATACCGGCTGCTGTAAAAACAGCATGAAGCGCTTGTAGTCGTCGAGTGTTTTCAGGCGCACACCGACGGTTTCGGGAAACGGGTTTTGAATACCGAATTTCTGCAGAAAGCTGATGAGGGTCGGATCTCTGCTCTTCTGCTTGTTATAGGCCTCCTCGCGCGTGATATAGACAACATCTTCCACGTACGGGAGCGCCTTGATGTTCGAAATCAGATCCTGAATCTGGACAATCGAAGCGTTGTCCAGAATCTCCAGCCGTATATCCGTCTGCTCGCGCAGCAGCGTGAGCCCGCTGTGCGCACCGATGACGAGAAGCACCAGAACTTGAGCAAGAAAAAGCACGCCGAACAAGGAGCCGACACTTGCACCCCACCCTTCTTCGCGGATGGCTGTCTGGAGTCCGCGTTTGGCACCGCGCAGGAGAATACGATGGAGTTGAGGCATACGGATACTCATCGCAAGAAGTATAAGCTGCGCCGCAGCAATTACCAAGATACCAGCAACATAAAAATCCGAAGATCAAAGAGAGAAATCTGAAACAAAATTCAAGACATCCCACTTCGTCAGCCGCGGCTGACTTCGCGGGACAAGCAAGAACCAAATCCCAAAAAAATCCAAGTTTCAATTATGAAATGCAAAAGGCATCCGCAGCCGGGACGTCGCGTCCCGGTAATCGAATAAAATTGCATAAGCCCCGCACCAAGCGTAGTGCTCTCAGTATGATTAATTCTGCCCTTTCAGTTCCCCCGTCTGCATCTGAATACGCCCGACCATCTGCAGGCATTCGAGTGCACGGGTATTGGTGGGATCTATATCTGCGGCCCGCTGAAATAACGCCCGGGCTTTGGCAAAATTCTGTGACTGCACGTATACCACACCCAAATCGCAGAGCGTCAGCGTGTTATCCGAATCCAGATTCAGCGCCCGTTCGAGTGTCACTGTACCGGATGTCATCTGCCCGTCATTGAACAAAGACCAGCCGAAGCAGCGTAGAATTTCGGGATTATTGGGCTTGAGTCCGTTGGCTTTTTTGAGATATTCCAACGAATCAGCCCATTGCTCGCGATGAGAGGCGATAAAGCCCAGGATGTAATAAGCCGTATAGCTCTCAGGGTCCAGCGCTGCCGCGCTGAGTGCCGCAGTGCGGGCACGGTCATACTGCTCAAGCGACAGTTCATTGTCCGCGATCTCTTCCAGAATCAGAGGATTGTCAGGATCGACTGAGAGGAGTTTTTCCAAAATAACAAGCGCATCAGCATGTCTGCCTTCCAGCTTCAGCAATTCCGCCTTATGTAGATCCGCCATATTCTGATCGTCAGACGCACGTTGCATACGAAAGAAAGTATAGCACAGCGAAAGACGCGGAAGTAAAAAAGGGCAGGAAGGTATAAGAAAGAGAACGGGAGAAAGGAATATGAGCAGAAAGTGAAATACACCTCCTGCAGACGTGTTCCGTTTTCTTTCTGTCATTCATCAAGCCCTCTCCTCTTCTTATGATCCGGCGATAATGTAAAGAATGGAGCTCAGTATAAGATACGAACCGGCAATGATCGCAAAGCCGATGAGCGATCCTTTCATAATACTTTTCGCTTGCGTAATGGCATTGTCGCTTCCGCCGGATGCCGCCATGCGAAAAGCCCCGAAGACGAAGAGAGTGACAGCAATGGGCATTGCCCACAGGAGCATAACGTTCACAAGACCCCTGAACACCGTTTCAAATGCGACCCAAAACCCGCCGTTGAGCCGCACCACTACCGGCTCGTAACCGGCTGCAGTTGCGAGCGCCGGCAGTGTCAGTACGATAATTCCGGCAGCTGCTGCCAATAATTTTTTCATCAGCATCATCTCCATAGTATAGCAGAAACAGCGCAAAAGAGGAAGAACCTGGCCTGCAGACCGGATACAGAAGGAAACAGATGGTTACAGCCCCTGATTTCGGCTTCCTTAAGCTTCAAACACTCAGTTATAATAGCCGCCGGCTCCATTGCCTAAACACCCGGTTCCACTTAGACTGTACATCTCATGGTCGAGCCACATTTCCATAGCCGCTCCATCTACGAAGAAGAGCCTGCGCCAGGCGTTCGGCAACTGTCCCCCAGACAGTTTCCCGTGCTACGCCGCAAGCAACGATCATTACGACGTTTGCTGGGTTCCGCCGCCGCAATCGGCCATCTGTTTCTGGTGCGCAGAAAAGACGGTCGTCTGCGACCGGGCATACTGCGCCTGTTCCTTGCTCTGCTGGCAATCGGCTCTGTCACTTTCGCGATTCTGTGGTTCACACTGCCGAATATTGATGATCCGCAGACATTATTCGCCGCCCAAAGCACTGTCATCTATGATCGCAACGGCACTGAATTGTATCGCCTCTTTTCAGAACAAGATCGCACGTACGTACCAGGCGACAAGATTGCGACAAATGTGAAGAATGCCACGATTGCTATAGAGGATGAACGCTTCTTTGAGCGCGGCTGCTTCGACGCAATCGGCTTTCTGCGCGCAGTCATAAGCCAGGTGGTTCCCGGCTTCGTGCGGTCGGGCGGCTCCACTCTTACACAACAATTTGCCAAGAATGCGCTCGTGGGCAATCAGCGCAGCGTCTTCCGGAAAGCGCGTGAACTCATGCTCGCCTGCAAGCTTGAAAGCCGTTACGACAAACCGCACATGCTGGAGCTGTATCTCAACTGGATCCCGTACGGCAAGAATGCCTACGGCATCGAACAGGCATCCAAAAATTACTTCGGCGTGAGCGCCAGCGACCTGACACTGGCGCAGGCTGCCGTTCTCGCCGCCATCGTACAGGCGCCAAGCTACTACAATCCGTACGGCTCTCATGTCTACAGCCAGGGGTCTCCCCAGGTGCTGGAAAAAATCAGGAACGGAACAATCACTGCATCCTCGCAGATCAGCGAGAAAGACATTTACTTCGGCATTATCGGCCATACAATCGGCGGCAGCGGGTCAACGATATATGCAGGCGGACGCACCGATCAGGTTCTGAAAAACATGCTGGACCAGGGCATGATCCAGCAGGCGGAATACACCAAAGCCCTCGCCGACTTGCAGACAATGACATTCGCGCCTGCCCGCGAAAATATCCGTGCGCCCCACTTTGTGCTGTGGATCGAAAAGCAGATTGAAACGATCTTCAATTTAAACGAGCAAAATCTCACTCAGGGCGGCCTGAAGATCACAACCACTCTCGACTGGGACCTGCAACAACTTGCGGAGAAAGCGGTTGCCGCCCATAAAGAAGATGTGCTCAAGCGTTTCGGCGCTCACAATACCGCCCTCCTGTCACTTGCCCCGCAAACGCGTGAAGTGCTGGCCTATGTCGGCAACAGCGACTACAACGATGAGGAGCATGAAGGAAAGATCGACATGATCCGCGCTCCGCGCCAGCCAGGTTCCAGCTTCAAACCCGTTGTATATGCCACCGCCTTTGAAGCTGGCTATGGTCCGGGAACAGTCACATACGATCTGCAGACAAAATTCGGCGAGAACACCCCGCAAAACTACGGTGCCGACTTCATGGGCCTCATGACCATGCGCACGGCACTGGCCGGTTCGCGCAATATTCCGGCTATCAAAGCCTTTTTTCTTGCAGGCGGCGAGGACAAAGTGCTGAATATGGCGCAGCGACTGGGCATTCGCACTCCAGCAGAACAAAAAGATGTCGCCCGCCAGACGAATCCGGACTTCCAGTACGGATATCCCATGGCAATCGGAACCGCAGAAACACCGCTGCTTGAAATGGCGCAAGCGTACGCCACATTTGCCGATGGCGGCACGTACCGTCCGCTCGTCACGCTGCTCAAAGTCACCGATCGCAACGGAAACATTTTGCCGCTGCCAAAGCCGGACAATCCCCAGGAAGTACTGGATCCGCGCATCGCGGCACAGATCACCTCCATTCTCAGCGACGTCAACGCGCGCCCGGACAACGACTACTGGAAATCGATCCTGTCAGTTCCCGGCCAGCAGGCTGCAGCAAAAACAGGAACCAGCAACAAATGTCTGCAATGGAGCGCCGATCAGAAAGATTGCAAATTGCGCCATCCCGAAAGCACGTGGACGATGGGTTTTTCCCCGAGTCTCATTACAGGTGTATGGGTCGGCAACGCCACCAGCCAGTCACTGTATGACAAGGCTGACGGACTGACCACTGCCGCCCCTATCTGGCACGATTACATGACCGCAGCCCACAAAAAACTGAAGCCCAGCGTGACCGCATTCACACTGCCCGACGGCCTCACGCAACCACAAATCTCCCGGCTTTCCGGCCAGCTTGCCAGTGCCTGTACGCCCGTCGAGCTGCGCACATCGGACTTGTTCCTGAAAGAAAATACTCCGACAAAAGATGACACAGCCTGCGTCCTTATGAAAGTCGATAAAGTGACCGGACTTCTCGCCTCTCCCGCCTGCCCGGCCGACGCCGTGGAAGAGCGTCCGTTCTTTGTGCCGGAAAGCGAACAGCCGACACGCTGGCCCCTATGGGAACAGGCGGTGCAGGACTGGGCCAAAGCGGAAATGGTCAAATGGGACGCCAACGAGACGCACAGCGGCTCCCGCTTGCCGCTCCCGTTGCCGCCAACAAAGGAATGTGACCCCAGCCTGACTCCTGGCCGCGACACCAAACCGCGTATCGATCTCCAGTCGCCTCGCGGCGGCACAGGCGTCCCGTATCCGGTATTCACCCCGCAAATCTCTGTCATCAGTGCTGCACCTATACAAAAAGTGGAGTATTTTATTGATGACAAGTCTGTCGCGGTTGCAACAGACAACATTCGCGCCACACCCGTGCGCGTTCCCCGCTCCATCCCGAAAGACGGCACTCACACCCTGAAAGTGGTAGTGACTGACAAGTACTACAACACCGCAACAGACACCTCTTCGTTCATTTTTGAAGATGACCGGCTCAGTCCGCATATCTCTCTTAACAGCCCGCATAACGGTGCAGTTGTCAGGAAAAACACGCCCGTCACCATAGCAGCAACAGCAGACGATGCCGGCGGAGTGGAAACGGTGCAGTTTTTTCTGGATGACACACTGCTCACCACCAAGCGCGACCTGCCCTACGATCTTACCTACACCATCAAAACTCCTGGTTCGCATACACTGAAGGCCGTGGCTACCGACAACGCCGGTAATCAGTCGCAGGACATGATCAGCGTGACTGTCGAGTAGTCGCCGCGTGGGACTTTCGCATCTTCCATCGCTTGTAGCCAACGCCAGCCAGTGAAAGAAAAAGAAGTGTTAACATGGCTAGAGTGTATTGAGGTACAGCATATGAGAGACAAAAATCATCATCTTTGACACATCGACGGGCGATACCCGCATTGCGAGTCCTGTTTTGAGCGCTGCCAGCGATTGATGAATAATGTGCATTGGAAAAGGAAAACGCGAATAGCCGAATAATGTTACAAAAAAGTCTCAACTTTTTATTACGCGTCACTATCGATACACTCTGTGTCATGACTCATCACACGAAAAATTCATTTAACGATGTCCTTCAGTTCCAATGGTTCTGGATCGCATTGCTCATTCTGGCATGGCAACTTTTTGCGCTGATATTCATGCAATCGTTCGGCAGTATCAGTTTCTGGCCATGGCTTGGGAAAGCCATGTTCGTGCAAAATCCGGGCATGCGCATGCCGAGTGCTGTCAGCGCAGGGCTCGTCGTTGCGTGGGCAGGAGCCGGGATCATCGCTTTCGCTGTATACAAAAAACATGTTCGACAAAAATTTCTTGCGGCCCTCATTGCGTCGAGCATCGCGCTCGTCGTCCTCGCTTTGATCTTCCGCGAAATCTATCCGACATTGCTCTACATCATCCTACTCCCGGTACAAAACACGAAGTACACATTCTCCCTGTACATCATTCACCGCACACTCATCGCCGCACTGCTCGCAATCGGCTTCATTGGCTCCATGGCAGCACTCAAGGCAAAGCAATCAACCCTGCGAATTGTGTTTGTCATTTTGATGATCATCGTTGCTGGGCTTCTGTATACGCATTACAAATTCGGCATCGAAGATTGTAGACATTTGTGCTGAGTAATCAATCAAGCCATATTTCCATCGGATCCAATCGATGCTCAAAGTGCAACGATGTCCACGGCCAATCGAGAATTTCAGAAACGTAACCGTGTTTCATGCCGTTGCCATGAACATAATACACAGCGTTGCTGCATTGATTTCCGTCGCGAATACGCTCGTCGTGGAAACCTTTTTGCCATCGTATTTCATCAAACAATATCCCGCCCCGCAGCGGCG
>ERZ724505.1462-NODE-1462-length-12900-cov-43.517789_pt1 | contig 12900 bp, 10 predicted proteins | sample MGYA00376038_ERZ724505 | MGnify/ENA primary metagenome ERZ724505 (study PRJEB28724, sample SAMN07190884) | wastewater metagenome | isolation source: effluent of sewage treatment plant in Hong Hong | place: Hong Kong | collected 2016-03-17 ... | reverse complement strand
CACGGAGGAGTGAGCAAGGACGACCGGGCTGTCATCAAGGAAGCCGTCAAGGCTGGAGAAGTCGATGTGCTGATCGCAAACCCCATGATTTGGGGCGAGGGCGTGAACCTACAGGCAATCAGTTGCGGCATCTACTGGGACTACAGCCCCCGTCTTGTGCAGTGGAAACAATCCCAAGGCCGCTTCCATCGGCAAGGGCAGACCAAGCCAGTCACTCTTTACCTCCCGTGCTACAGGAACTCCGTCGATGTGAAAATCCTCGACTGGTTGGAGCAAAAACACAAACTGTCTAAGTTAATCACCGGGTGAAGGAAGTTAAACCCGGCCGCACCTAAACCGCCGCGTCCGCCTAAAGGGCACCACCAGAAGGCAAAGACTCATTGCCCTGCTGGGCATCCTTACGACGAAGAAAACACTGCGGTATATGACGGGCGCAGAAACTGCAAAACCTGCCGTAACGCTAAAAGCAGGTTACGTTATAAACAGGCCACCCTTGCCCGTATGATTACAGGCAACTGATAGGAGCAAACAATGGACTATGAAAACCTGCGCCTACTTTGTGGGCACATCAAACGCAAGTCGGACGGCACATCCTGTGTTGTGTTTATGCGTACTGGAAGACAATCAACCCCAGACTTCTTGCTTGTGAGTTTCCATGAAGATAACAGAGTAGAATATTACCACTACTTTAAATCATCTATTGATGCCTACAACGCTTATGTGAGAAAGGCCGAAGGTGGGCGGGCCAGGGAAGTCGGCAGCAAGGAAAGCTCGGCGATGAGCTACTTCCTCAAAGAGGGAGGATCTTCTGTCCGAGCTAGAGACCCAATAGCTATCGAAGAGACCATGGGGTTAATCCACACCAGGAGGTTCTTTGTAGAGCACCGCCTGCAAAACTGGGCTAAGGCCTGGGATGAAAGAGCTTTGGAGCAAAAGGCGAACGCTGCCATAGAACAAGCGGGGCGGAAGGCTGTGGAAAAGCTGGATAACCTTGCTAAGGAGGCATTTTTTAAATCAGAGAATCCTCCCATGACTCTCATCGGCGCCAGCCTGGTCACTGGCAACGATATGTCCTGTCTTTCAATGTGGGCAAACGACAAAGGCGAGATTAAGATCCTTGCCGGTACGGGCTCTATCATATACCAGGGCCACAGCTTGAACGAAGCCAAAGGGGCAGCCTTTAACCACATCAACACCCGCCTGGCCTTGGCCGAAAGGGAGGGTCGGGTCAGGCTCATCGACCAGTTGCGCCAACATCAACTGCCCATCTCCAATATGTTTGATGGGTTCTACATCAACCGGAATCAAGTAGTCATCAGCGAGTTTGCACAAGAACTGCGGGCAGTGGGTGTCTACGATAGCCTTTTAGTCTCCCTGCCCGGCAATTGCAGGGATGAGATGGACAGACAGGACCTGAGAAATGGGTTGAATCAAGAAAAAAGCCCGGGTATTGGCATCGACCCAGCAGCGAAAGAAATCCAGCCCTCGCTTCGCTTTGGAGCCATATCTCCAGTTACAGAGCCTGGGCTTTCATGCATGATCTACGATGGAGAGAAATGGCACGGGGCCTCTATAGAGCAATACCATGCAGCCGTCCGTAAAAATATCCCGCTATACCTTGAAATGAACTTGAAGCCGGCCGAGCAGTACCAACCCGAGCCTGGGGAAATCCTCCTTGTTCAGGATGGTATATGTGGGGCAGAGTATGCATCGGTCCTCATGCATAAACCCCAACCCGAGCCTGGGGAAATCCTCCTTGTTCAGGATGGTATATGTGGGGCAGAGTATGACCACAGCACAAACCCTCAAAAGTGGTTCCACATGGCTAGTCACGTGCATAAGGATGAAGTGCAATTACTGCCCCATCCAACTCAAGCCCAAATAGCAACTAGGGCATTGGAGAAGTGGCGAAGCGGAAATATCTTATTTTGTGAAAATCAACTCAACACCATCATCAAGGCGGGTAAACCCCAACAAGGGGAGCTTAAGTGGTTTTACAAGGGCGCTCATTTCAGGGGCGCACGAGGAGAAATTCACGTATACAAAGATGACCAGTGGCACGTAGCAATAGGCACAGACAGAGCTCCGAAAGAATGGTCTGAGCATTTACCCAGTAGCTCAGAAATTTTTGAGTGGGTTAATAAAACAAACCACAAATCATATGGTTACGAAAGAAAGTTTGAGGGCCTCTGCAAAGCGTTACACGGATTTATTGAGCCTAAAAAGGGAGAGCAGAATGTGCCACTTATAGAGGAAGGTACTTTAAAATACTTCAGTTACAAGGATTCCAGAGTTAAAAAATGGGCGGGTTCTGGTGTATACGGCTGGATCAAAGACGAGTGGGTCGCTCTGAACACAACGGAACATTGCTTTAAAGACATCAGCGCAGAGTCCCCGCTTGAGCTCATCAGAGTAATGAACCTTCCGGCCAATGTAACTGGGGCCTGGCTATCCCACAAAAAGAAAGTACTCTCCAGGTACTGCGTCAACGACATCCAGCCGCCCCCTGTACCAGAGCCTGCCGAAGAACCGCGTATCAACGCCAGTCACGGGCAAGACAAGCTGTGGGATGAAACCCCGCCGACCGAACAAGAGTTATGGGAGTTCTTACAAGCCAGAAAACTAGTTATATTGCCGGAAGACATGCATTTCTATGAACTAGCTGAAAGGAAGTACACCACCGTGGCCAAGCCCGAACCAACCCCTCAAGACATCAATGCAACCCATCCACCCCTGTTTCAGGGAAGGCCTCTAACCAAAGCCGAGGCGAGCCTGCTCGACAAGTACAAGGCAGAAATCGAAGAGGCCGAAGAACTGCAGGTGGTCAAGGCAATGGAAGAGGCGCTGAACAACCAGCGCAAAGAGGCGGAGATGCAGGCCAAGGAGCTGCAAGAGGCCAAGGGGCGACTCAGCAAAATTCGCAAGGGACAGAAGAAGAAAGCAGCCATCGTGCAGACCATGAGCCTGTCCGCTATGGCAACCCTGATGGTCTACCTCATCATCAGCCGGGTCTTCGGTCGCCCGGTCCCCGCTCTGAAGCTCAACGCCCCGAACAAGCTGAAGAAGAAACGTCGTCGCAGGGACCATCAAGAAGAAGGCCCAGTCCGAGAGGCGATTGCTCTACCCCCTGCCAAAGGAGAAGAGATTCCAACCCGGTCTAGACGTCGAACCAAGTCCAAAGCCTAAGCAACGACAAAAAAATCAGCCGCAGCAGCCTTTGCGTAAGCGAAGGCTGATTTCTTTTGTGAGCACCGTACTCGTTGATGGTTCGCTATTAACTACGATTAGTTTATACGCTACAACCCTCATAAAATCTGGATTTCTCGGCTGTTGGTAACAAAATACTAGCTCTAATTTGGAGGTTATTAAGTAGGACCGTGTCGAAGCGTGGCCCTTTTCACGTTCCGTTACGCTTATGGCTCCACTTCACTCAGCTCCGCAAAGGACCGCGCCTAAATTGAGGGGGTCTCAGGGGGATGGGATGCTTCGGCCCAAATGAATTTTAAAATTATTAATAAACCAAAGGAGGTGCATGATAGTAGTAAGGAATTCCCAAAGGACTGCTCATGACAATTCAGGAACCCCAAACCTACCCTCGGCTGGCTGAACTGGCCTGGCCTAACAACATAGATTGGATTAAAAAACTCATGCCAAGAGGTACCCCACAGACAAAGAAGGGCAATGCCCAGCAAGCCGCCGTGGAGGCAGCCAACAATGACCTGGAAGGTCTGGACCTGGAAGGTCTGGACTTCTCTGGTATCCCTGACCCCGATGCCGTGCCCGACATCGGCGACGGGCCAGAGGTTCCCTGGGAAGAAGAAGGCGCTCCTGAAGTGCCCGGTGAGGAGGACCTGGGACTGGATGACCTGGGTGTCCCGGGTGACGATGCGATGGGAATCCTGGCCGAATATCTGCCGCCTCTGCGGGCCTCCATTGAGACCCTGGTCGGTCAGGTCGGGGACTACCACGGCTTTATGAAGAAGCGGGAAGAGTCATTCTCCGCTGCTCTCAAGGCCGTGCAGTCCGACCTGGCCAGCCGCGTCGGCGTCATCGAAGACAAGCAACAGGAAATCCTGGTCCTGCTTCGGCAGCTTGTCCAGGGCACGGCTCCTGCTGCCACCGCTGAAACGGTGCAGAAGACCGTAGCCAAGGAAGCCAAGGAGCCAAAGGCTCCCCCTGCCGTCAAGACCCTGAGCCCGGCCGATGTGCAGAAGCAACTGAAGCTGCCCAAGGACCTGCCCACGGTGCTCAAGGCTATCCAAGCCATGGGTGACGGCAAGGAACTGACGGTGGCTGCTTTCCAGGGCTGGCTGGCGGGACCCAAGGTAGGCTACTCGGCTGACCAAGCGGCCAAGGTGGTGGAACTCCTCAAGGTCAAGGGTCCCATCAACAACAAGACCTTTCAGTAACCCTGACCCCTATCTGCTGGAGGAGGTTCGATTCTACCTGAGGTTTCACGGGTGGAGGTTCCTCCTCCAGCAGCCAATGAGCGCCATCGCTCGGCGAGGTTATCCTCACGGTCTGCGCGAGTGGGGTCATAGGTTAGCAGAAAAACTAAGGAGGTAGGAAATGAACCTTAAGAAAATTCAAAAGAAGGTGAAAGAGTTTGCAGAGTTGGTTGAGACCGCTCTCAAGCTGGTCGCTTTGTGGACCTTCGTGCAGAAGCTCGGCTGGTTCAAGAAAAAGCAGGGTGGTCAGCTTGCCCGGCGGTACCCGCCTCAGCACTGAACCCCTTGGCCGAAGACTGAGAGACCGACCCGCTGAGCCTTTCTACAAGGAGAGGTTTCAGCGGGCAACTCTCTACGACCACATCTGCCACGACTGCGGTGAGCTGATTCCAATTGGTACGATTTACCGGGTTGTGTGTTGGAAGAAGAAGTGGTTCAGTTGGAAAAAGATTCATGACTTGTGCTAGAATCTTTTTTCTTCGGATGGTAGCTCAATTGGTAGAGCACAGTGCTGATAACGCTGAGGCTGTTGGTTCAAGTCCATCCCATCCGACCAGTGTTGTAGTGTCTGACAACAACATACCAGGTGCCGAGTCTGCGCCCCCGGCCCGCAAGGGATAGAGGTAACCGTAAGGTCCTCAAGACTCAAACGTTGGACCAAGCGGTACCCGGTTTAAGCCGGGGGTCTTTATGTCGAGCCTGGCAGAGTGGTTGATTGCAGCCGGAGGAGGTAGCCGGTACCAGGTAACAGTGGCGTGGGTTCGAATCCCACGGCTCGACACCATGAAAGTTAAGTCTGAGGAACCGAAAACGCACGAGGGGCCGAAGACTTGATCTCCTCGGTAATCTCCTGACTGTATCTTGTGTTCCTAAATTGCAGAAAGGGTAGGGCAAACCTCCGAGGCGCGTTGACCGGCGAGACGGTCTTTATTTTTCTCACCCTAAGGAGTTAACGCGTGTTTGCTGAGCCTACAGAAGACTGGGAAAGATGCCCACAGCGGGCCCTGCCTTACTATTTGAAGCACGAGATGGAAGTGACGTTCCGCATATCCAGGAACAAGCTGGCCATCCTTATCCGCCTTATCCAGGGCGTGGATGACCCGGTCTTGTCCGCGATGCTTCCGGGCATCATGAACATGTGGAACAAGAACAAGCAATTCCTGGAGAACATGCCGAAGCTCATCAAGTATTGCGAGGCTCAAGCCGCCCGCTTCGGCAACCTGTGCGAGTTTGGAGACAAGGCTGATCAACTCTATTTGAGGGGTCCGTTGCTGCCGAAGGAGGGAGAGTGATACCTGAACGTCAGGCCTGCTTAGACTGCGGGCGCTACGCCCACTGCAACTCCTGGGCCATCCCTCCTTTACGCCCTAACGATAGACGTCAGCAGGTAGACCTCCTGGTGGTTGGGGAATACCCCGGAGCTGAGGATGATGAGTCCGGTATACCGTTCCAGTCTGAGCCTTTTAAGGAACTCATCTGCAACCCCCTGTCCAAGACTCCGTGGGAGACCTGCTTCACTCACGTAGTCCGTTGCGGGCACATAGGGGATAAGCCAAAGCCGACTGCGGTTCAACTCCGCCTGTGCGCAGAAGAGTTTCTGCTACCTATGATTCGAGGTATGCGTCCAAAGTGCATCTGGGCTGTCGGAGCGGAGGTTGCCCGGACCATATTGAACAGCCAACTTCCACTCAATAAGATTCGTAGCTTGGGGGTGTCGTACTTTGAGGACATCCCTGTGGTCATCATTGAGCACCCGGCTAACCACAGCAAGTGGAAGTCTATCAAGCTAGGGGGTCGCGACCTGAGGAACGAATACTCCCGTAGGTTGGAGCTGACCCACCGAATCCTGACGGGCAAGTTTGTGAGGGAAGATGTGGAGTTCACCCTCATCAAGACTCCCGACGAGGCGCTGGAAGCCGCCCTCTTCCTGCGCCACTCTTGTTACCCCGTGCTCGGCTTTGACACTGAGGTGGGGCTGCAGCCCGACACGAACTTCGCTGAGCAGAGTGAACGAGTTTCTTTCTTGACCGCCGGCTATGACGGCAAGGAGAGGCGTACAGGCAGGCACCACACCTTCTCCCTTGACCTGGAAACCTGGACAAGGTATCAGCAGTACAAGGTGCTCACGGCCTTCGCCCAGGACAAGTACCTTCTGGCCACCCAATGCTTCTTCGACTTTGGCATGACCTATTGGCAGTGCGAGTTCGACGTTTTTCGCAGTGCCGCCGGGTACCACGACATCCACCTGCTCGGCTGGGCGCAGAACCAGACGGCCGTTAAGAATGGCTTGGAAGACCAGTGTGTTGATTACCTTGGGTGGGCTTCTTGGAAAGCCGAAATGGAGGAGCTGGAAGCGGAGTTAGTTAAGAAAATTCAATTTGAGTCTGGCTCCCTCATCCAAGATATAGATTACCGCCACCTCAAATGGAACTTCTACGACCAGTTTATGAAGTACCAGGCTGTAGATGCCCGAGGCACCAGCCGGCTGTGGTACGACCGCTACAACCAGGACCCGGAAGACCCTCATCCCAGCCCCAAGTTCAACCTCAATGGGTATCGCTTGTCGCTGAGTTACGTACGTAGTCTGAGCTTGATGAGCCGGTATGGCATACCTGTAAACGTTAGGATTCTTAAAGAATTCCAAGCGAACAACCAGGCCACAGTGCAGAGGTATCAGACCTGGCTGAACAACCACCCTCTGACCCGCCGGGTCTTCGGCACTCCTCAAGTGAACGTGAAGTCAGCCGATCAGATGCACAAGCTGTTTGTGTCCTTGGGGCTGGAAGCTCGACAAAAGACGGAGAAGACTGAAAAGAACAAGGTAGACCAGGACGAGTTGATCCGTCAGGGCGACATCGACAAAGAGCACTTCATGAAAGAGGGAGTCATCCGTCGAAATGCTAGGAGCTTGGACCAGATTCAGGCCGACAAGGTAAAGCGCGATTACTTCTATGCTGTGCTGCAGACCCGGTATCACATCGACAAAAACTCCAAGTCAGATGACCTTGTACGCCATGCTCTTCCCTTGTCTCGCCATCACGGTCTACGGTGCACCATCAACTTAGACGGGGAAGAACTACACTGGCTTCACCCCTTCTACAAGATTGGTAAGATTGACGGCACCAGCACCAACCGAGGCGGAGGTGGCGTGAACACCGGGCGCTTCTCCTCGGTGTGGCCTAGCGTATTTAATATCGCTCAGGATGAAGCACTCAGGCGTAGCTTTGAAGCGCCGGCCGGGTGGGTGTTCTGTGAATGGGACCAGTCCGCTATTGAGCCCCGCGTGTTTGCCTACCTGGCGGACGAGCCGAAATGGAAACGCATCTTCGAACTGCAGGCGGACCCCGCGACGTGCAAAGATAAAGCGGCTGACGTGTACAATGTTGGTTGGGCAGACTACAGACGCAGCGTGGGCTTCCCGGATTACACTCCGCAGATGGTGGATAAGGCAGCCGAGCGCCCCTCCGCTAAGATCCTTATCCTTCGCCTGTGCTATGACTCCAGCCCCATCGGCATCACTCGACAGGACGGCCTGCCCTTGGAGCTAACTGAACCGTTTGCTGTGTCTTTTTGGCAGAACTATCCCCGACTTCAGGCCTTCGCATACAAGACAAGAAAGCAAATCATTGAGAAAGGCGGTTGGCTATTCGGGTGCCAGGAACGCCTGGGCCAGTATAGGCTGTTCAACACCTACCGACTGGACGATGAGAAGCACAGCATGCTCCCGCTTTGGGAGTTGCAACGCGCCCTAAATATGAAAGAGGCCGACGCCGAGAAGCTGCGGGCGGGGATGAACTCCCTCATCCAGGGCAGCTCTGCGGACATCACCAGCACCGCGTTCACGGACCTCATCAACCACTGCCAGGAGGAACAGATTACCTGGATGGTTCCCATCGACACGGTGCACGACAACATCGGGTGCCTGGTACGAGAGGGCTATGTTGAGCAGGCCGACAAGGTGGTAAACTCAATCATGACCGACCCCGAGCGCATCCAGCGGCACGGAATTAAGGTGCCTTTCCCTACTACAGGGCATCGGATTATGCGCACGGGGTGGAAGGTTGGCCCTAACCGAGGGGCTGCACTGAAGGAGGTAAGAGGATGACTCCAGCCGACAAGCTGGGCAAGCTTAATCAGCTTGTCGAATTTCACGAAACGAACGCTCGCCTGGAGCCAGACCCGGAGAAGGCTCAGCTCTTTCGGCAGACCATTCTCATGCTGCGCATGCAGAAAGTAGAAGTGACCAAGGAGTTGCTGGCTCATGGATGAGGTCGATTTGGATCTGCTGAACTTTGATGGGCATCAACAGGCAACTGCTGGGTCCGTACCAAAGGCAGTGAATCGTTGGCAACGACTTGAGGATATGGTGGCAGCGGAGAAAGATCCGCTCGCCCTGTTCTTGCTCACGCCGGCCGAAGACCTCGAAGAGCAAGTGAAGTACTGCGACTACTTGTTGTGGCGCTATCTGGCCTACGAGGCGAAGCTGGAAAGTTTCATTGAAGAGGAGGAAGGCAAGGCCACGGACTTCGTTAACGAATACGTGGCCAGAAAGCAAAGTGAAATAGACCCCGGCACCAGCAAGTTCTACACCAACGCGTATGCAACCCGGCTGGCAGACATCGAACGGTTTCCAATGGAGCACCGGGCGGTGGCCATGTCAGCTCGACGCAAACTCAAGTTGGTGAAAGGTTACATCCGAGCCCTGGAATCTAAAGGGCGGAAGTTGCCTGGAGCCCAAGGGACATATAACAAAAAGCTGCTGCTCGAAATGAATACTTAGGATAATTAGGAGTTTGAATATGGACGCACTCGATTATTTACAATCCGCAATGGATGTGGTGGACTCTCAGGCCCCCACGGTAGACCGCTCTAAAAAGGGGACCCCTTGGCTCAAGAGCTTCAGCTTTGAAGCCCCAGGCACCTACCCTATTCGCCTCATCTCTCACCCGGAGCGGTGCCCCAAAGGGTTCCACCCATACTGTGTGCACGAGGTGCAGAAGCGTCCGGTTCCAACCGGCAAAATCAGCTCCGAGGATAAGGCCAAGTGCTACAAGCAGATCCTCTGTACTCTGTCCATTAACGGAGTCGTCCCCTTCGTCGGCGAGGACGGCAAGAAGGGCAGCAAGTTGGCCAACCCTTGCCCGGTGTGCGACGTTTACACCGACATCCAGCAGTCGTTTGGTGAGTTTGATGACGACGGGAAGTTCACCGGCATTCCCGAGCACGTCCTTGAGAAGGGAGTGCAGGAGGCGCTGGAGGATATGCGTCAAGGCACCTGCGTGAAGTATCTTTTCCCGTGCCTTGTCCGGGCCAAGTGCCAGACCAACGAGAAGACCGGCTACGAAGAATATGTGCAGGGCAACGACCTGTTCCTTGCCCTACTCTCGCTGCAGCCGGGTAAGTATGGCGGGGACAAGACTCTGCTTACGGAAATCTTCAAGCAGGTGAAAGCTTATCCTGACCTGTTCAGCCCTGACAAAGGGAACTGGTTGGAGTACCGCCGAGAAAAGCGAAACACCATCCTGACGGCAGAGGACCCCAGCTCGCTGAGCAGCACGGAACGGGCCCTGTTCGCGGACAACAAATACCCCAACGTTGTCACCTATGGCCACGGTGTTGACGGTGTGCCCGGGTCGAACAAGCGAATGAGCTACGACCAGGCACTTTACTCCTTCTCGGATGACTGGTGGATGAAAACCATCAAGCGCAAGCACCCCGACTACAACCATGAGGCTATCGAACGAGGCCTGGTTTAGTCAGATCCTGGAGTACTGCTATCCTGGTACTCCAGGCAACTTTACAAATTCCATAAGCCCCGGTTAATATTGGGATAACAAAAGCCCTGGGGCAGTGCGGTAAGGATAGGCACTCCTCCAGGGCTTTTTTCGTCCCCGGAAAGATGGTGAGTTGTGGCCAAAAGAACGGCGGGAACCGTCAGAGCCGGTCGTACCTATGTAGATTTTGCGTATGTCTTGAAGAAAGCAGGGCACACAGGCAAGCCCTACGAGAAGACAACATTTCTCCCCTCGGGGCTGACCCTGGTTGATGCCATCACTGGCAACGGCTTCCTCGGCGGCCGGTTCAGTATGATTCACGGGGAAGAGATGACGTACAAGTCTTCGTTCTCCTACCACCTGGGGGGTATCGCACAGCAGCTTGGAGGCTGTGTCTGGATCGATGACCCGGAAGACAAGTGGGACGCCGATGTAGCCCGCATCAACGGACTGGACGTGAATAATATTTATTACACCCAGTCCAGCAATGCTGAAGAATATTTAGCTTGGTTGGAGAACTGGATTGAGCTTGGGCGTGACGCCGACGTGCCTTTCTTCCACGTCTACGACTCGCTCGGCGTCATCTCCACGAAAGACCAACAAGACTCAAATAAAGAACACCCGATGTCTGTGGCTAAAAAACTAGCATCCTGGCTATCCACCACGAAATGCTTGCGCTATCTCACCAATCACCCGGTCTACATCACCTGGTTAAATCAACAGCGGGACGGGGTGGACTTCTTTTCCTACGGTCCTCCGAAACCCAAGCTGCCTGGAGGACGCGCTGCCAAGTTTAAGAACTCCCTTCGCTTAAAGATGTCTGCTCAGGCGCTGGGAGCAAACGATAAAGGGCAGAGTGGCAAACCGGCGATTGGGAAGTTAGTACGATTCACGGCCGAAAAGATACCCGGGCTGCCCGACCAGCGGTGGTGCCTGGTGCCTTACTTCTACCACTATGGGTTCGATGACGCCCTCTCTTGCTTGAACTATCTCATCGGCCTGGGCTATGTGAAGAAGGGCACGGCGGAAGGCGAGAAGTTGAAGTACGTTATCAATGGGACGGCTATGCATAAGGGGGAATGGCGGGCCAAGTTTTACCAGGATGACGGAGTGAAGCGGGAAATCCGTGAGATGACCCGCCGGGCCTTTATTGCTGACAACACTTACCAGGGCGGCGAATCGGACGCCTTTGAGGAAGAAGATGAGTGAGTTTGATGATCTGGCTATTCTGTCTTACCTCTGGAAGAACCCAGACGAGTACGAAATTTTACACCCGCTGTTTAAAAAAGCGGAGTTCGCCTTCGAAAATAAGTCTGTCCAGCTTATATATCAGTGCTTCAGCCGGAGCTGGGAAAAAGCCAACCGCTTTCCCACCCTGAACCAGGCCAAGGAGCAGATTTCCTACATTCGTAATCTCAAGGCTGAGGTGAAGGCTGTCATCTACGGGGTTCTGGATGACCTTAACGTAGAGACTTACGATGAAATGACCAAGGACACCATCCTCGGCCGGATTATGGAACCTCAGCGGGACGTTCTGGCAGAACTGCTGGCTGATCTAAGCCCGTGGAACTTCAAACCCACAGCCGATAAAGTTCGGGGGCTGCTTGATGATCTGGAAATCCTCACTCACAAGGACATCGGGGAAATATTCGACCCGTTTGATGAAAAATCTGAGGACATCAGTGCAGCTCTCAACGTTTATCTAGGAGCCACGATTCCAACTGGCTGGCCCCAGACGGATGAGCAGCTTGAGGGAGGCTTCAGGCGGGGAGAGTTAGTCATGCCGGCCGCTCTCCCGGGAGATGGCAAGTCGATGTCCTGCATTTCCCTGACCTGCAACCTGACTCGCATGCTGGATAAGGGCTACCACGTTTACTACGGCATCTTTGACAACACCGCTCAGGAAGTTCGGGCTAAAATGTGGGCGAACTTCCTGCGCATACCCACCCGTCGGCTGGATACCGAGCCCACAGCTCCCGACCGTATGCGGATGTTTAAAAATACTTACAATCCTCGGGGCAGGATCACATGCCGTAAGTGGCCTCGTAAGACCAAGACTATTGCTGACATCAAACGAGACATCCTGTTACAGCAGCGCCGTCGTGGGATCAAATACTCCGTGGCTGTGCTGGATTATCTGGATACGATCAAGCCCGGCAACCACCATAAAGAGAATCGGCACGGGTTAGACGAGGTTACGGTGGGAGCGGCAGCTCTTGCTGAAGAGTTGGACATGGTGGTGATTGCCCCCACTCAACTTCACCGTGCGGCTAAGTTTATTGAGGTCCCTGACATCGACAACTTGGCTGAAGCCTTCTCTAAAAGCTGGCATGCGGCTGTGATTTATATGATCCTGGCTACCCGGATGGAGCGCATCAACGGCGAGTGTAGATTTTGGTGGCCTAAGACCCGACGTAATGCCGAGAAATGGATGAAGAAGATGAAAAGAACTAATCTTTATCAAGATTTCACAGAGACGGAGGATGCCCCTTACGTGATTGACGAGAACGACCAAGAGGTACATGAGCATGCACAAGAGTCAAAGCGAAAACAAAAAGCTCGGGAGAGGGCAGAAGCAGCACGACCTAAGATTGACGTGAGTACTTTTGAAGTCGGGCGTCAAAACTCTCCTGTGGGGGTGTAAGCAACGATGAAAGACGCGAAAGGAAAAACCGTGG
>ERZ724505.1461-NODE-1461-length-12901-cov-3.961000_pt1 | contig 12901 bp, 22 predicted proteins | sample MGYA00376038_ERZ724505 | MGnify/ENA primary metagenome ERZ724505 (study PRJEB28724, sample SAMN07190884) | wastewater metagenome | isolation source: effluent of sewage treatment plant in Hong Hong | place: Hong Kong | collected 2016-03-17 ... | reverse complement strand
TTCCTTGAGCACGCCTGCCTTGGTCGCAGCCTCGTTGAACTTGTCTTGGTGCTTGCGTACCGCGAACTCCTTCTGGAGTCCCTCGTACTTGGCTTTCCACTGATCCGGCGACGTCTCGGCGAGTTCTTTGTAGCGGTCCCGCTCCTCAGCCACCTTCTGCACTTCGTCGTCGATTACCGCCCTGATCTCGTCTTCCTTGACGCTCGCGAGTTCCTGGAGTTCCTCGAACTGACTGGACAGTGTCTCGTGCTCGCTCTTGAGCGTGTCGAAGTTGCTCTTGAGTTCGCGGTACTTCCGCCGTAGCGAGTCGTAGTCAGCCTGGAGTTTGGGGTAGTTCTGCTCGCTCATAACCTGCCTGGGTGTGTGGACGGGCGGCTCCCCAGACGGTCCAGGGTCCGCGACGGAATCCGTTGAGTTCATAAGTCGTTATGCGTTCGCCCGTGCAGTCAGGCGATTTTTCAGACGGAGGTATCGCATCGCACGGTCACCACTGAGGTTCTTCTCACCCTTGCGGGTGACGACCTTGAACGTGCGGTCAGTTCGCTTCCAGGACTTGGGGATGTTGGCTTCGTACAACTTGCCGCGTTGCAGTTCAAACGTGGATTCGACACCACGCGAACCGACGCTGTTCTTGCCCGAGTAGTCACGGGCGGCTGTCAGGAACTTCCGCTCCGCTCCGTACTTGCCACCGAACGAACTGATCTCGGCCACCCAGGGCTTGCTCTCGCCGATCTTCTCGCCCGTCAGGTAAACCTTAGGGGCTGGCTTTGGGGTCGCGGCACGTTTGGCCTTGGCTTGCTCTAACAGACTGGGCTTGGCGGTCGCCTGTGCCGCTGGTGCGGCCTTCGCTGCTGCCTTGGCCATCTGTTGCGTGAGGCTGTTGTCGTACATCTTGCTTCCACCAGAAATTCCGAGCCTTCTGGCTTCCGCCAGTTTTTGGGCTCTAGGCATCGAGTGGAATTTCTCGGCAAGATCCTGCTCCTGCGGAGTTCGGCCAAGCGAACGTGGTGTCCACTTGGGAGTGCTGAACATGTCCTTTATCTTGGCTGCGGACTTCTCTTCATGCTTGGCGACAACGCTTTTTGCCTTCGCACGAGCGGATTCCCTGGCTGATTTGACCAGATCGGACTTTGTCGCACCCAGCCGACTGATCGAGTCGTTGGCTGTGCTAGCGAGCGTGCTTTCTGATGCTGTGTTTCGGCCTAAGCGAGTGTTAGTTGCAAGTCGGTATTCCGCTCTCTTGATGCGTGCAATATCGACTCTCTCCTGCGATCCTCTTTGCATGCTTTGGGGTGCGGCCTTCGCTGCCATCGCCCGACGCTGTGCCACCAACTCCTTGGCCTTCGCCAGCCGATCCTTGACCGTCAGACCACGTTCAGCCCGCTTCTCCAGGACTTGTGCCTTCGCGGTGTTGCCAGCGGCTTCCTGTGCCTTCGCCTGAGTCTTCATGCGTGCCTTGGCCCGGCACTTTCCAAGGATGGACGCAACTTCCGGGGTCATCCCGGTCGTCTTCCATGTGCTCATCGCCTTCGAACAGAGGGGGTCTCCAGTACGCGACTTCTTGGAAGTCAGCTTACCGTTCTTCCCCTGCTGTAACTTTGTCGCACGGGCCATTCGAGGCACCCTCTTTTCGCTGCTCAGGACTTCGTCTTGGCTTCGACGTACGGGGCCAGATCACGCCCCTGAACCCAGATCGGGTCAGCACCATCGGCCTTGACCCAGACATGACCGTCAGGCCCAGTCGGCCCGTACGGCTTGCGGCGTTCGGTCACGACGACCACGGTTCCGTTGAGGTAGTCACCGCCGTAACCCGGAATCTGCTCATCCTTCGGCTCAATGCTGCGGTTGATGACGAACTTGCTGCCGACCTTGAACTCAGTCATGAATTGTCCTTGTCGCAGGTACACTTGGTCTTGCCCTTGGGCTTGGCTTTGCCTTTACCCATTGGCTTGGGGGCTGGCTTCTTGGGGCTGGCCTTGGGTGGCTTCATTGGTCGTCATCCCTAAATCGGGTGGGGTGGGATTCGCTGGCGTTCCAGGCGGGTACAGTGGGCCGAAAGCGGTCTCATCAGTGGCGTACTGGAGGAGAGCCTTCTCGGCCTGATCACGAGTCAGACCACGACGTCGCATGAGGATCTCGACCCGCGACGTGATGCCCATCTCCAGTTCAGCCTGATCGGTGGCGTCCCGTTCCTGTCCTGGGACGTCAATCTGCGGCTCGGGCCAGGAGAGCGTGAGCGTGGGCTTACGGCCGACCTCGTAGAGTGCGGGGTTCTGCCACCAGATCCCGCTGATTCTCAGAATGAGGGCCGCAAGAGCGGTCTCGTATCGCTGGAAAGCTGGCCTGCGTCCCTTGGCACGCTCGATCAGGGGCATCTGCTCCTGAATGATCGCGGCACCACTGGCCGTGGTCTGCTGAGTCATCCTCACTGCAGCCTTGGGAACACCGTAGTTCTCCAGAGCGTGGTCAACCTGATTGTTGAGGTCTTCCCAGAGGGCTTGCGTATCAACCGGGATCACCAGCGGCTCAAGGGACGGCTCGGGTGGAGCCATGCCGATCTCAGTGACCGTCCTGTCAGGCTCAAGGCGGATCACCCGGCCTGCCTGGACGATCGGACGGAACCCAGCGGCGAGATTGCGACCGAGGAGCCAGGGTCGAGCGTAGAACTGGACAGCTTCCGCGATGTCGGACAGCATCGCGTCGAGTTCGGTGTTGATCTTCCTCAGCGGCGTCCCGATGCCGTTGGTCTCGAAGTACCGGACGGGCGGGCAGGCGTGGACGAAGACAAACGGGAGTTCCCCGTAACCGTGGGGTTCTACACCCTGGAACTCAGGAACCCGGGCACCCTTGCCATAGCGGTCTGAACTATTGCTGGGTCGTCCCTGGTCAAACTTGCGTGTGATCCACGTACCAACGTTCTCAGCGTCCCACGCACGATATCGGATCTGGTTGTCGTACTTGTCGATCGTACAGACCACGGCAGGCTTGACCGCATTCTCCGGGTCAGTCCAGACCGCCATCTCCTCACGGCCCCAGAGCTTCACATCGACGGGCTTATCGGGGTCGTCGGTGCCAACGACCTGGAAGGCACAGTAGTCGTTGAGCGTGCTCAGGACGTCGGCTTCGTGCCAGAGCGTGTTGATGTCGAGAGCCTTCCAGACCTCCTGCATCCACTCGTCAGCCGCCGCGTCGTCCTCGATCGTGCGTGTCGGCCCAGGGTTGTACAGGTGCCGACAGAGAGCGGTGATGATCTCGTACGTCACCATCGAAAACCGCTTGCGACGACGCGAGAAGTCCCGGTCATCCTCAGCAAAACGCTTTTCGAGGTACTTGAACCCCTTACCGTCGAAGTAGTCCTGATTGGTCTGGGCGTCGAGCAGGTTGCCCTGCTCATTCTGAAGACCAGCCTCCACTTCTTTGCGGATGTCATCAATCGTTAGCACTAGTTCTCTCGCTCAAATAGGGCTGAACGATTGCATCAACGCGTCACTGTAGTCAGGCGAATGGCCCAACCGGGTCATGACGTCTTCTTTGTTCTCAAGCTTGGTCTTCTGGCCCACCAACTCGTAACGGAGTTCGAGGAGTTCGCCTCGCATCTGTGGCCACCAGTCGCCAGGGCTGATGCAGAACGGCGTCTGCTTCTGGCCGATCATGTGCGGGTCATCGCGGTAGGGGTCGAGCCGCTGTCGTAACTTCCAGGCTGAGAGTGATCTCAGGTTGGCAAAGTCACCCTTGACCGATGCGGAACCTCGATAAGGTCGAGCGTTGAGCCCTTCACGTTTCAGGTGGTTGACAAGGTCGCGGCCGATACCGAGTGCGTCAAAGGAACAGTGCTCATCCTTGACCATCCACTTACGGGAGAGTTCCCGCATCTTGCCTGCGGCTTCAGGCAGGCCCCATGCGGCCGAGTGAGCGACTTCGAGGATGCCAAGGTCATCCCGGACGACAATCACCGTCTTGTCTCGCCCCACCCCTTCGCCGAGGTCACAGGCCAGTCTGCGGATACCCCGGATACGCTCCATGCCAGGAATATCACGCGGCCGAATCTGCTTTGCGGCGAAGTCGAGCCAGGGTTCGGGCAGGAGTCCTTCAGCGGATACGGTCGGCCTTTGGGCCAGGATGTGGGTACGCCACCAGAGGGAGTCCTCACCGTACTTTTCCTTGTTGCGTCTGAGGAACCCCTTGTCCGCTAACCCTCGATGCGACCGCTCCTCGTGGATGTCTGGGCTATCCGTGCTCGGGACGATGATTAACTTCGTCCGCTCGTGATCCGGGATACTCGGGTCTGAGTTGTGCTGCTCGCCCCGCTTGGCTAACTCGACAAATGGCCCGTCGGCTCTCAGCGGATTGCCGAACACGACTCGCTTGGTTGGGTTCTGGGAGTCAAGGGCTTCCCATATCTCCGCTTCGAGGCCCGACGCTTCGTCGATCACCTGGAGCAATTCGCCCGCATGCTGACCTGAGAGCCGTTCAACGCCCCGTGTGGCGATGCCGAGGACTTGATGGCCCTCTGTGTCCACCACCAGCGTTTGAGGGCTGGCGTTGGCACTCTCGCTCACCTTACCGGGGAGCAGGATCTTGGATTGCTTGTGGGCTCGCCGGATCTCTTTAAAGAGCACGGTCGCCAACAGTGTTTGCGATGGTGCTGTCGTGACGACTAGTGAGCCAGGGCGGGTGTAGAGCCACCACAGGACGATGCCAGCTGCGAGAAACGACTTGCCAATCGAGTTCCCTGACTCAACGACCGTCGTCTCGTACTTCGCGATGGCATCGCAGATTTCGACCTGACGGGACCAGTACGACGGCCGACCTAAGATGTACTCGTTGAAGGCGTCGGGGTCGTGCTCACAAAGCTCAAGAGCTTCCGCGATTTGCTCGGCGTTCACGCAGTTTCTCTAGAGCGTCGGTGTTCGGCGTGGGGATGTCCTCATCACTTCCACGGTCCACCCACTGGCCCAACTCCATCGCGGTCTGCTTTTCCAGTTCCCGCATTTCCTTGAGCAGTGCGGCATCAACCGCGAAGAGATCCACAGCCATCGCTGCGGGGCCAGATCCGATCATCTTGACGTCGTGGACAAGTAATCCCGTCGTCCAGCCCGGTACGTTGGCGTGGGTTTCGTCGTTTCCACGCTCATCAATGATGCGTTGCAGTTTCCGCCAGCGGTTGTTCTGTGCCTCAACCCGCTTCTCAAGAATGGCGATCCCACGCTCGCGTACAGCGGCCCGGTACTCCTGTCGAATTGCTTCAACTCGACGGATAAACTCAGGCCGCTGACGCCATGCGAGAAGAGTTTGTCTAGTCGTGCCTACTCGTTCCGCGATCTGTGGATAAGTAAGATCGCCTTCCGCAACGAGATATGCCGCATCAGTTTGCGGCTTCGGCCACTCTTCAGAACTAAAATCAGCCAAGTTCAGTCATCCGAATCGTTCAAGCCAAACTTACTTGCAACCGCCCTTTTTCCCGCCTTTTTTCTTGCCGTAAGCGATCATGTCGAGGCTCCTTGTGATAAGGGTACAATCTCATAACGACCAACTGCTTGCTTCTCGTCTTCGGTCATCTCGGCCCACTGTCGGGTCATGACCGCCTCAAGAGCCGTGCCTACGGAACTGTCCTGCTCATCAGCAGACATCTCGGCGTACACTCTCAGGTTCGCGATGTAGGCTTCAAGTAGCGTCATGTAGTTCCCGCGTCCTGTCTCACGACGGTCTATTCGCGGGGAGCCCCGAAGGCGGCGGGGTGGATTAGTTGGCCTCTGGCTTTGGCTTGACGCGATACTCGCCCTTGATGTCCTTGACTGGGATCGCCAGCCCGCCGATATGCACAACCCCGTCCCCGAAGTGCGTGACCTCGGTATGAGTGGCGTTGAGTTTGCCGTTCTTGATCTTGATATCAAGCCGGTCCTGCGTCTGCTTGGCTCGTCGCATCTTTCGGTTCATCTCATCCACCCCGACCCACTCCATTACCGACCACCTCCCACCGTGAGCGGGGTATCGCTGTTGTCGTGAGGTCAATTGTCCTGCGTGTTCAGGCCAACCACTTTGACCTTACCAGGTGCCAATTGTACGGCTCGACCATCGGCGTCGTAGAAGTTCACCTCGTACCCCTCAATGGAATCGGGCGTGAACCCTTGACCGGCCAGCCATGACGCATCGAGTTCAACCGTGACGTCACTTTTCGGGAACGCTGGTCTTGCGTCCGTACTGAACGACAACTCGCCGTCGGGCTTAACTGCATCGACGCGACCTTCAGGCGGAATCGTGGCGGACCATTCAGACATGCGATCCTCAGTTGTATTAACCCCTGCCGTGCGGTGAGACACGACAGGGGCTCGGGCAAGGGGAACAAGCCCACAGCGACTAGCTGTCTTCAGTGACTCAGCGGGCCATCTTTGACCAGAGCCAGGATATCAGACGGCCGAGACGACGAGCAAGGTTGCCGTACCAGTCTCGGTGAGCGGAGTAGGGTCTTCCGGGGTCACTTCGACGACCGGGCCAGCCGTACCCTTGATGCCGAGTGCGTTGACCGGGGTGAGGAAGTGCTTGACGCTCAACCCCTCATCCATCGTGAACGTCGGCAGTTCAGCGTCGGGTGCCGATGCAGCCGTGAGCGGAATCGCGATATCGCTGGGGCTGGTGCCCGGCACTTCGTAGGTGAAGATGAACGAGGCGGTACGAGTATCAGACGGGACAGGCGGGCGAACAGCGATGGTCAGGGTACGGGCCACGGGGTTGAACTCCTTGAGGATGAGTCGTGCGACGGGGTCACGCTCAACGGGCGGGATGTACGGGCTGATCTGTTTGGCAAGTTCGGCCAACTCGGCCGGTGTCGCAAGACTGAAATCGAGGCGGACGCCTAGGTATCCGAACATCAGTCAATCCGGGTAGAACGCGAGAGCCATTGCCTTGCACGGCACGTCGTCGGGCGAGTTGGCTGTAAGCGACACGGTGTTGACGCCCACCACGAACACTGACGGATAGATCCCTGGGTTCAGTAGGTCCGGTGCCGGGAACGACTCGCGACCGTAGCAGTCCTGGAGCCTCGCCACCAGTAACAGGTCGGTGGGGAACTCCTGATCACCCCGGATCACGTGGACCTGAATCGCTGTCGGGAGCACGCTGCCTTTCGGCGGATCGGGAAAAGGGAAGGTGAAGTGCGCGATCCCCTCCCTCTCCTCCACATTCGACACCGCCCCAAACGTCGCATAAACCGGGCGATCCTTGATCCGCCGTGCCGTGAACAGGATCTCGCCACCGATCTGGAGGATCAAGCGTCACCCTTGGGCTTGCGTGTCGTCCTCGGCTTGGCCTTAGGCTTGTGTCCGTGGCTCGTAGTATCGATCTCATCGTCACTGTCAGGACCGAGGAGCGGGACCGACTTGGGCTTGTTGAGGATCATCCACACGCGGTCATTGTGCTTCTGCCTGCGATACAGCAAGTTCCCAAGAGCGACAAGAGCGAGGATCAGTGCCGCGATTGCGTTGATGATCGACGTGATTGACTCTTGCAAGACCGGCTCGAAGAAGGCCAGCGGAGTCCACGACTTGCCCCACATCACCCAGACGAATCCAATCCCGGCAAGCCCTGCGTGGAGAAGACTCGCGTAGTCGTAATCCATATTTGCGGCCCTTGTAGCTAGCGAGGGTGCTTGCATGCTCATTGAAAATACCCTGCTAACCGTAGGCCGTGTCTTTTCACGACATCCTTTTTTGTGAACTCGTGAAAAATAATGCCGCCTGCTGTCATGATCACGACTTCTTAACGCTCGCGATCAGGCCGAGACCTTGGTGGGCAGATTGTGCCGTGTCGCAAGTCGCTGCTTCCAACGGTGCAATCTACGTTCGGAGACACCGCATTCCTTGGCGATCTGAGCCCAGGTCTTCCCCGACGCTCTGAGTTTTGCGGCCTTTTGCAGCCAATCGGGCAATTTTCGCAAGTCGGTATCTCCTCATGGGGTGTATTGTCCACACGTCAAATACACTCCCGTGAAGTTGTAACTTGATATATTGTAGCGTCTTGAATATACTAGTGACATGTCACTTTGATCCGAATGGAGGCACCCTTTGCCGTCAAGTGACCGGGTCTTACTGGAGTGGCTGATCTCCAAGGCAAAACGTGCCAGGGGTCTCCCGCTCTCCAAAATCCCGAGCGATGAGGTGGACACACTCCGCTCCCTGGAGGCGTCCCGCTCGGTTTATCTCACCGACAATCCACCGATGGTCTGGATCGCACCCTCGGTCCTCAAACGTCGCAAGATCCAGCGACCCGCGAATACGGTCGTGATCTCTGAGACCGATCTACCCTACGACGCTGCCCGCCTTGATGAGATGCCTGGATCGGATCGTGACCCACTGACGATCCTGGTCACGGATGAGGAGGATCAAGGACTGTCTCGACGTGATGACGGCGTTCTGTCCCGTCGTCCCGAGTACAGGCCAGTGATCACGCTCGTTGGCTGCTGTGCGTGGCCACCACCCGGCACCGTGATCCGTGACATCCGTGGCGAGCGTGTGATGGTCCTGTCCCAGAGTCGCTGTCCGGTCTGCAAAGCACCCTCTGGCAAGCCAGACATCAAGTGCCTGGTCTGCGATCACCGGGCACCCAAGAGCGTCGAGAAACCCGCGAAGAAGAAACGGCCTGCCAAGTTCCGACCCAAGGGAGCACCCGCTGTATGAGCAAGCGACGCAAAGCGTTTGAGGTTGTCTACAAGGAAAAGGGTGCCGGGTTTCTCGGTGTCCCGTGCTTCATGGTCCTCCAGCCTGAAGAGGACCGCGAGCCGTGCGTAATGAACTGCGGCGACGACGATTGCACGGGATGGTCAAACTGCTCTGTGATCGATCGCGACGGCACTTACGCTGGCTTCGACTGCTACCACGTTTACGAGTGCCAGATGCGAGACGTGGACATTTACAGGCCGGGTGAGGTCGTGGAGGACGAGACACCATGCCCCGAATAGCCGTCAAGCACCCGTCAGGCGTCCACCTGATCTATTCGACGGTCGTGGATGACTTCCTCGGCGGCTCGTTCAGTACGGAGCGACTTGCAGACGCTTACCGCATGATGGACGCCCGCGATGTCCCGATCTACTCGCCGTCGTTTCTCGACCCAGAGATACGCGACTCCCCAGACCAGTGGGAAAAATACTGGTCCACGTCCGTCATGATAAACGGAGCCCGCAAAACAGCGGCCCGCATCAAGGAAATCCTCGATAGGCCAGTGGATGAAGGGCTCAAATGACCCTCGATGAATACCTGACCCTCCACCCCACACCCTGGACCGTCCACCCGTGCGGCTGCAAGGACGTGTGCTGGTGCAGGACGATCAAGTCAGCCAAGTCGGAAGAGGACTACGTGGTTGGTGCGGGATCGCTCAATGAGGTCGAGGCCAACCTGCTCGCCGCCGCACCGGACATGCTCATCGTGTGCGAGAAACTGGTGGAGCACTGCGACCGCATTGGGCTTGAGGTTGAAATGGTGCGATCAATCGTTGCCAAGGCACGAGGAGCCAGCCATGAGTGAGCGTCGGTACAAGTGGGGTGATCCGGTTTGGGTCAAGTCTGGCGATACAACGATGCCAGCAATCGTCATGGCTGGTAATCGCGAGAACCCCTTCGTGGTTTACCTGAAACCCGATAATGACTGGCGAGGCGAGAGTTTCCCGCACAGCGACATCTCGCCCCGAGATGACGACAAGCCGAAAACGTGGAGGTTGCCGCAGGAGGGGGATACCGTTCGGATTCTCGTGAGCGATAACGGCCACATCGCGGGAGATTCCCTCGTAGGCAAGGAAGTCACGATCAGGTCTGTCGATTGGGCTGATGCTTACCCGATTGAGATCGAGCCGAACTGCCAGTTTGACCTATCCCAAATCGCACTCGTCCGTCTCCATGACGAACCCGCCACTGATCGGTTTGCCGCCCCCGGCAAAGTGATCGAGCCCTCCACGATCAAACTGGACTCCATCGTCAAGATCAACAGCCCAGGCTCGCCGTTGCACTGCGAACTGGTCAAGGTTGTCGCAACAACGTATTCCGGCGACTCCTGCCAAGTCCTGTGCCTTGATGGGCACACCAGAGTGGTCAAGGCGGAAGAATGTGTCCCCAGTCCTGGCATCACAAACAAGGCGTGGGAGGAAGCATTTGAGCATGACAGCAAAATCAAACCATCGATGCCAGAAGAGCCCACCTTCGACCCGGTCGCAAAGGCTCGTCACTACAACCTCCACCCGAGCGGTGTTGAGTGCATCACGATCGTTGAACACTTCGACTTTGTCATCGGCAACATCATCAAGTACGCCTGGCGAGCAGGGCTTAAATTCCCGGAGAAGCGGTTAGAGGATCTTCGGAAGTGCCTGTACTACGCATCGCGGGCTGTTTCGCGAGAGGAGGCGAATAATGCTTGAGGCATTACCCGGCTTTTGCCTCCTGTTGCTGATCGTGGCAGTGAGTGCCTTGCTCGTCTGGGGCCAGAGAGTCAACGAGCCCAAACGAATGCAACGCCATCGGGCTCAGATGAAAGCGTTTCTCGCTGAACAGTGGCGTAAGACACAGCAAGAGTTTGAGCAAATGCCCGACGTCGTTCGGCCTGCCACCACTAAGGAGACCAACGCTTGAAGCTCACCATCGCCCGCCGCCCGCTCTGGACCGCCATCGGCCGTGTTGTCGGCATCATCCCGAACAACACGCCCAAGCCCATCCTCAAGAACCTGCTCCTCACGGCTGGCGACAACGAGTTGACTGTTGAGGCAACAGACCTCGAAGTCGGTGTCCGTGTGCTGCTCACAGGTGCCAGAGTGAGCGAATCAGGCCGGGTGCTGATCTCCGCAACCAAACTCAACGAGATCCTGACCAAAGCGTCCGACACCGAGGTGGACATCGAGACCGACGACGACAAGGTCGTCATCTCAGGCGAGCGGTTCAAGTTCAAACTGCCCAGCGACGATCCAGACGGCTTCCCGTCGATTCCGGCCTTCGAGGCGGACGATTACCTCGTGCTTGACGGCCCCAAGTTCAAGGAGGCGATCAAACGCACGATCTATTCCACCGACGTCGAGAGCACACGTTACGCACTCGGCGGGGTCTGTCTTGACCTCAACAGCGACCCTTGCTTCGTAGGCACAGACGGACGACGACTGGCTCGTCAGTTCGCAGTAACCTCGGTGGAGGGTTCGGAGGTCTCGACCCGTACAGCACTGGTGATCCCGTGCAAGGCTCTCAAACTGATCGATAAGAACCTGTCCGACGTCCCGGTCCACTTCTCGACCGACGGCAAGTCTGCGTTGCTGAGGATGGGTGACTCGACGATATACACCCGACTCGTGGAAGGCCGCTTCCCACGCTACATCGACGTGTTCCCCGCTGGCGAGTCGGTCGCGGTCGTGACCCTGCCCGTCGCGGACCTGCTCCGTGGTGTTGAGCAAGCCTCGATTCTCACGACCGACGATTCCCGTGGCGTGGACTTCGAACTGTCCACGAACAAACTCACGCTCTCGACCAATGTCACGGACTCAGGAGCCGCGAATATCGTGGTGGTCTGCGACTACGACGGGCCAACAGTGCCGATCACGTTCGACCCGCGATACCTTGCCGACGCCCTCAAGTCCCTGCCCGGTGACGGGTCGGTCACGCTCAGGTTGATTGACCACAAGTCGGCCGCGATTCTCCAGACTGGCGACGGGTTTGACTACGTCGTTATGCCGCTGACAAGGGACCGATGAGCAAGCGTGTACGCTACGTTACAATGCATTCCACCCGACGACGATCAATCGTTTGGCAAGACGGTATTCAAATGGTGCGGTCCTGGATCAAATATCCAGGACACATCCACTACTGCCTTGCATGGTGCGACACTTACGGCTACGTCGTGCTGAATGATCCTCGGTTTGAGCACGCGAGGGGCAAATGGCTGCTGAGGGGCAAGCAGATTCTTCGCGAGTACGACCACTAAAGGATCACGAGATCGCTGACAATGGATAGATGAGCCATGCCGAAAACGATTGATGGGGTTGAGATTTACGGCGGCGAGATCATCTGGAATTGCTGGATGCAACCCTGCCGGGTCGATCCTGTGATCCCAGGCCGCAAAACGTCGGCATGGGGACCGATAAGGGCTCCCGAAAAACTGCAACTCGATTATCACGTCGTTGATTGCTACTCAACCCGTTCAGCCGCAATCGCAGCCGAACGCAAATTAGTCCTGGAGCGACTTACCGAGGTACAACGGGAACTAGCACGCCTTGACGCACTCGAAGCAACACCCGAAGACGACTTACCCTCCACCTGATTGCCCTCTTAAGGATAACGCAATGCCCTACAATGGTCCCGCGCCGGACGGTCCCAAGCCGCTGGCTTCCCCGGCCCCGCCGCCGCCCAAGTATCCGCCAGAACAGAAGGTATGCCAGATATGCAGCGGCCCCTGGGATGGACTTCGCAGAATGACTGCCCGTGGACTATCGGGCAACTGGTGCTGGCGATGCTTTGAAACGATGATGATAGACCGGCACGAACGGGTGGCTGAGTACCCGCAACGCTAAACACAAGAGCCGCCCGGCCCCTTTCGGAGTCGGACGGCTTGTTGTGTTTTTGGAGCCCCCGCAGGTCTTTAACCTGCCTCACCACGCACTTCCGGTCAGCTTCACCGGGCCACGTGGGTAAGCCCTTCGACGGACAGGGGCGTTGAGTTGAGAGTCTGAATTCGCCGCCGCCGAGGTGGATTCGAACCACCACAGCTAGGTTTGCAACCCGGCCTCTACCATTGAGTTTACCGGAAGCGACGACCAGACTCAGTAACAGGGGCAGGAATCGAACCTGCGGCCTCAAGGTTATGAGCCTTGCGAGCTACCACTGCTCCACCCTGTTATGTTGCCCCGGTCCATTTCCCCTCGGGCCAAGGGGCTTTGCTCGGTT
>ERZ724505.1460-NODE-1460-length-12902-cov-4.096832_pt1 | contig 12902 bp, 10 predicted proteins | sample MGYA00376038_ERZ724505 | MGnify/ENA primary metagenome ERZ724505 (study PRJEB28724, sample SAMN07190884) | wastewater metagenome | isolation source: effluent of sewage treatment plant in Hong Hong | place: Hong Kong | collected 2016-03-17 ... | reverse complement strand
GGCTATTCGCTTCAGGATGGAGTTTCCTTTCTCGCCTGCTGGCCTCGATTATAAGGGACAAGATGCTAGAAAAAAATATAAGATATATGCCAAAAAAATAAACATTATTTATTGTCGTGTGTATAATTGTTTTAAATATTAATAAATGTCAAAGATAAAATATCACAGTTATGCTCAGTTGAAGAGCACACCAAGTAACAGTAGCACTAAATTATTTTATGATGACCCATTCCTCTTGACTGTGGAGGACACGCTAGAGGAAGATCGTAAGAATAAAGCCTATGAGGAGTTAATTAATGGTCGTGGAGTGCCGGTACCAGCTGTAGGGGACATTGTAAGCGGTACTATAGTGTACGTGAACCAGGATGGAATGGGGATTGAGTGTGGATACAAGTCTACTGTCGAGATTCCGTGTCGCGGTAAAGACGCTTCTATTGTTAGGTCTTCATCAGTCGGCGAAGTGGTTGATGTATCTATCACAGATATAGTAGAGGCTCCTTATTCTATAATTGGATCAGTAAGTACTGCTCTTTCTATAGCTAGAAATGAGGAGATGCAGGACCTTATAGGTAAGGGAATACCGGTAAGTGGTACTGTTGTCGAGTACATAAATCATGGACTATATCTAGTTGCAGAACTAGACATAAACGGGGTCTCGGATGAGATAAATATATTCGTTCCAGCAGCACTTATAGGAAACGGTATGCAGCAGGATCAGGACATTGTTGGAGAAGACATAACTGTATTGCTACAGTCTTACAATCCTATAACTGGCAATTTTGTGGGTTCTAGGAAACACTATATGGAGGCATTGTCTATTGAAGCTATAAAAGAGCTACAAAAGTATCCGACAGTATATACTGGGACTGTGACTGGGATAGGCAAGTCTGCTTCTGGACAGTACTTCGGTGTTTTCGTGCAGTTCAACGAGTGCCTTACAGGCATGATACATAAGGCTAACATAAATCCGGACTGGGCTGACAGGCTAGGTGAGATTGAGAAGGGTCAGGAGATAGACTTCTATGTTAAAGATGTAGTTGACAACAGGATTATCCTGACGCAACAAATAAAGAAGTCTATGTGGGACACTCTTAAAGAGGGCGACAGAGTGACGGGTAAGATAAAACGCGTTATGTCCAACGGACTCTTCGTGTCGCTAGACGATGACACGTTTGGTATTATACCAATATCACAGGTATCGCCCGATACTAACACCAATTTCAATGCAAAGATAAGGGTTGTAGTATCAAAGGTCGATAGACTGAAGCGTAATATTATACTGGACCTCGCGTGATATATCACATTAATAATTAATGAAAGAAGCCATGCTCTCAAGAGCATGGCTTCTTTTTTTCGTACGACAAGAATGCCTTGTGACAGTGCTGACTCTCTATAGCGTCGAGTATCATCACCATATATATGCCAGTAGAAGTGAGAGTGCCGGTGTGTTCGTTGGCTCCCAGGACGTAAGATATTGTCTGTGGAAATACTCCGAACCTGTGCTTTGATTGTTTAGTTATAAACAGCACGTTGAACAGTGGCGAGAATATAAGGTTGCCCACAACGTCTTTCGCTATGGCTATGTTCTCCTGTTGCTCGTCGAGCAAGCCTAATGCACTGTTAAATGTCTTGTTCCACCATGTAACTATTACTGATGATAGTATGCCTACTGGAGATAGTACCACGAGCAGTATCGTGGCTACAAGGTTTAGTATGAATCCAACTATTTTGTTCATAACACTATTATCTGGTTGTTGTTGAATATATATTGGCCCTTATCGTCCTTTCTGGTAAGTATGAAGCCTACAACGCTACTTGTCATCCATTCGTTTATAGCTTCAAATATGTCGTCATAGCAATTGGGACTTACTGCCATGGGCGTTCTCGTCGGGTCTACCACTAGATTGGTGTAGTCTGCGAACATGTCGTTAATGTTTATTCCCCTTGACCAACTTATACTCTGGTCTTCATTCACGGTCTTCAACAGCTCGTATACGTTAGTGTTTATCATCCTGCTCTCGTATTCGAAGAAAGACTCCAAAAATATACCGTTTTCGAATGATGCCTTTACTAGGCCCAGTCCGTCCAGTATCTTATAATTTTCCTTGTTTATTACTATTTCTATCATGAGTTATTTGATTGTTTTTATGCTGTTGTAGAATCGGTTATTAACCCCAGATTCGCTAGTGCTGTCAGCAGAGATGCTAATGCCGCATTACCTCCACGACTACCTGTAACGGAAGGCTTAGTGATTGCAGAAGCCCCCAGAAATCCTATAGACCCACCAGAATACCCTATAGTCAATGCGCCTGCATCGGTACAGTTGAATATATTATTACCGCCACTAGTTTGCATTGTTAATGCTATACTGCTTGTTCCCGTAAATGCGCCGGTATTAAACGTCGGCTTGAAAAAAAATCCGTACAGCGTCTGACTGTTTGCACCTGCACTAATCGTTTGTTGAATGACCGTTCCTGCTATAGATACAGATGTGGTATTGGAAGTATTATTTGCCGATGTGACAGAAAACCCTGCAGCCGAAAATGAGGCAGCAACAGAAGTACCAATAAAAACATTGCCAGTATTTCCAAAGGTGGCCCTTATAGTTGGGGTAGAACCTGTGGCTATTACTACGCCAGAACTATTACCAGAACTCCTGCCTTGAATTACCATAGATCCCTGTTGGCCGCCTGGTGCATACCCATATATTTGAGCGTTAGTGCTGTTGCTTTGCAAAGAGTTGTATGCTGACGCATTTGTAAAAACTATAGCACTAGATGTATACACGTCACCGTTTCCACGAACAGAGAATATAGTCGTACCATTATCTTGTCCGTCAATAAGAAATTCCGAAGAAGTCTTAGTACCAGAATATCCAAGATTCAATATCATGACTTTTGTAGAAGTTGCAGCCGATGTAGTTATATGTCCCTGTATAGCAGTGGCAGTAGTTCCTGTAGAAGTATATCCGCCGGTGGTAGCATATATTCCGTGGTATGCTCTGCTGCTATTGCTGTTTCCATTCGCTATAAAATATCCAGCATATCCTGTCTGACCAGCTAGAGCCTGTGAATAAATGCCATAAGTCACTCCAGAACTACTATCAGCAGCCCTTGACGTTGTGTAAATCCCGTATGTGCCAGAAGAAGAAGTATTTGAACTATTCTGATTGTCAAAATATCCGGCATAGGATGCCGCAGAGGTATTAGGAGAAGTGCCGTCTGTTAGTATAAACGATGCCAGCCTGTTATTTGAAGAGCTAGAGCCTACACTTACGTCTAGCGTATATGCGGGAGTCTTCACCGTACCGGCATTTACCGCACCCAGTGCCAGCCAGTTATTTGCCTGCGAGTACACCATTAGCGTACCAAGCAATATATTACCCTTGGTTGCATTCGATGTAGATATTAAATTTAGACTACCGCCAGATGCCGTGTCGCCGACCAGCGTGGTACCTCCAGACAGTCCTAGGTTATTAGCCAACAGTGTTGCAGAAGATAAAGGAAACGTATATGTACCAGAACCACCTGTAGGGAAAGCAAGAGTCGGTGTAAGCGTACCTGTAGTGGTTATGCTGGCACCAAGAGTTATTGTCATACCAGTATTAGCGACACCTGTGCCACCGTATTGTCCAGATATAACGCCTGCATTCCATGTAGCAGATGTAAATGTCTGCCCGCCATTTATCAGGGCTATTGTGCCTGCAGTGTCCGGTAATGTCCACGTCCTGTCTGCTGTTAACGTAGCAGAAAGTGTCCTCACGTAGACGTCTGTTCCATTCTTCCTTACCCAATTAAATCCTCCAGTTGATCCAGCATACAGCCTAAATCCGGATGACGAGCCTGCAGAAGGTGCCGATGATTGTGCTAATAACTCTATGTATCCGCTGCCTCCTGTGCCCTGTATTAACAACCTTGTTAATGAGGGGGTAGCAGACCAAGAAGGCGCAACACCTACTCCGTTGGATATTAGCACGCTACCGCTTGCAACTGCTGCAAGTCTAGCAAATGTTGTCGTTGTATCAGCATACAACATGTCTCCTATTGCACTACCGGCAGATAGGTCCGTGTTAGTACCACCATATGCCAATCCTATTTTAGTACCATTCCATATAGCATTACTAAATGTCTGTCCACCGTCTAACAGGGCTATTGTGCCTGCGGTATCTGGTAAAATCCATGTCCTATTAGCAGTAAGTGTTGCAGAAAGTGTCCTCACATAGACATCTGTTCCATTCTTCCTTACCCAATTAAATCCTCCAGTTGATCCGGCAAACAGCCTGAATCCTGTTGACGAACCCGCTGTCGTATTAGAAGATTGAGCTAATAACTCTATATAACCGGCACCCGTTGTGCCCTGTATTAATGCTGAATCTATGGATACAGTAGTAGACCAAGACGGTGACGCACCAACGCCGTTGGATATTAATACCCTACCAGTTGCTACTGCCGCCAGCCTAGCAAACGTGGAAGTCGCATCGGCATATAATAGGTCTCCTATCGCGCCTCCTGTAGATAGGTCCGTGTTAAGGCCTCCGTTTGCAAGTCCCAAAAGAGATGTTCCTACGGCACTACTACTTGCCAGGTTAATGCTACCGAAAGCTATGGCGGTACCGCTCCTCCTCATGACCTGGTGGTCTGACCCGGCAGATATATCTGCCGGGTCTGCAACGGCATTCGTGGCATTGCCTTTCAGACTGAGCGCTGACATCTGTTCCATCATGCTGTTTGCTACCCTGTTCGCCCCTATCGTGGTCACACCGGTGTTGGATATAGTTATATCTCCGGTAACCTGCGTTGGTGTAGCTGTATTGGCTGCATTACCGAGTATTATGTATGATGCCGTAAGGGCGTTGCTAATATATGTTGTGGTGTCTATTGTTACCTGGCCATTGCTTCCCGTAGTCTTCAGGAAGCCGTTGTTTGTCAGAACGGGCAGATACAGTACGTGCGATGCGTCGAACATCAATAGGTTTGTGGATGAGGTAGCGTCGCCTATGGAGAACATGCCGCCATTTATACCGCTGGCATTCGACGTGCTTATTATGCTATATGCCCTACCACCAGTTCCTGAATTCTGAATTGTTATACCGGTTTCTGTGCTTGAAGATTGTACTTTAAACTGGTACTTTCCCCAGCCGCCAGCAGTGCCATTGGAAGCTATGTTTAATACGGTGCCATTGAAGGTGAGTGCCGAACTAGTAATGCCTCCCATTGTGGTACCATCGCCATATACTATTTCGTTAGCATTGTATACTGTTCCGTTGCTAAGCGTGTTCCATGTGCCGGACTCCCTAAACTTGAACTTGCCGGTAACGGTATCGTAAGCAATGTGTCCGTTGATAGGTGTGGCGATGTTTGATATGTCCAGTCTAGGGAACAGCACAGCCTTTTCAGTCGACTTGAATTCGACCAAAGTGGAATCGCTCGCAAGGTCTGTCGAGCCGAACATGAAAGTGCCGTTAGAGCCTATAGAATACAGGTCTGTCACGGCAGAGGACTCGTCCGTGTGCGTTGCTAGCATCTTGTATATCAACCCGTCGGCTGTGGACTTGACGGTAAACTGGCTGGTCAGAGTGGCTCCTGAATAAGAGCTGTACTCTACCTGTGCCTCCTCGTTGACACCTATCTTTCGCCTTATTATAACATCTTCTGACATTAACTTATATATTAAATGGAGCATGGCACAAAACGATTCGTGCGAGTCGGGATATATAATATAACCATGAGAATTAAGGAGCTTAAAATAGGAAATGAAGTGTTAAGAGGCGCTAATGCAGAGCAGCGACTCCACGGTTCTTCACACGACTGGTTATTGGCATGCGAGTTCGATGATGCAGTCGTCGAGATAGTAAACGGCTCGGTCATATGGAAGGAGGGCATTATGTATTGGGGGGAAGTCGAGTGGTGCATATTCGAGGGTGGCAGCATAAGAGGCGGAACTTATAAGCACGGCATATTGAGGAGTTCAGTGACCACTGCCAAGAATGTTGACACGTCGAATCTATTAAATATAAAATGAGCCAATGGCAAAAAAGAAGGTTATAGAGACGGAGATCGTGTTGGTTGACAGCAGCGAGTACTACGTAGACATGGACGTAGAGGGAAAGTACTGCTTTACAATAATGCATGCCAACGGCAGGACGCAGACAACGTGCATGCTCGAAGCAGCTGCGCTCTGCGTGAACAACAGGAAGCTGCCCGTAGAACTGTATAGTCTGCCTATGTGCTACAACCAAGTCAATATAGAGTCAGTGCTCATGATCCTGAGCGGCTATGCCATTTCTGGCGAGGAATGGATTGTGGAGTGGCACGAGGTAGCCGACGAGTACAAAAACAAATTCTTCGAGAAAATCGAAAAAATATACTATACTTGTAATAGCTTTGGAGAGCTCGTAGATTCGCTCGCTGAGCATTTTAATATGAGCGTGATGTTAAACTTCGCGATGGAAAATAACTATATAAAGATATGAACAAGGTAAACTGGTTTGACCTAGACGGCTCTTTGTGGAGCATCGATGCCAAGTGGTGGATTGTAGACAAAAACAACCCGGAGAAGTGCGTGCTTAAAATATCACAGGAGGAGGGCAGTCTCATTCTGAGTGGCATATACAAGGGCTATGGTAATGCCATAAGGTATAATGGCCTTGAGGGGTGGATTTCCAATGACTTGTACGATAGGATAAAAAGCGTCAAAAAACTGAAGCTAGAAGACATAGGCATATCATTCAGGGAGTTCTCCAGCGAGGACTTTTTGAACCAACAGGCAGACAACATACAGTTTCTCTTGCATAATTTGGAACATGTGGAAAGGGAGACCATAAGCCTGCTAACCGCACGCGGAAACAAGAGGCTTCACGAGACCATGTTGCAAAAACTCAGAGAGAGGTTGAGTGCAGACGACCTAGACATTGTTATAGACAAGGTTTATTTCGTGAACGATGAGAATCTAACCAGGCACACAGTACAACCGGCCTTAAAGAAAAGCATGATAATACTGGAGCACATGATAGGTTTTCGAATAGAAGATGACAGATTTGTGGACATAGAGCAGGAGCGATATGGTATTTCGACTTTCTTCGATGACGAGAAACACAACATTGACACTGCACTGACAATACAGTCTATTTACGACGACCTGCTAGTCAATACTAAGTCGCCGCTAAAGAAGGAGATCATAGACTACGTAGACTCCATAATGCCAGTTTTGAAGACTTATCACATAACTAACAACAGGGTGAACCCGTTCGAGGAGAAAGAACTGGTAATAAAAAACAAGTCTTAAGACTTGTTTAGAATCCGAATTTCCTCTTGGCAGAACCCAGCATCGAGTTGAATCCGCCCATGTTACCGATGCCCATCTGTTGCTGTTGTTCCCTCTGCTTCCTTTCGTGCTCTGCGCTCTTCTCATTTTTTGCATTCAGGAGCATTATGTATTCCTCGAACTCGTACCATGGCAGGTTATTAATGTGAGCAGGAGATACGTCCTCCTGGTCCATAAATTCAAACTTATTTTTTAACAAGGGCTTGAAGGGCTCCTGGAGTAGCGAACAGGCCACGGAGTCCGCCGGGAAAGGTAAAGTCGGCGCGCACCTCCGTACCGCACCTACATTTTTTCTTTAATCCGGATATACCGTATTTACCTTTTTTCATCACGTCGTCTATAATGTCCCACTTGTCCTCATCCATGCGAGTAAACTCAAACAACAGGGCGTCCCAGTCCTTGTCTGTCATGTTTTGTTTGGGCGCCAACCATGCACCAACTGTCATAAACGCTACATTTGGCTTCTCTTTCTTTGCGGCCTTTCTAAGCGTGAACGCGTACAGCGAGTCTTCCAGCTTTATGGTTGGTGGGACCATGTTTATAGTGGTTCCGTTTTCCATAATTATGGTATAGCCGCCTATCTCAGCATTGAAGAATTCGTCTAATATCTCGTCTGACTGGAAGAACTCGAAGTTCTCAGGCGTCAGGTTTACCAGGTTCTCCTCGTTGCACATGTGACATGTCACTTTCTCGCTGAGGGCCTTCGCTTTCTGTTTTGTAACCCTAGAAACAAATACCACAAGGGCCAGTTTGTCGAAGCTGTATACGTCCTCGTATGTGCCTATGGTCCCGTCAGCGTATGTTACGCGAACTGTGGACTTTAGCATTTCCGTCATCTTGACCGACCTATCGTAGGGGTTGGCCTCGTCCATAGTGGAGAACGCTTGTATTTCGCCGACTTTTGCCGGTCTCACTGCTATATGCGTGCCCGGCTTATAGAATTTACCCATAGGCAGCCAGTGTAATGGTGCCTCTAGGTATTCCGTAACATTGCTTACAGGATTCAAGACACTCTCGTCGACTTTTTTCCTCAGGTTGCCTATGTGTTGAAACTCCTGACTACTATTACTATTATCTTTATTAAGATAATCCAATAGGGGGTCGTTATTATTGTTATCACTCATAACATTATGTATTGTGGTGTCCTTTGGCCACCAAAAATTCAGATAAAATAAAAAAGACCCAATATAGTGTTGGGTCTTTTTATATAAATATGATAATCAGTATATTATGAAATATACAAGTCTTCGAACCAGTCGCACACAAATCCTGATTCGCACTCTAGTATTTCTGTTGTGTCGTCCCATGACAAGTCGAACCCAGATATACCTACAATCTGTGCGTTTCTATAGGTGACGCGGCGGATGACCTTGCCTTTCTTATCGTGTTGGTTTACTATAATGTTTCCTATGATCTCCTTCTTGTAGTGGGTCTCGCCAGTCTGTGAGTTCCATACCAAGTCATACCAAGCCTTAAGCGCGTTCCATATGTAAACGGCACCCTTGTCGTTCTGGTTCAGGTTGTGCTTTATTTTTAGGTCCTGTATGTGGGTCTGCGTAGGAAGCGTCACGAACGCACGCGTGCTGAACTTGAACCTCTGTGTCTTAACCTCAATATCAGGAGTCAACGGCAAGGATATACTGCGGGCATTTTCAAGCTGTAGCTTAACATCCGTGGCAGGCCTTGCCAGTATTGTCGGAAAGTCGAATGTTATCTCGAATAGCGCTTTATATATTGGCTCTTCGTTTTCGAAGTGCGATTGTACGTTTGACCAAAATGGTAATGGCATATTATTATTATTCTGTTGTTTGTTCTTTTTTTATATATTGTGTATTGCTTTTAGATTTTTTACACAACACAGTTTATATACCTTACTACCGCTGTCATATTTTTATCATATCCCATCTTTACGAGCACGGATTTCCTAAAGTTGAACCTGTTCTGTCTTCTGTGATCCCTGACAACCCAGAAATAATTTGGACCGGTATCTCTAGTCAGAGAGAATCCTATACTTATCAGAGATGGTTTGCTTTATTTTTTCTCTTATTTCTACATTATTTATATAGAATCGTTTGGAACAGTGTGAGCCATTCATATTTTATGTGTTTCCACATACTTTATCAGATCTTCTTTCATGCTATTATATTATCTCAAATAATGTTATAAGTGCACTAAAAGAGAATAAAAAGAAAAAACCCTAAATATAAGATATTTAGGGTTTTTTGGTATGATAATTATTTATGATTACGAAGTTTTTCTTACGAATCCTGTAGAGGCAAGTCTGTCTGTGCCCACCACATTTATTTGATTTATAAGAACCAGCATGCCTTTAACTATCTCTACCTCGGTGGTTAATATACCGAACTGATTGTCTATCACTTCCGAGTCATTGTTGCTAGAGTCACATATGTTGTTGAAGTTGTACAGTGCCGAACGATTCAAGAACCTGACACATATATTGTCGGCATCTCTCTTTATCTTAGCACGTATTTCTGGCGTATTGAACTTGTACTGGTAAGGCAACAGCATGTCGTATAGCTCGTTCTCCAATTCTATAAGCACCTCCCTAGAGTGCAGGAATGATAGCGATGACAAAGGCTCGTTAGACGCGGTGTTTTCCGTCTCTATCTGGAAGCCATTGTTCTTCTTGTACACTATCGGGTTGGCACCCATCTTGTTTAACTCTTCTATAGCGGTAGGGCTAAGGTCTGTTTCCACGTTACCTATTCCTATTATCTTGCCCTCAGTAGGACCTGCAGCTATGGTGTACGGATATATCCCGGCAACATTACTGTTGTTTTTCCTCATGTAAGTATTCATCGCGAACACGGCAGGTGGCATGTTCAATGGCCTGTCGTTGTCGTCTACGGTCAGGTAAGGGTAGAAGTAACCGACACAGCTCTGGCCAATGCCGTCCGCAAATGTATACAGGGTCGTAGGTGATTGGCTAAGATCGCCACCCTTACGTACATACTCGTAGTTTATGGTACCGTCTGCGTTAACGAATGAAGGCGAGCTAGAATTCTTGAACATCTTAGCAGATGGCATGTTCAGGAAACCTATACAATTTAACCTTGCGCCACATATGTCGGCCAGCTGTTGTTTGCTGAACTCTGTCAAGCCAAGACCGAAACTGTCTACCAGATACCTGAAGGAGAATGTCTCCTTGTTGGTTATGGCATCGAAGAGTGGTGTGTTCTTGCCTATGACGTCAAGTATTTCTGACTGACGAGCCTCTGTACCATCAGGCATAGCTGATGCAGGCACTTTGAAACCTGCAAGTAAGATACCCTTGTAGGTGCTTATGTAATCGTTTATGCTGGTATACCTTTCAGTCTGGTAGTCATTCTCGCTGGAACCGTAACCTGTAAGGTCTATTTTCGCATCACATGTTATCTCCACATAGTTTACGTTGTTAGCAGTGTTGCCAGACCATGCCTTCCTAGAGATTACCCTAGTGAGCTTCTTCGCAACCTCGCCTGGCTCAAGTGCATCAGTATCTACGTATGCTTTCAGGTAGTCGCCAACGGCTATTTCTCCGTACCTTGTAGCATCTACCAGCACTTTGTTGTCCGTTTGCACGTAACCCACAGGGCTTTCTATCTCTACGGTCTGCCTGTATGCAGACTTGTTGCTATAAACCACTATGTCCTGATTGAGCGTCAGCGGTGTGGTGTCTATGACGAATGGCGATGTGAAAGCATTGTCAGCATAAAATTCTACCTTCAACACGTCTGCTATAGTATACATTTTCAGGTATACTTTGTCGTCATAACTGTATGCGCCGATCGTCTCACCCAAAGTCTCGTCAGTAACTGTCTGAGAAACTTTAAATGCGGTTTCGCTAGAAAGAGACAGTCCTGTGACAGAGGTTTGGCCGTCTGCCGTGAAAGTGAACAATCCGTTATTCACAGAGTGTCCGGTAACCCACAGCTTGAATCCAGATTGCATTGCAGCAGTGACCTGTGACGTAGGCAATATGAAATAATTGAATCCGTCTATCAAGTTTTTCTGGAATTTCACATTTGTCAACTCGCCTATGCTAAGGTAGAAGTAGTCGTACGTGTTTATCTTGCCGTCGTAGTAGTCTTTATACATGCTACTGTATTTGGCAACGACACCCTCTGTACCAGACGCGGCAGATGCCTTAGTCTTAAGCGATGTGGATGCCATTATGAACTCGTCGTCTACGAAGTAGAATACGAAATTACCGGCAGCAGGCTCTGTCCTTATGTCCTCGCCACTTATCAATATAGATATGTTTGCGTCTGCAGTTGTAACACTGCTGTTATCAGACCATATAGCATCTGCCAATGATAACTTGAGGCCGTTCGCATCTATTATTACAGACGTAGACATGCTGTAGGATGCCACAAGAGCATTAAAGAACTGTTTGCTCCTCCATGCCGCATAATTAGCTTTAGTTACGGATGCTGTGTCGGCAAAAGTTATATTTAACTCGTCGTCGCCAGATGCATTGACTATTATGTCCGTGCCAGAAGTGCCTATAGTTAATGGACTATAAGCAGAGCCTGTCCAAGAGATTGGCACATAAGTGTTTTTATAAGTGCTGTTAGAAACCGCGCTCCTGATTATGTAACCCAGTACGGTAGACGAGTTGGAATACGATGATGGATATACTATTCCAGCCGTCACTAATTCTTGTTCAGACGATAATTTATAAATATTATTGTCTTTACCGTTAAGCTCGGTGCCCTCTATCACGCTCAGTGTGCCGGTGCTGTCTATTACTAATGTGTCTATCCTGTAATTAGAGTACAACACTTCCAGTGATGTTACTGCACCGCTAGTAACACCGGTTACTTTCATTATACAGTCTGCTCCATTTGTATCAATTAAAACTAAGTCGCCAATCGCATAACCAGTACCAGCACTACCAGAGTGTGGTATAACAGATGTTACTGCTCCACTAGATACTGCGAGTATATCAACAGTCAAGTCATCATTACCTGCACCAGTCTGTGCCACTGTAGCAATATTTGTTCCGGTAACGTAACTAGTACCGTTACCATCAGCTACTGTCAGATTTGTCATTGTTACACTCTGTGTAGCTATATCTACTAATGTAGATCCTACAACTATTGTACCTGCAGTAGTTACTGCAAATACTGGAGCATTAGTCGTATTTGCATTTATAGTAGAAGCAGTGGTAGTAACAAGGTCTGCTATATAACCAGGAGTATTTTCACTAGTCCTACCGTTTATAGTCCCAATACCTATTACGTTACCAAGTCTATCTAACTCTGTCTTAGCAAATGTCGTTGTTTCTGTTATAGTGTCAGAATATGACAGGAATTCTATAGATTCTAGTTCGTTGTCAACCAAGCTGTTGCCTACTAAGTCTATTAGACCATTCGGATACTCTGTCTCGAACGCGTCTATGTCGAAGGAGCAATAAATGCCGGTCTTGTCGGACTGGTTGTTTATGACAGACTCCACGAATATGTTCTTGCCGTTCTTATCCCTGAAGTAAGGTATAAGAGACACGTCTATGTCCGATATTACCGTAACATTCTTCTCGTTTATGAAAGATGCGTCCAACCGTTGATCATCGCCTC
>ERZ724505.1459-NODE-1459-length-12903-cov-4.737702_pt1 | contig 12903 bp, 14 predicted proteins | sample MGYA00376038_ERZ724505 | MGnify/ENA primary metagenome ERZ724505 (study PRJEB28724, sample SAMN07190884) | wastewater metagenome | isolation source: effluent of sewage treatment plant in Hong Hong | place: Hong Kong | collected 2016-03-17 ... | reverse complement strand
CCAGCAATAACAACCCATAAGCCAGATTACGCATGCTGCCCCTCCTGCTGTGCCGCCAGCGCCTGCAGGCCGGCCCAGGAAAACGTTGCGATATGTTGTGCCAGCCGATCCAGCGCTGCGCCGCGCAAGTCAAAATCGGCTTGCAAGCGGGTAATGATGGGGCTGGCCACACCGTAGACCAGACATTGACCAACAATGCTCAGCGCCGCGCGCAATAACACCTCGCGCGGCACTTGCGGGCCGAAGAACTCACGCAGCAAGCCCAGCAGCAGGTTGACCTGCGGCAGGGTAAAGCGCTCGAACATCACGTCCAGCGCGGCGGTGGGGTTGACCACCTCGCGAATCATCAAGCGGCCGATGCGCGACGGGCTGTCCGGGTCGAGCATGCGCCGCACCAGTGCCGCAATCAGCGCCTGCAGGCGCTGCTGCAACGGCGTATCCGGATCGAGAACCGGCGGTGGCGCGGTGCGCCAGGCCAGATCGGCATGATGCTGCAGCAGCGCCAGATACAAGCCCTCTTTGCCGCCAAAGTGATAATTGATCGCCGACAGCCGCACCCCGGCCTGCTGCGCAATATCCGCCACCCGCGCGGCCTTGAAGCCATCGGCCAGAAATACCTCGATGGCCACGTCAAGCAAGGCCTTGCGTGTGGGATGAGCGGCAGATTTGCTGTCGTCGGCTTCCGGTAACATGTTCTCGCTCGCGAAATTAGAAATATTTTTCCATTTTTGTGAAAATATATTCCCATTTTCAGCCCAAAACAAGCGCAACCGCTATCGTCTCCAGGCCGGCACGACGGTGAAACCTGTATCGGCAGGGCCTACAATTCGTGCATTCTGCCGTTCCGGAGCGCTTCCTTAAATGACGTTGCACAAACCGTAAACCATGAGTCGATATCGGGAACTGGCCGACCATACGGCACAGCTGATTGCGCAAGGCATCATCCGCCCCGGCGAGCGCCTGCCTTCGGTGCGCAAGGCGTGCCGGATCCATGCTGTCAGCCCGATTACGGTGACCCAGGCGTATTACTTGCTGGAAAATCGCGGCCTGATCGAGGCACGCCCGAAATCCGGCTATTTCGTCCGCGCCCGCCTTGGCAGGACACTGCCCGAGCCGGAAATGACGCACCCGGTGGGCGGCGAAACCGATCTGCAGGTCAGCGACTTCATTTTCCAGATTCTCGACAGCGTGCGCGATCCGTCGATCGTGCCGCTGGGATCGAGTTTTCCCAGCGCGCACCTCTACCCGCTCGACAAACTCGGGCGTTTTCTCGCCCATGCGGCACGCAGGCTTGACCCGCTGGCGACGGTGACCGATCTGCCGCCGGGCAACGAAGAATTGCGCCGCCAGCTGGCGCTGCGCTACCTGGCACACGGCGCCAGCGTATCGCCGCAGGAGATCGTGATTACCTCGGGTGCGATGGAGGGGCTCAACCTGTGCCTGCAGGCAGTCACCCGGCCGGGCGACCTGATTGCGGTCGAATCTCCGACTTTCTATGCCGGATTGCAGGCCAGCGAGCGCCTCGGGCTGCGGGTGATTGAAATTCCCAGCCACCCGCGCGAAGGCGTAAACCTGAATGCGCTCGAAGATGCCTTGCGCCATCATCCGATCAAGGCCTGCCTGTTGATGCTCAATTTCGCCAATCCGACCGGCAGCCTGGTGTCGGATCGGCACAAGCGGGAATTGATTGCACTGCAGACACGCTACCAGGTACCGCTGATCGAAGACGACGTCTATGCCGAGCTCCATTTCGGCAACAGTGCGCCGATGTGCAGCAAGGCAGTGGATAGCGACGGGCTGGTGATGCACGTTGCATCGTTTTCCAAATGCCTGGCACCCGGTTACCGGCTCGGCTGGGTGGCGGCAGGCCGGTACGCGCGGCAGATACAGCGCCAGAAGCTGTCCACCAGCCTGGCCACAACCATTCCGGTCCAGACGGCAATCGCCGACTATCTGAAACAAGGCGCTTTCGATAACCATCTGCGCCAGCTGCGGCGCCGGCTGGCGGAGCAGGAAGCACTGCTGGCGGCAGCGGTGGAGCATGCATTTCCGCCCGGCATCCGTCTGGCACGCCCGCAGGGCGGTTACTTCGTCTGGATCGAGCTGCCGCCCGGGGTCGATGCGCTGTTATTGCACCGGCAGGCACTGGAACGGGGTATCAGCATTGCACCGGGGCCGATTTTTTCCGCCAAGCGCGAATTCGGCAATTACCTGCGGCTGAATTTCGGCCACCCCGATGCGGCGCGGCAAGCGGATGCAATTGCGCTACTGGGCCAACTGATCGGCCAGCAGCTATAAGCTGGCCCAGCGGGCAAACTGCGCGCCGTAGTAACCCAGCAGCGCAATACATAGCGGCGTAACGGCGATGAAGCCGTACACCACGCGGCGGATGAAGGCATGGCATGCGCCGATTTCCATGAAATCGCGTGCGACGATCCATGCCTTCAGCCACAACAGGCCCGCCACCAGAATCTGCAAGCCGATCTTGCCGTGCATTGTGTAGCCGAGCAGCAGCGACAGTGCTGTCAGCCCCAGCAGGCTTAACCAGGCAAACGAGAGATGGGCGACGGCAGCGCGGATCGGTTTCATGATTCACACCAGGACATAGAAGAAGGAAAAAATCACCAGCCAGATGAGATCGGTTGCGTGCCAGTAACACGCCAGCGCTTCCAGACCATCGTGGTCGTGCTGCGAATAGGCGCCCGTCAGGTGGCGGGCCAATACCCACAGGATACCGAGCATGCCCCAGAAGGCGTGCACCATATGGTTGAAGGTGAGGTAGTAATACACGCTGAAAAATATCCCTGCCTGGCCATTGATGCCATGTGCCAGATTCCATTGAATCTCTGCCAGCTTGGTTGCCGGATAAGCCAGTGCCAGCACCAGCCCGGCAAGCAGCCAGAGAATCGAACTGCGGCGCCGCCCGGCACGCATGGTTGCCACCGAGCAGGCGATGCAGAAACTGCTGCTCACCATGACCACGGTAATCAGGGTTCCGGCAGGGCGCGACAACCGTTCGGCGCCCTGCTCGAAGGCCTGCGGAAAATGGGCACGCGCGACAAAATAAACGGCAAACAGCACCAGGAATTCGACAAACTCGCAGCAGATGCCTACCCAGATACCCTTGTTGCCCGGCACGCGCCCGTGGAGCGGTTGCCGGAAGTCGTCGCCCGCCGCTGTCGCCACACTCGTATTCATTGCAATCTCCCAAACGTCGAAGAAACACCGCTTGATGCGCCGGGCAGGATGCAAGGCAGGCAGTGCGCGGCGCGGCAATTCGCCCGTGCAGCCAATCGATCGGCGCTTTCCCGACACATTGTCGGCGCCCGCAGCGCCCCGTTACAGAAACAGATATGGCGATTTTGCTGCGGTACAGAACAGCACACCGGCAATCGATCTGTGCCTATTGCATTAACAACAATCTGCAGCTGTGATTGTTTTACCACGAATGTTGTACTTCGCCTTGTTGCAGAGCAAGGAGAAACAACATGAGTCAGGCCGGCAGCAAAGTGCGGGAAGCGAAGATCGAGCTGTACCGCAAGCAGGGAAAAATCCACGCCAAAGCGACAGACGGGCGTTTCAACCGCCTGCGCTGGGGCATGGTCTGGATCACGCAACTGGTGTTCTACGGCGCCTGCTGGCTGAGCTGGAACAGCCACGGCAATGTGCGGCAGGCGATCCTGTTCGACATCGCCGATAAAAAGTTCTATCTGTTCGGCCTGGTGTTGTGGCCGCAGGATGCCCTGCTGCTGGCGTTCGCGCTCATCGTCGCCGCCGCGCTGCTGTTTCTGGTAACCGCACTGGCCGGGCGGCTGTTCTGCGGCTTTGCCTGTCCGCAGACGGTCTACACCGCGATTTTCACCTGGGTCGAAGCCAGGATTGAAGGCGACCATCTGGAGCGCCTGCGGCTCGATCAGGGGCCGCTGAATGCGCGCAAACTGCTGCTGAAAAGCATCAAGCACGGCCTGTGGCTGCTGATCGCCGGCTGGACCGCGATCAGCTTTGTCGGCTATTTCACGCCGATCCGCACATTGCTGCCCAGCCTGGCTGCACTCGCTATCGGGCCATGGGAAAGCTTCTGGCTGATTTTCTACGCACTGTTCACCTATGTGCAGGCCGGGCTGGCGCGCGAGGCGGTATGTCAGCACATGTGCCCGTATTCGCGCTTTCAGGGCGCGCTGTCCGACCCGGCCACCCGCAATGTCGCCTACGACCGGGCCCGCGGCGAACCGCGACGCAACCGACGCCAGCCCGGCAACTCGGGCGACTGCATCGATTGCGGCATCTGCGTACAGGTCTGCCCGACCGGCATCGATATCCGCGACGGCCTGCAATACCAATGCATCAACTGCGGCTTGTGCATCGACGCCTGCAATCAGGTCATGGACAAGATCGGCGCGCCGCGCGGCCTGATCCGCTTCGCTGCCGAACGCGAGCTGGCCGGCCAGCCCCGGCAAGGCGTGCTGCAGCGCCCGCGGGTTGCGGTTTACCTTGCTGCGCTGCTGCTGTTCGCCGGGCTGGGCGCAAACCAGCTCAGCCAACGTTCGCTGTTGCGGGTCGATGTGTTGCGCGATCGCGGCGCATTGCTGCGCGAAAACGCCGCCGGCCAGATCGAAAACAGCTACACGCTGCAATTAGGCAATCTGGACGATACGGCCCGCCAGTACCGGATCGCGGTTGCCGGCTTGCCGGGGCTGCAGATCGCCGGCCAGCGCGAATTCACGGTTGCGGCCGGCAGTGTGCAGCCGGTTGCGCTGACCGTGGTCGAACCGGATCCGGCCGGGCTGTCGGGAGTCCATCCGATCAGCTTCGAAGTCGTGGCGGCCCACGATCCGGCGGCGCGAATCAAGGAAAAAAGCTCGTTCATCCTGCCCTGATCCCCCCCCAGAGCCAGCTCAAAGTCTGTCGTGAGCAGCGCATGAGCCCCGATCGGGGTTGCGCAGCAGGACTTTGCACCGGCCCTCACAGCGAGAACCTCATGTACCAGTACAACACAATCGACCAGCACCTGGTGGAAGACCGGGTCAAACAATTCCGCGATCAGATGCAGCGCTTTTTGCATGGCCGGCTCAGCGACGACGAATTCCGGCCGTTGCGGCTGCAGAATGGGCTCTACATCCAGCGCCACGCGCCGATGCTGCGCGTCGCCATCCCCTATGGCAGCCTCTCCAGCCAGCAGTTGCGGATGCTGGCCCACATAGCCAGAACCTGGGATCGCGGCTACGGCCATTTCACCACGCGCAGCAATATCCAGTTCAACTGGATCAGGCTGGCCGATGTGCCGGAGATTCTGGCGGCGCTGGCAACGGTGCAGATGCATGCGATCCAGACTTCGGGCAATTGCATCCGCAATATCACTACCGACCAGTTCGCCGGCGTCGCCGCCGACGAAATAATCGACCCGCGCCCCTATTGCGAAATCGTCCGCCAGTGGTCAACGCTGTCGCCGGAATTCCTGTTTCTGCCGCGCAAGTTCAAGATTGCCATCAGCGGCGGTGCGGAAGATCGCGCGGCGATCCATTTCCACGATATCGGCGCCCGCGCCCGGTATGACCGCCACGGCCAGCCCGGCTTCGCCATTTACGTTGGCGGCGGCCTCGGGCGCACGCCGCTGCGCGGCCAGCTGCTCAAGGAGTTTCTGCCGCGCGCCGAGCTGCTCAACTACTTCGAGGCGATTCTGCGCGTCTACAACCGCCATGGCCGGCGCGACAACAAATACAAGGCGCGGATCAAGATTCTGCTGCAGGCGCTGGGCCTGCCAGGCTTTGCGCACGAAGTCGAGGCCGAATGGGCGCATTCGCGCGGCGGGCCGGACAGCCTGAGCGAACGCAGCTTTGCCGCGATGGAGCGTTTCTTCGTCACACCGACGTACAACGCAGAAGCAGCGGACGATCCGGCCTATATCGATGCGCTCGCAAACAATCGCGCCTTTGCCCGCTGGGTGGAACGCAATGTGGCAGCGCACCGGCTGCCCGGCTTTGGCATTGTCACACTGTCGCTGAAAAAAACCGGCGTTCCGCCCGGTGACGCGACCGCCGAGCAGATGGAACTGGTCGCCGAACTGGCACAGCGCTTCAGCGGCGGCGAGATCCGCGTCAGCCACGAACAGAATCTGCTGCTGCCGCAGGTGCCGCGCCGGCATTTGCCCGAGCTGTGGCAGCTTGCCGCCGGCGCCGGGCTGGCGACGCCGAATATCGGCCTGCTGACCGACGTCGTATGCTGCCCCGGCGGCGATTTCTGCTCGCTGGCCAATGCCCGCTCGATTCCGGTTGCCGCCGCAATCCAGCAGCGTTTCGACGATCTGGATTACCTGTTCGATCTGGGGCCGCTGGAACTGAACATTTCCGGCTGCGTCAACGCCTGCGGCCATCACCACATCGGCCATATCGGCATTCTTGGCGTCGATAAGCACAATCAGGAGTGGTTCCAGATCACCATGGGCGGACGTGAGGGCAACCGGTCCGCTCTCGGGCGGGTGATCGGCCCGGCAGTCGCCGCCAGCGACGTGCCGGAGGCCATTGCCAGGCTGTTGCACACCTATGTCCGGTTGCGCAACGAAGGCGAGATCTTTATCGATACCCTCGACCGTACTGGCCTTGCGCCATTCAAGGCGGCACTGTACCGGGAACAGGAGAGCACGCATGCACTTGATTAAGGAATGGCTGCGCGTTAGCGACGACTGGCAGATGCTGGCCGGCGACGACGCAGCCCTGGTCGATTGCTCGGCCGGTGGCCCGCGGCAGATTCTGCCGCTGGCGCTGTACGCCAGCTTCGCGCCGGCATTGCACGGCCAGCGGCAGCGTATCGGCCTGTTGCTGGAAGCCGACGCAAACCCGGAACAAGTCGATGCATTCCTGGCGCAGGTTGCGCTGGTCGCGGTCCGCTTCGATAGTTTCAGCGATGGGCGCGGCTACTCGCTGGGGCGGCTGATTCGCCAGCGCTACGGATTTTGCGGCGAACTGCGCGCGGTCGGCGATGTGCTGCGCGATCAGTTGTATTTTCTGTACCGCTGCGGATTCGACGCCTTCCTGCTGCGGCAGGATCAAGACCCGGACGAGGCGCTCAAGGGCGCGAGCGATTATCGCTGGCAGCCGCTCTCCGGCCTGATGGCGGCCGGAGCGGCGCAGGACGCGCATGACGTAGCGCGATAGTGCAAGCGACGCAGATGGATCAGCGCGCCAGATCCTGCATCAGGCGCTGCCATTCCGGCGAGCCCGCCAGCTCGGCCCTGGCAAATGCCTTCAGATCGGCAATCTGTTGCGGCGTCAGGCTCAGCGAGGTTTCGATGTCCTGCAGCTGCAGCAAATGCGCTTTCCTTTGCGGCGCGCTGAGATTGACTTCGATCACGTAAAACCCGGCGTCCGGCACGTAGCTGCCGGCCAGCACTTCCGGTGCAGCTTCGCGCAGCCGCCCAGCGCAAGGATCGCCACCGCAGTGAGAGTGCGGCCAAGCCAACGCCCGGCGCGCGCCATCATTCGCTCAAGGCTCGCTCGATGCGCCGGTCCGGCACCAGCCAGATGGCCGCCACCCCGACATAGATTGCTCCGGCGATTGGCGGCGACACGAACGCCAGCGTCACTGCCAGCAGATACAGCAGCATCGACAGCTTGCCTTTGCCATCGCTGCCGATGGACCGGGCCAGTGCCGAATCGCGGCCGTGGCGCGCAACCAGCAGGCGCGTCAGGATCACGTAGGCGCAGGCCGCCATCAGCAGCACTACGCCGTACAGCGCCACCGGCAGCGAGGCGAAATGGTTTTCGCCCATCCAGCCGGTGGCAAACGGAATCAGCGACAGCCAGAACAGCAGGTACAGATTGGCCCACAGGATCGGGCCATTGACATGGTGCGCGGCATGCAGCAGGTGATGATGGTTGTTCCAGTAAATGCCGACATAGACGAAACTCAGCACATAGCACAGGAACACCGGCACTAGCGGCAACAGCGCATCGAAACCGCTGCCGTGCGGTACTTTCAACTCCAGCACCATGATGGTGATGATGATGGCAAGCACGCCGTCGCTGAATGCTTCCAGCCGGTTCTTGTTCATTGGGCCGCTTTCTCTGTCGTCGATCCGGGGTTTATAGCCTCCGGCAAGGCTGGGCGCCAGCTACGCTCACAGCAGCAGCTGGCTGGCAATCGCGATTTCGCCGGTCAGCAGCTTGTGCACCGGGCAGGCATTGGCAATCTCCAGCAGGCGCTGGCGCTGCTCGGCGCTCAATTCGCCGCTGAGGCGGATATTGCGCACCATGCGTACCGGCGCGGCCTTGTCGTCGGCAAAGCTCAATTCCACCCCGATGCCGCTGAGCGGCATGGCCTTGCGCCGCGCATACATCGACAGCGTGATGGCGGTGCAGGCACCCAGCGCCGACAGCAACAGCTGATGCGGCGTCGGGCCGCTGTCGCCGCCGCCCAGCGCTTGCGGCTCGTCGGCCAGCCACTGGTGCAGGCCATCGGACAGGGTTACCTGGTAGGGAATGTCGCCCAGGCTGGCGTGGACGGTAGATGTGCTCATGATGCGCAACTCCTTTCGAGACGTACACAGGGCTTGCTCAGGTCAAGACGCCTTGTCTTCAGTAATGAATAAACCGCATTCAGCAGGCTACAACGGGGCGCTGCAGCGCCCCGCTGGCCGTGATCAGCGCTGCGAATCCAGCATTTCCTTGTTGTTGGCAACAGTTTGCGCCTTGGTGTAACTCTCGATCAGCAGCTGGTAGGCCGGGAATATCCTGGTGTAGATAGCGGCCCACTCCATTGCGTCGGCGCGGTTCCAGGTCTGTTGCAGCTCCGACGCAACGGCGGCGGTGTCCATCGGCACCACGCCGGCCTGGACGATGCGCGCCAGGGTGATTTCCTGCGCCATTTTCGAATAGGTGCCGGAGGCATCGATCACGGCGAACACCCGGTAACCGTCGGCCACCGCGCTGATGGAGGGGAACGCCATGCAGACGCTGGTGATGGTGCCGGCAATGATCAGGGTTTTGCGGCCGGTGGCTTTGACTGCGGCGACGAAATCCGGGTTGTCCCAGGCATTGATTTCGCCCTTGCGTGCCACGTACTGCGCATGCGGCGCATTCTCATGAATTTCGGGGATCAGCGGCCCGTTCGGCCCTTGCGGCACCGATGCGGTGGTAATCACCGGAATTTTCGCCAGCGTCGCCATTTTTGCCAGCGCCGCGGCACGTGCCCGCAATTCCGGCATCGGCATGTCCTGCACGGTCTGGAACAGGCCGCTCTGGTGGTCGATCAGCAGCATGGCCGCATCGGCCGGGTCAATCGCGGGTTTCAGATGGTTGAAATTGGCTGGGGTGCTCATCAGTGCTCTCCTTTTACTCAGAGGTCAAACAACTGCTTTGAAGAAAATATGGCTGGCGCCGGGTTCAGGCGATCCGGCCGAAATTGCCGCTGTTGAAATCGTCGATGGCCTGGATGATTTCATCCTGCGTATTCATCACGAACGGGCCGTGGCCATAAATCGGTTCGTCGATCGGCTCGCCGCTCAGCAGCAACACCAAGGCATCGCTGTCGGCCTGCAGCTGCACGCCGCTGCCGTTGCGTTCGAGCAGCACCATCTGCGCCGGCCCGGCCTGGGCTGAACCATTGACCGAGATAGCGCCGCGCAGCACGATCAGCGCGGTGGTCCAGCCATCGATGGCAGGCAGCTCGGCGCTGTTGCCAGCCAGGAGCTGCAGGTCCCAGACGTTCATCGGGGTGAAAGTGTGCGCCGGGCCGCGCTGGCCGTTGTGCTCGCCGGCGATGACACGCAGCGTGCCGGCAGCACCGGCCAGCTCTACGGCAGGAATCGCCGCACTGCGGATCGCCTGGTAGGCCGGTGGCGTCATCTTGAGCTGCGCCGGCAGGTTGACCCACAGCTGCACCATGTCCAGCGTGCCGCCGCTGCGGGTAAACGCTTCCGAGTGGAATTCCTCGTGCAGGATGCCGGCGCCGGCCGTCATCCATTGCACATCGCCCGGCCCGATCACGCCGCCCTGGCCGGTGGAATCGCGGTGCGCCACCTCGCCCTGGTAGACAATGGTGACGGTTTCAAAGCCGCGATGCGGATGCTGCCCCACACCGCGCGGCGCACTAGCCGGCGCGAACTGGGCGGGACCGGCGCGATCCAGCAGCAGGAACGGACTCAGCGCCTTGCCGTGGTTGTCGTAGGCGAACAGCGAGCGCACCGGAAAGCCATCGCCAACCCAGTGCGAGCGCGGGGTAGTGTAAACACCGATTACGTTTTTCATGGACATCTCCTTGGCTGAGCGACACGTTGTGTGCAGCTGTCAGGAGAAGATTAATTTCAGGACGCTGAACTGGGTAGTCAGCAAATATGCACAGCAGAGTCCTGTTTCATGAACGATAGCGAAAAACAGAGGAACGATGGCAGGGTTGACTCAGGCATCCTGTGCCGACAAAGGCAGGCCTCCCGCACGAGTCGGCCGCAGCACGATTTTGGCCACCGAGCCCTGATTCAACAACGCATAAGCTTCCAGCCCCCGCTCTAGCGGCCAGACCTGTAAATCATCCGCTGCGCTGAGCGCGCCATTGTCGAAATGCGGCGCCAGCCGTGCGAGCATGGCAGCGCAGGCAACCGAGTCGTGCAGCAGCGAGTTGATACCGACAATGCTGCCGCCGCGCCGATACAGCTCAAGCAGCGGCAGATCGACCCGTCCGCCGGCCGGTGCGGCGATCACGGCGATACGCCCCAATGCCGCCAGCGCGGCAACCGCCGGGCCGAGCCAGAAACCGGTGGTATCGAAAACCACGTCGGCGCCATCGGCAAAATGCGCTTTCACTGCCGATGCCAGCTGCGCCGGGTCGTCCAGCAACAGCGTGGCATGGCCGGCGGCGGCAAGCAGCTGGCACTGCTGTGCCCGACGCACCGCCGCAACCGCCCGTGCGCCGCGCAGGCGTGCCAGTTGCAGTGCCGCCTGCCCCACCGAACCGGCAGCGCCGATCACCAGCAAGCGCGTGTTGGCGCCAACCCCGGCCCGATCCAGCGCATCCAGCGCGGTCAGAAACGGCACACCGCAGCTGGCCGCCTGCTCGAACGACAGCGCCTGCGGCTTGTCGGTCAGACCATTCAGCGGCAGCGTCAGATACTCGGCGTGACTGCCGTCGCGGAAAAACCCCAGATCGCGCCCGCTGCCCCACACCGCCCGCCCCACCCATTCGCCCGGCCCGGCCACCACGGTGCCGGCAAAATCCCGCCCCGGCACACGCGGCACAGTGGTGTACGGAAAACGTCCCAACACATTCTTCACATCGCTGGGGTTAATGCCGGCAGCGCCGACCTCGACCACCGCAAACCCCGGCCGCACCAGAGGCACAGGTAAATCGAGCAATTGCAGATAATCGAGCGAACCGGTCTGATGAAATTGCAGTGCTTGCATGGAAAGGCTCTCGGCAGGAATGCGGGAATCCTGTAAGCCTAGAATCGTGCGGATTTGCAACGCAAGCGCTAATATCGGGAATCATCGTTCCATTTTCTGCACGCTGCACACGCCATGCACCAAGACCTGAATGACCTGTATTACTTCGTCCAAGTGGTTGACCATGGCGGCTTTGCGCCGGCCGGCCGGGCATTGGGCATGCCCAAATCCAAGCTCAGCCGCCGCATCGGCATGCTGGAAGAACGGCTCGGGGTACGCCTGATCCAGCGCTCGACCCGCAGTTTCTCGGTTACCGAGCTGGGTCAGGCCTACCATGCGCGCTGCAAGGCGATGCTGGTCGAAGCCGAGGCAGCGCAGACCGTCATCGAGTCGACTCACGCCGAGCCGTGCGGCACCGTGCGGCTGGCCTGCCCGATCGCCTTGCTGCACGCGCATGTCGGCAACATGCTGGTAGCGTTTGCCGCCCGCTACCCGGGCGTAAACATCCAGCTGACCGGGATGAACCGGCCGGTCGACATCGTCGCCGAAGGGCTCGACCTGGCGCTACGGGTACGGCCGCTGCCGCTGGACGACAGCGATCTGGCCATGCGGGTGCTCGGCTACGCCGCCCAGAGCCTGGTCGCCAGCCCCGCCCTGCTGGCGCAGTACGGCATGCCGCAAACACCGGTAGATCTGGCCAGCTGGCCCAGCCTCGGCTACGGCCCGCCGATGGATGGTCACACCTGGGTACTGCTCGGCCCCGAAGGCGCACAGGCAACCCAGCACCATCACCCGCGCTTTGTCACCACCGACATGGTCACACTGCGCCACGCCGCCAGCGCCGGAATCGGCGTGGTACAACTGCCGTTGATGATGGTGCGCGAGCAACTGGCCAACGGCAACCTGATCCGTCTGCTACCCGACTGGGCACCGCGCCGCGAAATCATCCACGTCGCCTTCCCCACCCGCCGCGGACTGATCCCCGCAGTGCGGGCACTGATCGACCACCTGGCAGAACAGTTCGCCGATGTCGAGGAAGACTGAGCAACAGCCCTCCCCATAACCACAGAGCAGAATGGCTGTCGCAGCACAACATGCGCCATGCCCCAAACCGGATCGAGACCCCACCGCCGCCTCCAACGCCAACCGGGTTGATCCGCACAGCTACGAAGGCACGAAACAACAGGCCTGAAAACCACTACCAGAGCGGGCTACAGGCAAGGCTGCAGACCGCTGCCAGAGCCACGGCTGGCGATGTTACTCCGGAACTAAAGCAAGGGAAAACGGGGGAAAGGGCTAAGGAAGCACTGATTACTCGTAGTGCGTCCACATTCTTAAAATTTTAACCACCTTTTCCTCTTGCAGAGCTTGGTAGACGATACGGTGTTGGATGTTAATCCGGCGCGAATAAGCCCCCGCCACATCGCCAACAAGCTTTTCATACGGTGGCGGATTTTGAAACGGATTCTCTGCAATGATTAAAAGAAGTGCCTTTGCCTTTTCCTTTAATCCAGAAGATGCAATTTTGGATGCA
>ERZ724505.1457-NODE-1457-length-12921-cov-25.925462_pt1 | contig 12921 bp, 19 predicted proteins | sample MGYA00376038_ERZ724505 | MGnify/ENA primary metagenome ERZ724505 (study PRJEB28724, sample SAMN07190884) | wastewater metagenome | isolation source: effluent of sewage treatment plant in Hong Hong | place: Hong Kong | collected 2016-03-17 ... | reverse complement strand
GGGGGTTCACCGGTGGAGCCCACCGGTACGAACATCAGAGACCAGCTGCAGGAGATCTACGACGGTCTGTTTCCTGCCGATCCGGATACTGATCCCGTCGTGATCACTCCGGGAACTGGTGACATCACAACTGGATGGATGGTCTGCTTGGACGAAACCGGAGAGGCCGAGCAGGACGTGTCCGTCTACTGTCAGATGTCCGATGTGCCGTCGAGCGAAACTGGTTTTGCGCACAGTTCGCGAATCCAGACTGCAACCTCAGCGGCCAATGGCGTGGTGGAGTTCTCACTGGTGAAGGGAGCCAGCTACTTCTTCTGGCGCGGCAAGGCGTCGCCGAATGGGACTCTGGATCCCGTCGCGATTCCCAGCGAAGCTGGATCCACGTACGAGCTGCCAAGCATCAGAGCTATCGTTTAACCGAGCAACGTCTGCAGCGGGCTGACAGTGCTGGCCACGGAAGACAATTGAACGTGCAAATAGATTTCCGTCGTTCTGATATCTGAGTGCCCAAGCAGCTCCTGAATCGTTCGGAGATCCATTCCAGCCTGCAGAAGATGCGTAGCGAAGCTGTGACGGAATGTGTGGGCTGTGATTCTCTTCGTGAGCTTCGCGCGGCCGGCGGCTCGTTTCAGCTCTCGTCCGATGTTGCTTTCGTCCTGATGGTATCGCCCGACTCGGCCAGTTTCCGGACACGTGCTGAGGTGATGACTCGCGAACAAAAAGTACCACGCGAGTTCTTTCTCCGCATGCCTCGCCTTTCTGGCAAACGCATTCGGCAGTGGCACTCTTGCTACTCCGTTTCGACAGTCAGAAACATGCAGACGACGCACACAATCAATCTGATTCTGCAGCGGTTCTATCAGCACGCTTGGAAGTGGTACAAGTCTCGCCTTGCTGCCTTTCGTCTGCCACAGATGGATTCGGCCCTGAGCAAAGTCGATATCCTTGATTCTCAGACTGATCATTTCATCCAGCCGCATGCCGCAACCGTATAAAAGCTGAGCCTGCAGTAGATGGACGCCACGCAGCTGGGCCAGCACTTTTGAAACCTCATCGCGTGACATGACCACCGGAATGTATTTTGGTTTCTTTGCCCTGACTGCGTCGACATCCTGCAGCGGTTGCTTAACGATGAATCGATACAGAAACAGCAGCGCGGCGAGCGCCTGATTCTGAGTGCTGGCGGAGACGTTTCGTTTCACGGCCAGCATGGTCAGATACCTTGTCACGTCTTCAGATCCCAACTGTTCCGGACGTCGCCACTCTGAGCCGACTCGGCAGAATTTCAAGAAGTCCACCACGTGCGGCCAGTACGCCTCGAAAGTCTTCTTGCTGTAGTTTTTCGCACGAATTGCAGCTTTGAAGTCATCAATCAGTATCGTCAGTTTCCTTTGAAAACCGACCTCCCTGCCCTGTTGATATCCTGCGCCCAGACTAATAATTGTTCTAAGGACTAATCAACGTGTACCCGTCCTCGAATGCTTCCGCTGGCGAAAACGATTTGTACCCGTCCTGATAGACCACGTAGTACCCACCAGCCTTTGGGCGATGCTTCCTGAAATAATCAGCATCGAATGGGATCGGTCCATATCGCTTGTCGTCCGGGATAATGTGCCCGCCCTGAAACTCGTCTGTCTTCGCGAATTCATCAATCGATACTGCCGGATCTACGTGCGCATGGCACACCACTTCCCGGATCTTCAACGCACTTACCGTCTTGTGGCTTTTATACGTCGGCATCTTAATTGCAACACTCATAACGCTCACTCCAATCGCCTTAGAACAAAACGCTGAAACCGAGCGGCGATGATCGGTTCCAGACGTGGCGGCGTCACTTGCGCCGCCGGTTTAGCGTTAGCGTTCTGCCTACTCTAAAACCTGACTCTTTAGCCACGCTTTGAACGCAGCCGTTTTCCGAAAATGCGTTTCGATCGCACTTCCCGCCGTTTCCCCATCGCGAGTAAGAAACGCCCACAGCGTCGGCGTCAACGCGATGTTCTTATCTTGCTTCGCTTCGCCATGTGCGGCCTTGCGGCCTGCGTTTGCGCGGACTCCGCCGCGTCCTGACTTTTTCACTCTAATAATCCTTGTAAATCCACCATCGTTTGAGCACCACGCGACGATTGTTCGCCTTGCGGAGCGTCGCACCAGCAACGCTCCGCAGTGTTCGCACTGGTATAAATTACTCTTCAATGACTGGTGCGAGTGCTCGTGCAATCTCATAGGCTCCCTCGTGTGTGCTGCATCCTGTGACGATCATGTACCGTGTCGGGCCTTTTACTGCTTTCACCCGTACAGCTATTCCGCGAGACGCAAGGCAAAGTGTTTCGAAATGCGTTCTGCATCCAAAGTCGTATCCAGTGATTCCGTTTGCCGTTTTTGTCTGGCTAATTCGAGTTTTCATTGTTCTGTTCCTTGGTTCAGGGTTGTGTTTTGTTCGACTGAGAGAACTATACGTTCTATCGGTTGATTCGTCAACGACAAATCAGACGATTCAGAAAGTTTTTCCAAAATAGTCGAAACTGCACACAAGGAGAGGCAGAACAAAGCGTTGAACCGGAACCGCGAATCAGCCGGGTTTTGTATTCAGCGTCAACCGCTCGCGGTCCGGTTAACGCTGTCGTTATGCGGACGTGTGAACTCGACCAAAACCGCGAACCGGCTCTGTATCGATGTCGAACACAAAAGACTGCCGCGTGTTGTCGTCTTCGTGCTCTTGGACATGGACGATGACTTGGCTTGGATGCCCAAGATCACCCCAAGATGGAATGACAACTTCATCGACGTGCATGTCTGCTGCGTCTCTCGCGGTTGGTGCATTCCATAAATGCCCGTCGCTGCTCATCGGGTCTTCGCCGTCAATCCACGCCATGTAAATTGGCTTGCTCATTGCATCGCCTCCGCGTTGTCCAATGGGCAATGTGGCTTGTGGCTGACGATCCTTCAACTGCGGGCACGCCTCATGGTTGCAATCGCCATCGCGTTCCGCTACGCATTCGGTCAACGCCGCCTTGCCTAATCCTTGCCGCGTGAAGAATCCTTCCTCGCGGTGTCGATCCTTTGCCGTGGTCAATTCCCACGGAACCAATGCCCAACCAAGGCCGGTTTCGTCGTCAACGAAAAATAGCTTATTTGCTTGTGCCTCAGAAATCTGCATCACATGCAAATCACCCGACGAAACGATTCGATGCTTGCCATCTGCGGAACGCTTCAAAAACTCTAGTGCTGTCATGGTTTGTACCTCAATCGCCGCATAACAAACCCATGCAACGGAGCGGCGATCCGCGTCGAATGGGATGGTAAATTTTCTCTCGCCGCCCGTTGATGGGTAGCGTTCACACGACTTGCGGAACGATCCCTAACGCTTCCTTCAACTGACGCACCCAACGGTTACGCGATTCGGTTCGCTCGACTTCTTCGCGGTGGGCGTTTCTGTGGTATTCAATATCGCGGTGCAAATCCTTGATCCGCTTCGACTGCCATGCTTCAAACGCCATCGGCTCTTTCAGCTCGTCGTAGTACGACGTTGCACAATCAAAACGAATCGATTCTTCCAATTGACTGGCTATGAACTTCGCGTAATTGTCGTGGTCTGGTGACGGAGACTTAAACTCCCTGGCTTTTGCCAACATCGCTTCATATCGCTGTCGTTGCTCTGCCTTCTCTGCAATGCCTCGCTCCGCTGCCTCTACGTTCTTGGCATGTTCTGCGGCGTGCAATTCGCGTCGTTGCGATTCATTCATCGCGAGAAACTGCGATAGTGTTTTCTCCGCTTCGGCTAACGCCTTGGCGTTGTAGTCGCTTGGTTGAAACTCTGGTATCTCGCTACTCATTGGCTCATCGCCAAGCATGATACATGCCCCGAAATTGCGAGCACATTGGAGAGCGTATTCGGTGAAATCTGTAATCTTCCCATCGGCAACATCTGCCGTGTATCCCGTAGGCATAATCAACTCCTAAAAGCGTGTGAACAAAGTTTTGCATCGAAGTCGCGGACGATGCGTTTTCTCAATGGTTGCTTTCATCGCCGCGACTCGATGAAAACAATCGTTCAACTTGCCTTCGCTGTATCACGCTCACGCAGCTCGGCCGCTCGCTTTGCGAGGTCGGCTCTGGTCATGCGGGGACGTTTGGTGAGTTCCTTTGTTGTCGCTCGAATCGACGTCGCTGCAGTGTCGCTGAGCGGAGCGACTGCGGCCGGTTTTGATTCAGGAAACTGAATTGCCAAAGCGGACTCGATCCGTTCTGCTGCCTTTCGCCAGTCGTCCTTCGTGATCGATCCGCATTCGCGAGACCTGATCCACTTGACCCACAACGCGATTTTCTTCACGCCCTTGATCCGACGCACGGCCAGCACGCTGGCCAGCACGTAGCATGCCTCCGCTGCTGTGCCGCATCGCAGCGCTGGAGACTGGCTGCCGAGCTGATCGCGGTACCAACCGAGCCAGAACGTCGTCTCGGCTCGTTCGATGTCCTCAGGCTTGATCCGATCCGGCGAAAAGACTGAACCGAGAATCTGCATTCCTGAGGATGTCACGGGCACAGCATCCAGCCGAGCCAGCAAGGGCATCTTCGCGAGATCTCCGAGCTTCACCGACGCTGGGCCGTTCACTGGGGCTTCGCCGTTTTCGGTTTTCGGTTTTCGGTTTTCAGTAAAGTCGCTTTCGGCCGCTCGATCGACCGTCGCCGAGGTCTGCGACTGCACCTCGAGATTGCGTTTCCTGCGATTCGAAACCGAATCTTCCGGAACGGCACGGGACGAAGAGTCTTCTCCGTTCCGTTCCGTTTTAGTTTCATTTTCCCGTTTACTTTCCGTTTTACTTTGGTTGCGCTTTTCGCGCACGCTTCCTTGCGATTCACGCTTAGAAGCCTCTGCACGACTTGCGGCCTCTGGATCGATCGACCGCAAAGCCTCAATGATGTCCTGCTTGTTGTTGGACTTCTTCGCACGGTTACGATGCCGAAACGCTTTCAGCGATTCGCAGCCATGCAGGTGATACGCAAATCCGGGCTGTTCAAGTCCTCCTGGAATCTCTTTCAGCCATTGAACACTCATTGCCGCAGCTGCAAAGCCTGGCAATCGGACCTGTCGGTCAATGACGGCTGCAGTGACGCCTGTCACCGTGCCGTCTGTCGAGTTACGTCGGAAGTAGTCCCACATGCAGACGCACGCAAGAAACGCATCCCCCTGAGTCACATTCAACGCCTCAGCGATCGCAAACACTTCGGGCTTTTCCCACGTGCCGCTATCGATCGCATGAAAGAACTCAGACATCGTGCTACTCCGGCAAAACTCACCGGACGAGAACATCTCGCCACTTTGAAACTACCCGGACGATCAACCAGACCGTCATTTGTGAAACTACCCGTTACAGCCTCGAAGGCCGTCCTCACTACCCGGACGAGAACTCCTGCTCGTCAATGATTCAGTGGATACTTTGCGTCGACATCGGCGACGAACTCCAGCATGTAGCCTCGCAGCTCGCTGAGATCCTCGTCCGTTGGTCTGATTGGCTTTGTGTGGCAAGCTGCTCGAGCTTTCTCCACGCATGCATTGACATCAGCGCGGATATCGGCCGCTGTCAACTGCAGCGAAAACCACCAGTCACAGACTTCAAAAATCGCGTTCTCTCGATCCTCAACGCTGCCGTAAGGATGCACACACCAAAACGTGTACCAGTACGATTCCAACCATCGGCTGTAGCTCATGCCTTCGCCTTTCGTGCAGCCCGTGCTCGCCACCGGCCCGGTACGACGCACACTTCAGGCCCTTCACCTGATGCTCTGGTTCTTCCGAGCGATGCAGCTCAAACAGAAACTTCATTGGTCTATCAACTTCTCACGAATTCGATTTAATGATCCACGCACGCACGCAGCTACAGATCGATTGCCAGAGATCACGGAAGCTGGCGGGCGTCTTTTTCTCGATCTGCTTCAGCAGCCCGGGCGCCCACTCTTCAGCACCGTGCTCGTGCAGAGTCTCGGCCCAATAGGCCAGCACCAGCTTCGCCTGCTCTTTTGTTGGTCCGACGAATTCCAGTTTGGTCTCGCATCGGCTCAGCAGAGCCTCGTCGATGTCTTCAATGCGGTTCGTCGCCAAGAGAAACATCTGAGGCGACTCCCAACGGTCGACGGCTTGCCAGAACACCTGCATCGTTCGGACGATCGCCTGTCCGCAGCCTCCTTCGCTGCCTTTCGCGTTGCGACTGCTGAACAGAGTTTCGCACTCGTCGAACAGGACAACGCATTCACCGGCCGTTTCCAAAAACTGCATGACGCGGCTGATGTTTTCTTCGGACTTGCCGAGGTACGCATTCAGCAGACCATCGCACGAGACTCGATACAACGGTGCCTCGATCACACTGGCCAGCATCTTCGCGGCCATGGTCTTGCCGTTGCCGGGAGGACCATGGAACAGAGCAAGTGTTGTCGGCCGGATTCCAAAATCTGCGACCGATTCAAACGCGTCGCGAATCTTCCACTCGTGAATAAGTGTTCTGCGCAGAACCTGCAACGCATCAGTCTGAGTGAGCGAATCCAGATTGCGGCCTGGCTTCTCTTCTGTGACTCCCGAAGGCAGGCCGAGCTGATTGAGCTGGTTCAAACGTCACCACCCTTCTTTGCGAAGTCAGCAAGCTTGTCAGCGATGGCGGCGGCGATGGGAGCAGTCAGCCCTTCGATCGATTCCCACCACGTTTCAGGATCGTCCAAAACGCGATCCTGCAGCTGGCCAATGAACAGGATCTCAGCCGCATACAACAGTGATGCCGATGCTGGCGAAAGTCGCAAAGCAGACACCGGATGTTCTCGCCACTTCGCGGCGTTCGTCCCGTGCTTCGCTGGCGAAGCCTTTTCCATCTGATCAAACAACGGCATAAACTTGATCGGCCCGGGTTCGATCAGCGCTAGCATCGCACTGCCTGAGCTGTCGATCATGTCCTTCAGCGATCGAATCTGATCGCGAGTTTCCCGCAGAGCCTCACTCTGCTTGTGCTCCTGCTCCTTCAGTTTTGCGAGCTCTGCCTTCGCATCACCGACGACGTTTGAGAACGTCTGCACTTTCTGGAGAAACAGATTCACCGTCCGCAGCTCGGCTTTCAGATCCTCAATCTGATCTTCAAGCGAAGCTCCTGACTTCGTCTGCGTGGCGGGTTTTCGTTTTGGGGCCGTGGCTGTCATCGACAATGGTCCTTCAATCAAACAGTGATCGTGCAAGCTGCTTCGGTTTCTCTGGAGCAGCGGGAACGGTGATCGGCTCGGCCAGCGTGCATGGGCACTTGCCCATGAAGGGATTCACGACGGTTGCCGATGGTTTCAGAGTACAGCATCCGTGACGCCAGTCGGTGATCAGCGGGATGGATTGTTTTGTCCGGCATTCCGGGCATTTGATCTGACCGGCTCCGCAGTGCTTCCAGTCGACGATCGGAGAAAACGTCTTGCACTTCTCACAGCCCAGCTGCGAGTCGACCGCGCTGCAGGTTCCGATCGACGGTACAATGTGCGTTTCGATGCGATAGTGTTGGCATTCGACGCAGTTCATGAGGCACTCTTCTTCGCATCGCTTCTCCACGTGGTTTCCTTATCTCCAACCGTGACTACAATCGAGGTGTTTTCAGTCTTACTTGCCATCAGCTCATGAATTGCTGTCAGCAGTGCCTCATCCGCAAACTCGTCTGATTGCAGCTGCATGGAGACAACTCGACCTGTCAGGCTCATGATCGCAGCAGAGAGTCGCATTGAAATGCCAGCCCTTTCGCTCAGTTGTGCACTGCCATCAGTTTGGCAATGTTTTCATGGCACCAGCGAACAACGGTTTTCGCTTCGAACAGTGCCGTGACTTTCCAGTGTGGTCCGAGTTCATCTGTGGCCGATTGCGCGGCGACGATGTGACCACTGATGCCGCTGTGTTCGCAGAGCGTGCAGGTCTTGCGACTGGGGCACGCTTGCCTGCGAACCGTCACGAACACCATCCGAGCGCCCTGGCTGACTGCAGCTTCTGCCGTTCGCAGCCAGTGCCGGATCAGATCAGCCATTTGCTCGGCCGTCATGTCCGGCCGCAGCTCCTTCACACTGTGCACCATTGCCGAGTTTCTCCAGCAGTTCCTCGCGAACTATGTTGACGTCTCGCGGAGCATCGATTGCAAGTCTTACCGTGTCACCGTCAACCCGCATGACAGTCACGCGAGCATTCCCGATGATCAGCGTTTCCTTCAGTTTCCTGCTCAAAACCAGAGACATGTCGATTCCTTTAGTGTAAGAATGATCATTCAGTTTTCGTCCGTGAGTCCCGATCTTTCCGGTACTCACTCACGATTCGTTGTTCCAGCCATTCAATGCGACCAGCCTCGGCAAAGCTGATCAGATCAGAAATGTGAGCGCGGTAAACGGCGACGCTCGAGTTGTTTCGAACGTTGCGCACGAACATCTGCACGGCCAACGTCGGCAGCGGCCGCTGAGTCATCTGGCGATCATAGGCCGTGATGATTTCATGCCGTTCCGAGTCCAGCAGAATCAGCTCGCACAGCATGTTTCCGCCAATCGCTCGATTCAGTTGTTCGCGTGCAGTGCTCATAAGTCTTTTCTTATCAAGTCCAGTCCAGTCTCGTCGCGTCGCGTCATGTCGTAACATGCCGAGTCTGGACGTTATCCGCCAAACAGTTTTAGCGTTTCGCCGATGGCAACCGCTGAAGTGGATTGGTCAATCTTCGATTCCAGTTTCTTCGTTGCCTTGCTGGACGAAAACAGTTCCACAGCTCCTAGCTGTGCAGCCATCGCCACATGTCGCTTTCTCGTTTCAGGTGTGAGGTCTTCCAGCGCAACATGCTGCAGATGTTTGAGGCCGCGACGAGCAGTCCTGCCAATGTGCTGTCTGTAAGAGTCGGCAGCAACAACAGCTTCTTCAGCAGTCAATCGCGTAAATCCAGTGTTCGCGACGCACGCAAAGAAGATCGATTCAGCTATAAGTGTCTTCCTCGCAGATCTCAGGTTGCTTTGGCAATGAGCCCGCACGTCTCTGCCAATCAATCGACTGAGATCGTCATAGCTGACAGTGTCTCCGGCCTGCGTGTTTCGTAGTCGGTTTTCAATGATCGAGGTGTCTGCCGATTTGGAAAATACTGGTGTGTTCATAATGTTGTCCTGTCCTGTCCTGTCGCGTCTTGTCCTGTCCTGTCTTGTCCAGTCGCGTCATGTCCCGTCGGGTTACTTCACCGCGAAGCGTCCAGCGACGCCCCCGTTTTCAACTCGCATTGATCCAAAGCCGATAAACTTGCCAGCCTCTTCAAGATGGACGCGCACGACTTCTTCAGTCAGCCTTTGATCGAAGCAAATGATTTCAACCTCGGTCTGCCAGCTTGCCACCTGAGGGAAGATTCGCATCACTCGTTTTCCGCTTCCTCGTTTGCCATCGCTCGGAACAAACATCGGGACAGGAACTATCTGATCGACGGTGATCGGCTTGCCGTCCTGCGTCAGCAGAAGGTTGTCATTGATCATGATTCCCTGCCGGAACAGCTTCGTATAAGTGGCCTTTCCCGTCAGTTTCATATTGAGTCGACTACCAGCCGCCTCAACAGCATTCTTGCACGCGAACGGCTGCACGTAGGCTTGACCGCTGTCCGTCTGGCGAACCTTCTGCTGCCACGTGCGTTCTTCAAACTGCTCGTGCGTTTCGTCGCTCTTCTTTTTTTCAAACACCGGCGCACCGAAGAACATCGGAGCCGCGGAAATCAAGGTAAACTTGTGTGTTGTAATGCTGCTCATTTATGGTTCCGTTTCTAGAAAAAGGTCGTGTCTTGTCTTGTCGTGTCGTGTCTGGTCCTGTCGCGTCCAGTCGCGTCGTGTCCAGTCAGGTCCAGTCCGGTCAAGTCGGGTCCGGTCAAGTCGGGTCCAGTCAGGTCGTGTCAAGATGCTTTCTGATTGATCCGCATTTCATGAACGTCGAACTCGTCCGGCTGCAGACGTCTGCGTTCTCCTGCATTCAGAACGATGAACACGTCACCAACGCGAGTCGTTTCGACGCTGACAAGTTCACCGGCCCGCAGTCGTTTAACGTCGACCAGCTGCTGCGAAGCGCGATCGAAACTGCGAAGCAACTTTTCACCACGCAGCCGCACGACAGACGGAACGAACTCAGGCAAGGGCTCATTTCCGCGGCTGTAAAACTGAGCGGATGCAAGGCACTCCAGCCACTTCAGGACTTTGATCACTTCAACCCTCACGACTACCTCCATGCGTTCTGATCGTCAGCGATCTCAGATCGCGAATCTTCCAAGGCACTGCAGATGCCAGCGACTTCGCAAAGCGACCAGCCGAAAAGCAGCAGGAAAAACCCAAACACCAGCAAAATACCAACGAGCGTGAAACCGGTGCCAAATGCGATTCCAGCTATTCCGGCAGCAACGAAACAGGCGGCGAGGATCCACCGGGAACCTGCCACAGTGGAATAAGTTCGAGCATTGTCGGCAGCACGGCCGCTTGAACATTCAGGTAGTGCTTGTTCGCCGTGGTCACTTCCGCATGATGCAGAACGTAGTGAGCCATCTTTTCCGCAAGGCTGGCATCGCCCTTGAGCTTCAACGTCGCCAGCTGCCACCAGTTCGCCGCGTACTTCCTCAGCGCAATCTTGTCGCCCTTGCCTTCGCTCGGCACCAGTCGACTGTCGACGCTCGCTGCTGCAATAATCGAGTTCCACGCGTCCGACATTGGACCCTGAGACAGGCACCTTGAACCCGGCTGGCAACTCGGAAACAGCCGCTCCGAATCCCCGCTCAGCTCCCAGAAAAATCGAACCCAGTCTCGCATCCACTTCGGCATAGGGAACAGGATCCGGCGACAGTCCGAATGATGATCCTTCCCGATCGTGTAGTGCATCCAGCCGTGAGAACTGTGCAACTCGTAGCCCAAGGCGTTGCTCACGTCCGCGATCGGGCACAGTGTGTCGAAGATCACATCCGACTTGCAGAGACCGGTTTTGCGTGCCACCGTGGACACAACATCGCGAGACCTCGGACCGATGAAAGCAAGGAACCGAATCCAGCCTCTCCAGAAATACGGAGCGTGTTCGCCGTATGGGTATCGTAGATGGCTCACATGCGTCGCCATCGCGTCGATCTCCGAAAACGACGGGATGCGCCTCGCTGATTTCTCGCCATTCTCGGATTGCGGCATCGATTTCCTCGTTTGTGTAGCCACGGAAGACAATCTCTTTACTTCGTCCGGGCTCGGCTTTTCGAACTCGATTCGCAGCACTTTCGCGAGCATCGCCAGATGCGTCAGGCGTCGATTGATCAGCACCGGAGACCGGCCCTGATCCACAAGCCACTGAACGAACTGCCTCAAAAGCTCGGGATTCGCCAAAGATTGCACCGGTGTAGACAACCGGTGCAATCTTTCCCCCTGCGAATTCTCCTGCGTTTCCTGCTCCTGCTGGGCCTGAAACCACCGGTCGAACGCCTTCATGCTGCTTTCGTGGTCTCCGACCGTACCGGGAGACGCGGACCGCAGGCGCTTGGCCCGCAAAACTCTTCGATAACAATCGAGCAGCGACTCGGGAGGAAAGGTTGCGGGATCGGCGGGCTGGCTTCGCACCGCTTCCACTTCCTGCGACCGAGTCGCCGCTGCGGCTCCGGTAGTTCGTTGATGTGATTCGGCCGGTGTAGTCGATGTTGATGCACGAAACTGCGGATACATCCTCGACTGATCCACTTCGGCAAACAGCGAGTTTGGCCGCGCGACGACGGACGAGATCAGCAGCATCAGTGCATCCTTCAGCGAATCCGGCAGATGCAGGTGGATTGATACTCCGCCATTTGAGGACGGAGAAGACTCTTGGAGTGGTGCGATCACGGCGGGCTCCCCTTAGTTGGGTTGCCACGCTACGGAGGGCAAGCTGGCAAACGCAACTCAGTTTTTTTGAATTCGGCTGCCGTGCGATGTTCACTGGGTAGTCTCCTGACTAGTATCGAAAATGCCTCTGTGTCTTCCCCACTGAGGCGGTACGCGAGCTGGTTGACGGGCCAGCGGCTTTTGTGGCGGGATGGATGCTCTCGTCCAATTAGTCTCGGACCGTGTTGTCAGCACGGAACTTGCTTCGGGCGGAAACGAGCTTGACCCTCAGCGACACACCATGCAGAGCCATCCCTCATCAAGGTATTTTCAATGCCGGTGTACGATCCGGCGAACGGACGGTTTCCACGACTTGTTAACGTCCTCGTGCCACCGACAATCACATAACGACGTGCCAAACTTGAGCGGAGGATTCATAAGACCTTGCGGCCCAGCTGCTGCTCTTATCCGCTCTGCTGCAGTCCTGCGTGATTCAAAAAACGGCCAGCCACTGCTCTGGCCGGAGGGAAGACATCAGTCCCTCGACTGCTTTCCATCTGAGATTTCAAATCTCAAATCTCAAATTTCAAATTCGCATTGGCCGTGGTGGGATTTGAACCCACGATCTGAGGCTTATGAGACCTCCGAGATTCCAGACTTCTCCACACGGCGGCATTGAGTCTGCTGCCTGAATCAGCGCCAAAAGGAACTGTCAGCAGACTCGACATGCAGAGCAACGCACTCTGCATGGCTCACGTTTGCCTGTTCGTTCAAACGTGAAGCCAACCGCGGGAGTCGAACCCACGCACTTCCGGCCGGTCCTGAGAGACTTCGGAAATGGAAACCATTCGCTGGCAGAGAACTCAGCGGTGCCTCCGTACAAACAGGCGACGGGCAACTTTGGAGAGATGGCCGTTGCTTGTGCAACATCATGTCAACGCTGAGTTCCGTGGTTTGCTTCGGATCGACTTCGGTCGTGGCAGATAACAGGCAACGCGGTAAACGAAGACAGCCCGCCGATCCGTTTGCCAGATCAGCGGGCTGCAGTGTTGTGCCCACCGTTCTGACGGGGGCGAAAGATAGCGTGGCGTATTT
>ERZ724505.1456-NODE-1456-length-12922-cov-21.307375_pt1 | contig 12922 bp, 19 predicted proteins | sample MGYA00376038_ERZ724505 | MGnify/ENA primary metagenome ERZ724505 (study PRJEB28724, sample SAMN07190884) | wastewater metagenome | isolation source: effluent of sewage treatment plant in Hong Hong | place: Hong Kong | collected 2016-03-17 ... | reverse complement strand
CCACGATTCGTGAACTTATCCGCAATCTGGACAACCCTCGCCCAATTCTTCCAGACGATGAAGCCGAGAACGCCGAGAATGATTACAACAGGAATCAGAGTTTGCATTAGTTGCCTCCGAGTAAGCCTGAAAGCGGAACGCCGTTGCGCTCCAGAATCTTCACTTGATCCTCTAGGCCGGGGAACACGACATAGTTATAGGAGCCCTGACCCTTGCCGCGTGATCCGCCGTCTAGGTAGCGGATGCCGGGGATGCCAAGCTGGCGAAGCGCCATCGAAGCCGCTATCCCCGGATTTTCATGCAAGGACGACCAAGGAATTTCATCCCCGTAGTTATGCGCCGAAAGCCTCATCCCGTTAATCGCGTCTGCCCCGCTTACTTTTGACAGCGGCACGGCACCCTCGATTGAAAAGAAGTCTTTGCCATCACTCATTCCGAGCTTCTTCAATTGGTCTACAACCGCCTTTTGCTCACTAAGCGGCTTATCCCAATCCAGCATCTTGGGTATCCACTCGTCGGGGAGGTCGGCTTTGTAGAGGAATCCGTATTCATTGAGGTATTTATTCGCCTCATCAAGCGTTTTAAATTTGACCTTCTCCCCGCCCTTTATTGCGACTTCGTACCCGCCATCAATCCGTCGAACATCGAAGTTGTCCCACCCGGGCTTTTTGTAGCTACCGGCTACGCCAACATCGTCAGCCAAATAAAGCCCATGCCCGTAGGCTTGCGCCCCCTCCCCAGTCCCTATCTTGGAGGCGTCGAACTTGTCAAACTTGTGCGGGCTACCGTGGTAAACAATCTTCCCCAATCCCATAGGGCCGATATTCAACGCAGCGTCATAAGCAGACTGGCCCGCATCGGGAGAGAAAACTGGCATGGCTTTGAGGGTCGCCAGAAGCCCGCTCATAGTCGGCATTTCAGCCTTGCCCTGCGCCATTTGGACAAGCGGCATCCCGCCGAGCAATCCCTTTAGCTTCTCTCGTGCAGCGTCGGCGTAATCAAGAAGTCCCATTTACTTAACCGGCTGAGTAGTGACAAAGCGAAGCGCGGCATTAGCTCCAGCCGCAAAGACGGTCAGGCCAAAATAAGCGCCTGCCCCAAAGTGTTCGCGGATCATCCCGAGATTGGCTTCTGCAATCGCTCCAGCAGCTAGGGCTGCGTTAAGCCACAGCGTTTTAGACTTCCACCACGCCTTACCTTTTCGTCTCTCGGGGATCATGTAAACCTCATGCGTGAATAGGAAGGCCGGGGAGATAGATTCCGGGCGTGAACACAGACAGGACTTCCCTCCCCGCATCGTCAGGTGACAGCGGTATGGCTATGTGCGTCCACTTGTTAAACTCGTTTATCAGTTGCCGGAACTGGATCGGAGAATCCTGAATCCGGCGAGCGACCATCGCGGGGGTTCCAAACTTGGGACAGATGAAATCCGCCGCCAGCCCCTTGATATGGTCGGAAGTCTTGACGCCTCCCACAGCCCTATTGAGGGCTTCCGAGCGATAGCCGGAAGTGATGATTACCGGATGACCTAGTAACTCCCTAACCTCGTCCATCGTTTCGGCTAGTCGCTCTAACCGAAGATGGATTCCAGGCCCGGGACGGTTATCAATGCCAAGCCGTGCAGCACTTTCCGACACCAAGAATTCTTCTAGGTCGAAATACTTGCTAATTTTCACGGCTTGGTGAAAAAGGGGAGGAACTTACCCACCAACGCGCCAACAGCGCCCGCCATGCCACCCACTAACATCAATGTTCGCCATCCACCTTTCGCTTGGTGCATTTCGGCCAGAATCTTTTTCACATCCGAGCGAATCTCGGAAATATCGGATTCAACAGAATCCAAACGCGCCGCGTGTTCCCCGAGTTCGCGCTCGTTACTCATTTCCGACCCCCAATTGCACAAAAAGAAAAAGGGGCGTATAAGCCCCTTGGTATGGATGCCTCTGGCTGGCTAGTTGCCGCCGTTCTTGCCCCGTTCGCCCGCGTGCTGATCTACTCGCCTATCCTTTGGCTTGTCAGGCGCTTCAAGCCGTCCTGGGAAAAGACTCTATTCGGGAAGTGGCGTTAACTAGTTGGCGAAGTAATACCCGAGCAGCCCGGAATATTCTGGATTCCGTGCTATGGCCCCAAGAATCTCGGCATCGCCAATCGGCTTGACAGCGTGATATTGAACCGTTGGGTTTTGCAGCATCCGGCGCGTTGCATGGAACATCGGCCTAGCCGATAGGCCAATAGGAGTGCCGATAGCGGCTCCCAAGGGCCCCCCAAGCGCCCATCCAGCCGCGCCAGTTACGAGACCAGGCCAATATCGCTTAGCGCGGGCCATAATCTGATTCTTGGCCTCTTTGCCGCTCAGCCTATCCGCCGCTAGTTGTGCCGCCCGTTCTGCCTCGCTCGCAAGGGCTTCTTTGTAGGCTTCCGAAGTCACCTGTTTATTGACGGCAGAAGGGATGAGCTTATCCGCTGCCTTCTGCGCCAGTTCGTCCTCAAGCTGCCTCACAAGGGCCGCTTGCTCCGCAGAAAGGGGCTGATTGCCTCCCTTCAACATCCTCAAAAGTTCTGCCTGTCGGTAGGTGTCCTGTGCGGCGCGACCAGCAGCACCAAATGCGCTCGCCGTTTCAGCCGCAGCATCAGCGGCAGCCCTTTCCCTTACTTTGTTGGCAAGATCGTTGGCGCGGTTGGTTGCGGCAGACCTGACCTTGCCCGCTCCAGTAGCTAGCGCATTTCCACCGGCAACAGCGCCAACGCGCAACAGCCGTTCACCGGGAGAGCCATATTCAGTTGCCGCAGCCGTCATTAGCGCTTCCGGGCCAAGCGGAAGCAACGGGGCAATCTGGCCAAGTTGCACAGAGCCTGGATGCACTTTTTCAAGGTCAGCAAAAAGCCGATCCTTTTCAGCTTCCTGCGCCTTTTGTGCCATCAACTCGTCAAGCGCCTTCTGCCCGCCGTCCATACCCGGGATCAACCGATGCACGGCAAAGTTGGTAGCTGTCTTTGCGGCTTGATACCCCTGGTTGAGTTTGTCCCCAAGACGGCCAGCCGAAATAGCAAAGGCCGCAGGATTGAAGCCTGAATCCGCTTCCCCCTTCAGCGTCATTCCCAACACTTGCGCTTCAGGATTGGCGGCGTGTTGACCTATCAATGGCTGATTGGACTTGGCAGAAAACGGGTCGCCGTCCACAGGGCGCAGCTTGGTGCCGCCGAGTTGCGAGCCTTCCGCAAAGGGGTCGCCATCTACCGGCTTGAGCTTCATTCCGTCACCTCGGCATAGCGCGGCGATCCGTCCGGCTTCTTCCCAATCTGCACATAGTATTTTCCATCGGGAGCAAGGCGAGCCTGCACATTCTTACCGCCCATTTTGACGGGCTTGGTGGTCGCCTTAATCTGGCCCGCAGGCAGGTCGGCAAAGATTTGATCCGGCCCGATGCCTGACTTTTCAGCGATCCCCGTATACGCTGCCTTCTGCGCTTCGTATTGGCTGGCGTATTCTCCCGCACGCTGATCTAGCACGGCGGTCAACTGTTGCCGCATTTCAGGCGTCAGACGCCCCTTGCCTTGAAGGTGTCGCAAGTAGCCCTCCACGCGCTGCGCCGGAGAGCCAGACTTGATGACCATGTTCATTTCACCTTCACGCACAACGCTATTGGGGTCGAGCGCCTTGCCGACGCCATAAATCAGCGCGAAGTCACCAGCCGGCGTATCTGGAGCATTGCGTGCGGATTCTACGATAGGCAGGATGGAGCGATAAGCCTGAACCTCCGGGATGGCGTTGAATTCCTTTCGCAGACTGTGGGAAATATCCTGCATCTTGTTCCCGGCGGATACGGCATTTGCATCGCGAGCCCTAGCATCCGTCATGTCTTGACCGCGAATCTGTGTTCTCGCGGAAAGCGCTGCGTCAGGGGAAACGGATTTGCCATATTGGGCGCCAAGCTGTCCCGTGATCGGGTTCCATACTCCCTTGCTCCCGCCGAAGTCGGCAAGCTCTTGTTTCACGGCGGACCCATACGGCAGGACTTGATGCGTCCCGTCCTTGTAAATCACAAGGTCGGCGGGCGTCCCGTTCTGCACTACTTGCCGCACTTCCTTGACCTCGGGGCGCAACTTTTCAGCGTTTTGGTAATACTTGTCCGCGAGGTCGGGAAGCCCCTTCTGCGACAAGTATTCAGCCCGCTTAAGCATGACCTCATACGGGAGCGGCTTGGGGGCTTGCGCGAGCTTGGCCGCGTTTTCGTTCGTCGGGGCCATGCTAGGAAGGACGGGCTGAGAGAAGTCGGGCATTGAACCCAAGGCCCCGCGCCGCCTAGCATCTTCCTCCTGCGCCTGTTTCATCTGCGCGAGGCGAGCTTGTTCTAGTTGCCGTTCCATCTCCCCGCGCTTAACGGCTTCCTGAGTCCTCTGCGCCTGATTGAAGCCGAGCAAGCCCGCATTGACACCCTGCCCGAGCGCCTCACCGAATCCCGAAAAGCCCTTCCCGCGAACGGGAGAAAACAACCCCGCCGCGAGCGCGAGCAATGCCTGCTTGCGCGGATCATCGAGGTTTTCAAACATTTAGCCGCCCCAATTCGCAGGGTTGAATTGCACGCCGGAAAGTTGACCAATCGAGGCAAGGTAGTTATTAGGGTCAACCTGAGACAGCCACGGCGCAGGAACACCGCCATAGTTCTGATACAGCGCGTTTTGGATGTAGGCTTGCGCCGCAGGAGAGAATGTCGGGGTGTAGTTATTCGGCCCCTGCCATCCCCACCCCGTCTGACCGGGCTGGAACGGAGAAGAATTGCTAGACGAATTCCCCGCGTTAGGATTCCCACCGGGGTAGTTTCCAGAACCATTGGGCCCATACCCATAATTACCGGGGAGCCCGCCGCCCCACGAGTTTCGACCGAGGTTGGGATCGACGGGCGAGGGAGGGCCGGGAGGGGCGCTAGGCGGCGCGGATGGCCAGCCAGGGGGCGCAGAGGGGCCGCCAGGAGGCGCAGGGGGAGGGGCTGGGGGTAGGCCCCCACCGGGGGCGTAAGGATCGCTAGGAAGCCCCGGATAGCCGCCAGCCCCACCCCCCGGAAGCGCGGGGATGGAAGTCGATTTGCTAAACGAGCTAGGCGGCATACTCGGCGCGGCCACCGAGTTAACGGGGGGGCCAATATAGGGGTCTTGGACGGGATTGTTAAACGGGCGCGCGGGCCGCTGAGAGTTCATCCCACCAGACCAACCGGACAGGTCAAGCTGATTAGGATTCAGCCTGTTTTGCCTGTAAATCGGGGAGCCCGGAGAGCCAGGGTATCCTTCCGCCATCAATCCGCCGAGAAGCCCACCGAGATTAAAGCTAGAGGGGCGTGCCATGTTAGTAACCTCCCTTGAACCTGCGTTTTTGATCTGGCGTCATCATCGCCCATTGCCTCGGATCGATCCCCGGAGGGGGAGAATCCATGCCCATCCCGTATGCCGGATTTACCGGAGTCGTCTGGAATTGAGAAGGCGGAGGCGGGGGCGGGGGGGCTTGTTGCGGACCCTGCGCCAGATTCATCGCCTGATTAGCGGTCCCAAAAGCCTTCGCCGCTGTCCCCGCATACGGAGCGCCGCGAGCGAGCATCCCGAAGGCCTGCCCGCCCATTTGCGCCCCCTGCGAGAGCCCTTGAGCGCCCGCAGCGGCTTCTGCCGTTAGCCCAAGCCCCTGCAATCCCATACCGGCGTTCTGAGCGGCAAGCATCGCGGCTTGTGACCCGGCAGCAGTAGAGGAAAGCCCCGGCACGAGCGCCGCCGTCGCGCCAGTCGCGGCAGCACCGGCACCGCCAGCAGCACCGGCCCCACCCAAGAGCCCGCCAGCAGCGCCCCCTGCGGCAGCACCCCCGGCAGCGCCGCCAGCAGCCGCGCCACCCGCGCCCAACCCGCCGAGCATGGAAGCAAGAGCGGCAGGAGCCCCCGGAATGAACGCAGCCCCAAGCAAGCCAGCCGCAAGCCCGACCTTCTTCCGATTCTTAGTCCACCAAGACATATCAGAATTTCCCGTTCATGCCGCCGTAGAGGGCCGCAGCCCCCAACAGGCCAGCCATCGGATTAACGCCTCCATAAGCGGGGGTTTGCGTTGATACTCCCGTCGATCCCTGAGCCCGCCCGAGAACATTGAACATCCAATCAATCGCGTTACGGTTGTAGTTCTGCGATTCCACCCAACGCTGGTATTGATCGTCAAGCAACTGCTGGCCGTAGTTCCTGCGAACATCCCCCGCGCCCATCAACGCTTGTGCAGCACTAAGCCCCAACCCCTGCCCCTGGAACGCCAGCGGGATCGCTTGCAACTGCCGGTTAATGTCTTGGCCCTCAAGATCGGCAGAACGGTTATATTGGTCATTGAGCATTTGGGATGTGTAATTCCCCAACTGCTTCGCCAAAGCGTTTTCGTTGTTCTGCATCGCCTGTTGATGCGCCGACCCACCAAACGCACCCGCAAGATTGAACATCCTTGTGGTATCAGCAGCCGTGCCCTGCCGGTAGGCGTCCGTAATGTCGGAAAGTCCCGATTGCATGACTTGGTTAAAGTAGGGATTATTCATCCCCCCGTAACTGTTATTGATGTTTCCGGATGCGAAGTCCTGAGCGGCACCCCTACCGGCTGCGGTATCGGGCGCACCGCCTCTCAGGGCAATATCGTAAATGCCCTGCATGGCGGCATCCTGATACGGGTCGATCCCGTAGACTCGTTGGCCGGAATAGCCCTGATAGGGCTTCCACGCTTCATTAGTAGCAACCTGAAGCCAGCCACCGGGGTTCGCCTGATCGCCCTGGTAATACCGGGCCATCGTGTCGTTCCAGTCATAGCGGGTAATCCCGCTTTGCCCTCCGCCGCCGCTACTCATACGCACTCCCTTTCATAAACGGTGGCGATGGGTTTAAGCCCTATCGCCCTCCACCCGCGCCTTCCCGTGCAGCGCCATGAATCACACCCCGACGCCATCGCCAATTCATCAATCCTCGCCAAACACTCCTGCGCGAGTTCCAGCCCGTTACCTTCCAGAATCCATACATTCAGCCAGGGGCCGTCGCCTTGGTCGTATCGTTCAACAACCATGTAAGCGACATGCTTGCCGTCATCGTGGAAGCGGAATAGACCGGCTTCCTTGTTTTGCAGCTTCCAGAAAACGAAAGGGAGCGACCAGCGCTCCCTCGTCTTTGTCTTGACTCGCCTTAGACTTTGCTCGACGGCGGGCCAGATCAAATGCGGCGAATCTATGTAAGTGAGATAGATCAAAGGATCGTGTAGGTGAAACTAAACGGCAGGGGAAAGTTCGCCGCGTTCGTTGCGTTGTATCTGAAAAACGCCTCGTCGTTAGTTGTGTCCGCGTAGATAACTACGGGCTCAACCAATACGCCAGCCGTGTTATATCTGGCACCCGTTCCTGCACATTGGGTCGTTGCCGCAAACGCCGAAGCAATCGGCAGAGATACCCGAAACTCCGTAATCGTCGGGGCCGCCCCACTAGGATCGTGCTGAATCTCCCCCGATACCGTCACCACATCATCAACCCGCAAATACTGGCAGACGGCAGAAGTAGAGGCGCCGTGGTTAGTCACGCCGGTAATCGTCGGAGTGTAGGTGCCCGAATGGATAACTAGCGCCTGTTTCCCCTCAAGGCTCAATAAGTATTCCTGTATCGACCTGAGAAGATTGGGACCATCGATGTTCCAATCCCTCGCAAGAACCGGTGGCACCCACCGCTTGAGCGTGAACACTAGACGCGCCCCGCAGGAGCGATCTTCACGGAAATATCATCAATCTCTATATCCGTATCAGTCGCAGTAAATTTCAACTGGCAGAAGGTGTCCGACTTCACGAAGTCAAACCTGTCCCGCAGGGTCGATTCCGTTACGCTCGCAGTAGCCGCCGCCGTGGTATCGTGAAGCTCCTGATAGGTGTCCACCGTAAGAGCCAGCGCGGGAGAGCCGGAAGAATACGGATCGCGCCGACGCAGCACCGGAGCCGCAGGACCGAATCTAGCCTGATTAGCCGCAAAGACTTCGCCGGGAACAGGAAGGCTCATCTTGTGAGTCTGCACATAGCAACTTCCAGCCGCCGCAGTAGGGGCAGATGCAACCCGCTTATAGATAGAGTTTGTCCCCGCAATGATCCCGCGAAGCAGAGGGCGGGCTGGGGTAGAGCCTCCAGTAAGCGCGGCAATAGCAGCATCATCCCCGCGAATGACCAGGAGCGGGTTAAAGGTCGTCGCGCTCCCCAGCTCCCCGGCCCTCCCCCACGCGTCATCATCAAGGGAGTAGTAGTAAATAAATGTCCCGTAGTTAAGGGATGCGGACTGTTGTGCGCACACAGTCACCATGTTCAACCGAGAGTCATAAACCGGATACCCAGGACCAACCGCAGTATCCTGAATCTCGGTTTCTACATTGACCTGCCTCGGGGGGCTTGTCCCATCAAACAGGAAGTAAGGAATACGCCCCGTAGAGTAGGAGTAATTACCGGCAAAGAAAACTCCGCGAGGGGTTGCACAGCAGTAACTCCCGCCGCCCCCAATTTGGTTTTCCTGTAGCCCGTTGCCTTCCCAAATCCGCTGAATCTGCCACTTGATGACCCCGCCCACATAGGTCATGCGGAAGATTGAGTCTGTCTTGAAAACGATAATATCGTTCCCGAAGGCACAGGCCCCCGTGATCGGGCCATTGTTAGACAGAATCCGGCCGCTCGCCGCTTCCCCGGTAGTCCAATTCGTGTAGTCGCCAACATCACTAGCCGCCCAAGCATCGGAATTGGCCGAGGTATTGAAGGCAACGACACAGTTGGATTGAACCACAACATACTTAGCGGAAGGAGAACCGGCAAGCGCGGCGAAGTTACCGCCAGAGGACGAAATAAGCGTCCCTCCGGTCCCGCGAGCCATGATCGTAATGTCCCCATACTGACAAGCGTGACCCGATGTAACAGCACTAGCTCCAAGGGCTCCAGTCCTGTCCGTGGCGGTTGCCAGGGTCGTGTCTAGCTCCCAAATATACTTGCCGACAAAGTAAGTCCTGGTGGCGGTCAGCCCCCTAAAGCTCCACGCGCAGACGCCGGGAGAATCCTCATTCGTCGCGGTTATGGCCGTGTCAGAGGATGCGTAAACATCCGCCGTTTCATAACTCCCCCTCCCCGTAGGCCACATATTGCTTACATCGGCCCACGCGGACGCATCTGCGGGATTGGCGAGCGTCTTCCACTTCTTCATTCATGCCTCGCCATGTAGCAATGCGCCAATTCATGCCCAATCAGGGCAAGCCTCACCGTATCGTTGAAGTCTTTAGGAGGCATCGCGTAAATCCAGCAAAGTGTTCCCTCGGTTGTCTTGACCACTTCAGCACAGGCGTAAACGATCCTCCGAGCCACCGGATTGCATCGCTCCTGTATCGCGTCAACGCTCGGAAGCCATTTAAGGCGCAGCGTGACAATCTCGACCTGATCTACCGCGTGCGTCTGTTTGGGCTGCTCTGGATATGCGGTTATTGTGTGGGCGCATCCGGCCAGAAGCAGGGCCAGCAGAATTCGCATTTACTTCTTTATCTCCTTCAACTTCGCCACATCGGCGGCCTTGACCGCCTTCCTCCCACGATCCTTCACATTGACGCACCACACCGCGCCGTCCTTATAGGGGATGGCCCATGCGGTAGTTTGTCCAGCGATTACGCTGCGCTCGTAGTCCTTGTCAACCTGGATCATCTTCGCGTGGATCGCGTCCGCAGCATCTTGCGCTTCCTGTTGCGTGGCAAATTCCAGTCGGTCATTCATCAGAACACCGTGAGCGCGTTGTTGAGGGCGGTTATAACTGCGCTTTGGTTAGCGTCAGATAGCGCAGATGGGAAAATCACTATCTCCTTTGTGGCAATATTTGACGCGCTCCCAGAATTTCCTGCCGCCCCAATCGTGTATCCTGTTAACGCATTTGTGCCAGTAGACCCACTAACCTTTGCCGTATCATTTACGCGGCTAGACGATGACGCACCATTGGCCACCAAGCACACAATCCCATATGTATTTATGGCCAAATTACCGTTATTCCCAAGAGGCGCTCCGGCGCTAAGCATAAAATTTGGCGTGATTGTGTTCTGATAGGCAGCGACCTCGTTGACTGAGGCCCCGTCCATGATGTAGTCCCCTCCCGTCCATGTGACCTGCTTCATCACGGCCACAATTGTCATCGGCTGCGCTAGAGCAAAAGAAACCCGCATCCAGTTATCAACGCCATCGAACGTCAGAACCCCCGCAGAGTAGGCGGGCTGGTTCGTGCCGACGCCTTGCACAAGGTGACGAGCGTTCCCGGAATAGTCATCCCATTGGCTCGCAAATCCGCCGGATTCCGTCACTCCGGTAGCGTTCCGATACCACGCGGCAGGAGTAAGGGCGGAAATGACGGAATCGGCCGCAGACCTTGCATCTGTAGCGTAAGACGCAGCCCGATATAGAACCCTCGGATTCATCTACGCCCCGCCGACAGGCTTCGCGTAAACAGAACCGCCGCTAGCAACCTGGATGGCCGAAACCGTCCAGTTGGTTCCGGCATCACCGGGAACAAGGAAGGTAATTGGCACATTGGCTGGAAGGTAGTAATCGCCAGTAGTGGCCGTCACTCCAGCGCCAACCCGCACATACGCAGCGGTAGATACCACCACATACACGCCTTTAGGACCGCGAGGCCAGCCCGTAACCGTTCCGGCAGTTCCGGTATAGGTCGTGGTTTGTCCGGCCCATTCAGCTCCGTTAAGAGGGGAAATATCCATTCTTACTCTCCGTCTGTCTCAATATCTCTAGTCATTCGGCGCCCGCCAATCTCGGGGTCAAACTGCACCTGTGGGGACTTGAACCGCTCGCGCCTGTCAGCCCTAATCAACTCTGCCAGCCCTTCCTCTACTGCCTGCTTCCAGATAGCCAACCTCGGGTCATCCCCCGTGTATGCACATAGCTCGACAAGCGAGCCATACAGATACAGGTCGGGATTGTTGGAAAGCAGCCAATTCGTCGTGTATCCAGAGGTAGACGAGAGCGCCGCTACCCGCTGATAATGCTTGATCGTGTAGGCGTAAGTGCTATCAGGCGTGGGATAGAACCGAATCGCATTCCCCGCCGTGGTGTAATACTGAGGAAGTCCTGACGCCTGGAATTCAAGAGCGTCAGCTTGCTCAAGCGTGATGTATTCCAGCTTCCTGATTGCCCCCGTAGTGGGGACATAGGTAATGCTGCGAATCTCGGTATGCGAGGTAGGAAAGGAAATCGTGGCCGTCCCCGCGACCATGTTTCCCGTGGTCGTGGTTTCGAGGTCTTTAACACGCAGCCGACGATTTACCTTCGCCTCGAAATTGTCGATAGCCTCGTCATCACGGGTAGTCGTGTCAGACCGGTGCATCCACGACGCTATCGTTGTTTTCAGGCTCGCATAGTCGGTTATAGCCATCACTTAACCTTTTTCGGGCGCCCGCGTTTCTTGGGCGTATCCTCTACTTTCGGAATTTGTAGGGGATCGGGCTTGAACTGCCACCCGTTCGCTAGGCATTGGTCAATCTCCCATTGGGCATAACAAATATGTTCACCATGCTTCTCATGGATCATTCGGACAAGCATAGTTTCCCTACCTCAATAGCCTCTGCATTGGGATCGCGGACCATAGCCCTTAACAGTCCCCCGCTCTTTTCGATGATGACGCCAGGATTTGCACGAATCTGCTGCGCCATTTCCCGAGCCATGAAAAAGTAGTCAGGCGCGGTAATAAATTCCTTACCGTCGGCCCTGACCTTGATTACTTCCCTGTCCTCGTGCCGGTCAGCGTGAGAGAAGCCCGTATAAGAGGACTCACACCCGAAGAAACAGGCTTGCCGGAATCCCATCTTCATTACGAGAGGGACCGCCGTGGAAGCCGTGGCCGAGAGCATCGGCACGTCCCCCGGAGTGTCAAATATCCGTATCTCCGCGCCCTTTAAAGCCTCGTAGACGCTCGGATCGCACCGGGTAGCCACGATAGCCTTAGTAGCCCCCTGCGCGAACTCTGCGACCACGGGAAGCGGGTCAACACTCAAGAATGTCGCATCCACCCCGTATTGCAGGAGCGTTTTTCGGGTCGCGTTAATCGCCAGAACATGGGAGAACTTGCGAATCTCGTCCCAAGTCCGGTGAATCGACCTGCCTCCCCCGACTATCGCTATCTTTTCCTCGTGCGGATAGCCGAAATACACCCGCTTCAATCCAAGCCCACGCCAGAAGGCTTGATTGCGCTCTATCTGCTCGGGAGGAACGGCCTCTAAAGCGACTAGCTTGACTGACATTCCGCGAGCAATTCTTGGGTAGGTTTCAACCTGTTCATGAACACCCGCGAAACATACTTAACATCGTGGTCATCGTGGTCGATCATCGCCTGTAGCAATCCGCCCCCATAAGCCGTAAACGCCCTCGGGAATTTCTTGAATATCTGGCTCATCTCCTGAGCCTGTAGGTAGAAGTCTGGACGGGTCTTGTATTCCTTCCCGCCGACTTCAACCCAAAGAATCTCCTCTAGCGCCTCGTCCATGTAGGCGTGAGACTGGCCTTCAAAGGACGATTCGCACCCGTAGAAGTCAACGAATTCATACCCGAGTATCGGGCCGAGAATGAATCCAGCCGAGGCCGTGGAACTCCCCGCACAAACGCCGCCAGGAACATCGTTCGCAAGCTCAAAGACGGTTACATCGGCATCATTGAGAATGTCGAATACCTCGGGGCACACCCGATCACACAAAAGCGCCTTCTTCGCCCCCGGAGCCCACTTGGCCACTATGTCGTGAGGGTCTACGGCAAAGAAGGTAGATTCGATCCCGTGATCGCGGAGGAATTTGCAAGCCCCGTTGATGGCTAGAACTTCCTTGTAGCCCGCAATCCGATTCAAGTAATGCGAAACGGAAGGCCCGCCGCCAACGA
>ERZ724505.1454-NODE-1454-length-12931-cov-4.349332_pt1 | contig 12931 bp, 29 predicted proteins | sample MGYA00376038_ERZ724505 | MGnify/ENA primary metagenome ERZ724505 (study PRJEB28724, sample SAMN07190884) | wastewater metagenome | isolation source: effluent of sewage treatment plant in Hong Hong | place: Hong Kong | collected 2016-03-17 ... | reverse complement strand
GGGCGAAGGTCGCCCGCAAGTGGATTTCCGATTGAGCCGATTCGCCTGCTACCTCGTTGCCATGAACGGCGACGTGCGTAAGCCAGAGATCGCAGCCGCACAGCAATACTTCGCGGTCATGACTCGCAAGGCCGAGTCGTTCGACCAAGCCGCCGAGACAGCCCTTATGGGCGACCCCATCTTCACTCAGGCCAAGATGGTGATGGAGATCAGACGGTCTCAGGTTGCCCTTGAGCACCAGCAACGCGAGATCCTTGCCAGACTCGTTGCGGCACACGAAGCCGCCGAGACAGCCAACAGGACGGCACTGAAAGCGGTTGCTACGGCACAGGCCACGGAAGCCACTGTGACCGGACGCACGGGCTTCAAGGCCGTTCTCGGGTACGCGATCCAGAAGGGCTACAAGATCGAGCGGTCTCGACTTTCCGTCGTCGGCAAGCGTGTCGCCGCTGAGGCTAAGGCACGTGGGATCATTCCTGCTGAAGTGGACGACGAACGGTACGGCAAATTGAAGGCATGGCCAATCGACTTTCTCGAATCCGTTGACCACATCTTTAAGGACGAAGATCGGTCCTCGCTCAAGGTGGTGTCATAACCTATGAACCTGCTTCTCGACACTGACGAGCGGGAATCCAAACTTCCCGCGAAGTACCACATCCCAGATTGCTCACGGCCCGATGCAATCCGCGACTGGGATTACCACGAAATGACGGCCGACGAGCGTGATTACCTAATCAAATTGTACGTAGCTCAACCACTCGCGGCGGATCGACTGGGTTCGACGCACGCGATGGACCAGATGAGCACCCTGTTCTCAGCAAAGACGGGCCGACCGACCAAGCCAAGCACGCTGTATCACATCTTGCTCAGACTCCGCAAGGACGGCATTCTGCCGACCCGCCGCAAGTGACCGACAGCGTTTTCGACCCCAAACACTACCTGATCCTCCCAACGGGAGCAGGCGTGCTGTGGTCCGGGATACTCCGACCGTGCGAGCAAAACCACGGAACCTGGCACGTCGTTAAATGCGACCCAAGCCTACCGAATCCGTGCCACGTTCGATGCCTCGCGTGCCTGCCACTAAGGCCAGCCAGACGCACTCGACAGGGATTGACGCTCCAGGCTGACATCGTCGTCGGCCGGGTGGACACGCAGCGACGGAGAATCGTTTACGAGCGAGGTGAGGGATGATGTTTACAGACTGCGAGCCGCTGACGCAACGCCAGTACGAAGTCTACACGTACATCAAGGAGTACGTCGCGGAGAACGGATTTAGCCCAACCGTTCGCGAGATCGCCACTGGCCTGGGTATTGGCTCACCAAACGGCGTAATGAGTCACCTGAAGGCCCTGGTACGCAAGGGGCACATCCAATTGGGTGGCACTTACAAGTCACGCAATATACGGATCTCCGACCTGATCCGAAATGAGACCGAAGTTGATCCGCAAGTTCCAGTGAACGGCCTTCAGTTGCAGTTCATCAAGGCTGTTCACCGACTTATGGCTCAGACCAACCAATCACCATCGACCCGCGAACTGATGGCAGAACTGAAATACAAGAGCCCGCACTCGATTACTACTTTGGCCCGCGAATGCCATTCGCTCGGACTACTAACATACCTGCCTGATCGCAGCCGGACCATTCGCCTTACTGACACGTGCTTCGCTCAATCAACGTGATCACGTCCCCTTGCCTCATTGCCGGTTAGCTACCGGCCGCACCCTTCCAAGATGGCCCCATGAAGCGATTTTGGCGATGGCTGACACGACAGCGACCGAGGACACGACGACTGCGGCCGGGTGACAAAGTTTGGTTCCGGAATCACCCAGCCCAGTTTGTCGGATACATGACCAACGGGATTCGCGTGGTGCGAGTCCAGGGGATTATCTTCACCGCACATCGATGGGAGATCAGTAGATGAGTCAGTACAAGGCAGGAGACAAGGTTTGGGTTCACCTCAAAGCCGAGATTGGCACCCATAAATATCCTGGGACTATCTTCGCAGAGCATCGAAAGTCACTGGTGCCCACGTATTTGATTGAATGCCTTATCGATGGTGACGAGAAGATCGTCCAGACTGACGAGGAAAACCTTGAACCTCGCACCAACACCATTAACAGCCTTGATGCCAAGTACGCCGAGAAGTTTTCCGACCCGACTGAAGCCATTGTCGCCGCAATGGCCACCGAGCCCACGGCCAGACCAGAGCCATTTCAGACCCTCATCACCGACGAATCCAAGCACATCAAGGCCGACCTCGATCTAGCAATCCAGATCCTTGAACGATCCAACGCCAGCAACGGTTACGAGGAACTTGGCAACTACGCCCGCAAGGCGATAGCAGCAGCATTACCGCTGTTGCAGCACATCAGCGACACCTTTGACAACCTTGCTTGACCCACAGACCCGAAAGACACATGAGTCAACCACTCGTTATCTATCACGCGAATTGCCCTGACGGCTTCACTGCCGCTTGGATTGCACGCAAGGCACTTGGGCCTGACTGCGAATTCATACCGGCACACTACGGAGATAGTCCGCCCGATTGCACTGGCCGAAGCGTGTACATCCTGGATTTCAGTTACAAACGGCCGGTAACGCTAAGGATTGCACTTGAGGCCAAGGAATTGGTGATCCTGGATCATCATAAGACTGCCGAGGCCGAACTTGCCCATCTTGTAGACGAGTGCGGCAGGCTCTACGGCGTTACCTCGGTCGCAATCAATTTTGACATGGCCAAGAGTGGTGCCCGTCTCGCATGGGATCACTTCATCGGCACGCAACCACCCTGGCTCGTGAAGTACGTACAGGACCGCGACCTCTGGCAATGGAAACTCCCGTCATCTCGTGAGGTCAACGCAGCACTTGCCAGTTACGAACGGACGTGGGAGCAGTGGGACGCCTTCGAGGCTGATGAGCACGCATTACCACGCTTGATCATGGATGGCGTTGCGATCGAGCGATTCAAGAATCGCCAAATCGAAGACGCCTGCCGCAACGCGACTGAAATTGAACTAGCAGGCCACAAGATCCTGGCAGTGAATGCAACGGTCAACTTCAGCGAAGTGGCCGGGAAACTGGCCGAAAACCGGCCGTTTGGTGCGGCTTGGTTTTACCGCACCGACGGTAAGAAGCAGTGGTCGCTGAGATCACGCGATGGTGGCGTGGATGTCTCCGAAGTCGCCAAGCAATTCGGCGGTGGAGGACATCGCAACGCAGCGGGATTTGAAACTGACTGACCCACAGACCCGAGAGAACGAACACGATGCGACGACTCCTTATTGCGCTGGCTTGCACCCTGATCACGGGAACCACGCATGCCCAAACCCGCTACGTTTACCAGCAGTGCCCGAACGGCCAGTGTCCGCAACAGGTGCGGTACTACTACCCGACCTACGCACAGCCGCAACAGGTGGCACAGGCTCAACCGGCCGTCGTCCAGGCCAGCTATACGCAGACGACAGCGACGACAACGACGTCGGGTGATCCGTACGGCTTCCTGAACTGGATCAACGCCGTACGGGCTCAGTACCGCCTTGGTGCCGTGGGTTGGTCGGACGCACTGGCCTATGACGCCTCGGTCAACAGTAGTCGCGGATTCGCCCACACCTACATGGGCCACGCTCGACGGCAGAACGTGGGTTGGGGTGCGGCCGGGACAGTCTGGAGCATGTGGCTAGGACACGGTCCCCACGCCTCAGCACTCCTGGACCCGAGCATCACAGCCATTGGGATTGCGTACACCAACGGAATCTGGACCTACAACGCCTACTGAGGAGTGATCATGGCTTCTGGCGGAAAAAGCAGTGGTGGCGTGGGCTTCCTTGGATTGCTCGCCATCGTGTTTATCACACTCAAGCTGACCAGCGTTATCGACTGGTCATGGTGGTTGGTTCTCGCACCGCTCTGGGGACCAATAGCCTTTGCCTTGGTCGTCGTGATCGTTCTTGCTCTTGCGGTTTACTCAGGCTACGACCTTGTGAAGACAAAGGGTTGACCATGACCATCATCCGACGCCTCATCTCCCGCTTCATGCTCAGTCTGAGCACCGATCCTCGCAACACCGCGTGGAAGAATCTCAAAATCGACAAGTGAAATCGTGTCGGCAATTCGACACGATTACGGTCGATAGGTTGCAAGTCCAGCCCGAGGGCTCATAACCCTAGACGCTGGCGTGTGTTGCGAGTGGTCGGCTTGCCAAGGGTGTATTGGTCTCCACCCGAATCAAGTGCCTGGGGTCGAGTCCCAGGGCAACACATCTCAAACAACGATCCGGCACCCTAGACGGTCGTGGGTCGTCGGACGACGCGGTCTCACTCCCCGCTAAAACTCCGTCAATCAGCCATACGTTTGATGTTTGGCGTAGGGGCTGTGTGTGTCGCAAGGGCTCACTGGGTTCAGACGGTGCTCGGGTTCAACTCCCGGGGCGACACATCCTTTCACATCACGAGGCACACATGAAAAACATAGCACCACTTACCCCAGAGCAGCAGGCATTGGTTGGGACTGACGATGTCATGCGGCTCGCAAATTACTTCGTCCGGTATTACCAGCGTTGGTATCGCAACTACGACGACGAGTTGCAATCAGCCGCATTACTTGGGGCCGTTCGGGGGACCGCCAAGTTTCGCAACATCCACAACCGGCACACGTACATGAGGTACACCCGCGACTGGATGCGGGCGTACATGAACGTGGAAGCCCGAAAGATCCGCAAGCACGGGATCAAATACAACCGTGGCGATCTAAAGATTCATGCCGAGATGAAACGGCACGACTTTGACGAGTTGGATTTTTGCCCTGACGAACGAGACTCCCCCGACATTACCGACATGCTGAATCGTGTGTGTCGTTACCTCAACTGTCATGAGGAGCGGATCATCCGCAAGGTCTACGGCGAGGGCATGAGCATCCCGGAAGCCGCAACCTTTATCCCGTCCGATCGCCGTGGCTACGGGTCCGTCAGTGAGCAATACGCCCGACAACTGCACAGAACGGCTCTTGAGAAGATCCGCAAGTATTTCCCAACCCCACTCCACCTCATGTACGGTGCCGCATGAATACGACGACGTTTGAGCAGCAGATTGACAAGGAAATCAAGGACGTTTCCGGCCGTTGGTACTTGCTCAACCAGACCCGTGCCACGATGACGCTGGGGCTTTTGCGGGCACGGTCCCATGAAGATATCGAGGGATACACGGGACAGATTCAGCGGTGCACGAGTGAGATGGAATCCCTTGAACAGACGCTCAAGTTTCACCTCAGTTTCCAGGACGGCCGTCGTTACCCCATCTGTCCTGGATTCGTCGTCAACATGGACGCCAATGGTGAAATCGGCATCGAGGGCATCAACAAGCCCGAGACCTTCGAGGAGGCTGGCCTATGACGGCGAATGACTTCGCAACTCTGGAAGACCTGCTTTGCGTGCTCAATGAGACACCAGAGGACACGCCCACCTACCGAGAGATTTACCGGCGTTGTGTCGCCCTGATGCTCCCGTCCAAAGCCAAGTACGTCTACAACCTGCTCTCCCGGCCGATGGTGGCCTGGCTTGAAGGTGATGCTGACCGAACATGGTGGATGGTCACGCAGCCGTGGGATTCGTCTGAGGGTGGCTACTACATCAACGCTTACGACATCTCCAATTTCCACGATGACACGGAGGTCTTACATGCTGGTACTCACACGATTTAAGGATCAGGGCGTCTGGCTGATTATCGACGGGCACAAGGTACGAATCAGCCTGATCGACGTGTACGACCACGGCAAGGTCAGGCTGGGATTCGAGGCTCCCGAAGAAGTCAAGATTTACCGGGATGAGGTCTACGAGCGTGTCTTGCAGGAGGGTGAACATGGTCTCCGATCGGACGACGCGAGCACTACTGGGCAGCTTGATCCGGGTGTACCTGCGACTTCTGGAGAATCCACAAGACCACAACGCGAAGACCCAATTCTCAGCAATGTGCGGCGAACTGAAGGCGTGGATGCGGCAGTACGGCAAGACGGACGTGAGACACAAGGGTTTCAAGTTCGTTTTGACAGCAAAGGGCATCCTGGAACTTGAGCGTACACCCGTTGGACTGACCATCTAGGCTAGGAGCCTGCACAGTGGCGTATAAAGCTGAAATTGTCCTGGACTCGATATCAACGGCGGGACACCGACTCACCACGATGTTGTGCCAGTGGCCCGCACGGATTCACTGGGACTTCCTGATGCACCGTGCGTTCTCGCGGTCGGTATCCTCAACGCGAGCAATCCCGGCAAAAACCATGATGGAATGGGTCAGCAACGACCCGTTTATCCCGATCCACTTCGGCTCGAATCGTAAGGGGATGCAGTCCTCGGCCGAAGTCGTGGCGGACGAGCAGGGAGCACGAGAGGACTGGCTTGAAGGCTTGCATCAAGCGATCGCTGTTGCCCAGTGGCTTCACCAAAAGGGCTGCCACAAGCAGATCGTCAACGCCGTGCTCATGCCCTACATGTGGATGAACGTGGTGCTCTCGGGCACCGACGACGCATGGGCCAATTTCTTCAGCCTTCGCTGCCACGAAGACGCAGCACCCGAAGTCCAGAAACAAGCCGTCTTGATGATGCGGGTGTACGACGCATCCAAGCCAGTGGTGAGAACCAGCCATTGGCCGTTTGTCACGGAAGACGAAATCGGTCAAATCAGAAATGCGTGGATCACGTCGAAAGTCTCGGCGGCAAGATGTGCCCGCACGAGCTACCTGACCATCGAGGGGAAAACGCCCACCGTAGAAGAGGATTTGGCTCTTTACGAGCGACTGGCAGGGTCAAACCCAAAACACGCCAATCCACTTGAGCACCCCGCTATGGCGACATTGGGAGACTACACACCTCCCGGCAACTTTGTTGGCTGGCATCAGTTCCGCCATCAGATCGACGGTGAGTCTGCCACCCGCCAGACATTCGATCGCAAGGCCCGACTCGCACTGTACGAGGGTCGGGACTACATCTTACCGGCCTGATACCGGCCTCTTTCCTGCCTGTTCATTGCCTCTTTACTGCCTAAACGCAAAAAGCCCGGTCCTGTGATCACCACGGGGCCGGGCGGGGAGGTGTGTCGATGTCGCGGATACGGTCACGCCTCCTTATTCTCAAGAGACACCAATCTGTTCCAGACGGTTTGACGCTGTGCTTCGAGCCGCCTAATCGACGCTTCGGCATCGCCAATTGCATCATCGATCTGGACACGCAGGGCGTACAACGCTGCCTGCTCGGTGGAGTAGCACGCGACGGTCGGAAGCCCGTCAAACGGAAACTCAACAAGGTTACGCACAACCCTGGGACTGTCTCGGTTTACGGTGATGTACCAAGCCCAGTCACCGTTCTCGACCTCAACACCGTCCAGCGTCTTGAGTTTCATCGGTTACTCCATCTCGGCGTCAATGCTGTACACGTCCATGTACTCAGCACAGGCGTCCATAGCCTCCTCGGCCGAGTCGTACTCACCGGCCGAACGGTGGCGTATCTCCTCCCGATTGCCGGTGGCGTCGTACCCGTAAATCTTCCAGCGGTACGCCCCATCTTTGCTATAGGCTGCGTAGTACAACTGCATCAGTCACACCTCCTGGGGTTTGTATCGCTCTTTGCCAGTCCCGTCACACGCCCCGCACTTGGGCGAGCCGTGGTCGTCGTAGTAGCCGGACCCCATACATGCCGTACAGGGACGCAGTTTCCAACCCTTGACCCACTGTTCGTACCACGCCTTTCGCTCGGCCTTGCGTGCCTGGTACTCGTCGGTGAGCATCGGTCAGGACTCAAGGAAAGGTATCCACTGTGTCACGACACGTTTGACCGAGACGATCTGGGGGTCAACGTAACAGACGACGTTGCCAGGCAACCTGATCATCAACCCGTTGTCGGCGACGTTGAGCCAGACCGCCTCAACCCAATCCTCACCACAGGCGATATCAGGCACGTAGCCTTCGTGCGTCTTGCCCCACATGTCGGTCACGACAAACGTGCTGTAACCCGACGAATTACCTGGGCGAATCTCGGCCTGAACTCGAACAACCTCGCTCATCGGTCAGGACTCCTCTCTGTTCTCTCTGAGCATCTTGCGGCTTGCAGCCTTGTGGCGTTCTTCAATAACAGTCCTTGCGAGCCTGTTAATGAACTCACTGGTAGAAATCGGCTGATCTTCAAAGGACGCGAGCCATCGGGCTTTAGCAAGAAGGTCGCTATCGATAAAAACAACCTTCTTGTTCCAGTCCTTTTTGAGCATGTACCAGGGCTCTCCGTCTGCATGCGGAACAGCAAGGTCGCTGCCAAGGAATTCAATCAGTTCAGGGGCAGCAAGGAACTGCTCTCCATGCAGACGGAGGGAGCGAAATCTCCTCTTGAGTTCTCGCTCCTCATCAATCTCTCCTGGGCCAGTCCACAAGAGAACAAGTTCCATCTCGTATGCCTGCTCATGCTACCTCTTCCTACGCATGACGTCTTTGGTGCATCCGAGTTTGATCGGACCACCACCAACCGGCTGCATGGCGTAGAGCAAGACTCATCTCCTACGTGGCGGTTCCTTGAACTTGCGAGTCCTGGCGAGTGCCTCAAGGGCATCGGCGACCAGTTCGGCAAGTTGGGATTTCTCGGATTCCGCGAACGCGTTCAGCCACTCCTTGTAGTCGTCCCTGCCCCTCAGTGTGAGGATTTGCTTGGTCGGACCCAATTCCGACTTGGGACGTCCTTTGGGTGTGACGCGATCCTGTTTCTTGGCCATATCGACCGTTCCCATTCCAAGCATAGCGTTACCTCGAAACAGGTGGCGATCCTAACACAAACAGTATTCCGTCGTCACGGTTACATTATTAGCGAGAATCGATTAAGGTCAATATCACGTATCGACAAAAAATATTTTAGAACAGGATTGACGCCGTTACTTTTCGTAGTTACTATTACCCTTGTTGAGACCAACAAACGAAATGAGGCCCGCCCGGGTAGTGACCGGACGAGCCTCGAAGAAACCCCTGATTGGACCAGGAGCTTCAGATGCCAATCGTACACCCCGCAGCCGTCACCGTCCACCAGATCGCGACCACCGAAGCCGCAATCACCATCCTTCGCGGCGGTGAGATCACCCACGACAGCCCCGAAGCCCTCATGGCGTGGAATCTCGGCTATCAGGCGTCCTACGAGGACTTCCCCGCCGAGCCGCCCGCGTCGATGTCCGCCACGCTCGTCTGCTACTGGCAGGACGGTCTTGAGTGGGGTCTCTCGGAGCAGCACGAGGAGCGTCAACTCGCCTGGTCCAACGAGACCTACGAGGCCGAGCTTGACCTCTACGAATTCGCGGGCGAGATCCGGGACTGACACCAGGGCACACGGGGGCCGCAAGGCCCCCAATGGAGGGCACGACGATGTTTGACAAGACGTCCGTTTGGAACATGTGCCTGATGGCCCAGAACGGCTGCAAGGCCCTGCGTGAGTTAGCCAAGGCGATGGAGGCGGAAGGCAACGTCGGCATCCACGATGAACTGATGGCCCTTCGCACACTGGTTTCCCGTGCGGTCAACAGAGCCTCGGATGTCGTCACTGACACGCAGCAGGAGGACGACTCCAATGCCTGACACACACGCTCACTCCCGGATGCTGGCTTGCCTCCGCGACGAAATGGACGCGATCACGGCAGCCCTGGGTACGCTCACAGGCGACCTCCGCACCGACCTGTTCGGGCGGCTACGGCGAATCGACACCATCGTCGAACGGCTCAAGCGACACGTTGACGAGCGAGACATCGAGGATCGTTACCCGGTCACACTCAGCGACATCATCGGATAAGGAGCCAGGACGATGAGCAGCAACAAGTGGATTCAGTTCGCAACACCTGACGGAACCATATCGATTGTCAACACGGACCACGTTGCGATGCTGACGAAGTACAAGGGTGGTCGCATCAAAATTGTGGGTGCCGATTCGTTTGTCACGATCTACGACGGCAGCGATCCCGCTGTCTGGAGCCTTGCCGAGCAAGTCACCGGAATCAATACAGACAAACCGCCATCAGAAATTGATGAGATTACGCAGCGTGTTGAAGCATTGGCGAGCACGGTGCAGTTCCAGACGACGATTCTTGCCGTTCTTGCGGATGCCGTAAATCGCCTCAAAAAACAGGAGGCGACCACGTGATCACCACCGTCGCACTCGGCCTCCTTGGTGCCCTGACCCTGACCGTAGCCCGACTCGTCCGGGCCGGTCTCCTCAGACTCGACCCAGCAGCACCACGCTACCACACGCACCACGGCAATCGGACAGGTGGGACCACGCACACCGGGGAGACTGGTGATGGACCCCCACAGCATCCGCTGGCTCCTCTCAATCCTGATCGTCGCAATCCTGATCGGCTCACTCACCACACGCTACGAGGTACAGCAATGACGACGCTTGTCATCGTATCTATCGGCCTCAGCCTCACCCAACTCGTGACACTCGGCTGGCTCGCACGTCGCACCACGCGGGCTAATCGCAATATCGACAACCTCACGACTCAGTGCGTGGGCTACTCAATCGCCCTGGAAGTCCACGAGCGACGTCTCGACATGATCTACACCAACCACGCATCGCAACGCGATCGGCTCGACACACTCTGTCGTCAAGTCAAGGATCTCGACGCAGACTTCGACCTCACGTGCCGTCAGCAAGCCCAGACCGAGACCACATTCGAGCGGCAACTTCGCGGAATCAACGGCGACATCGACACGCTGTTCGATGACGTGCTCATCCAGAAAGGCGGTGGCCTGTGAGCAACGTCGTTATCGGCATGATCGGGGCTGGTCTCAGCGGTGCAATCCTCGGCGTCATGATCCAGGTTGTCAGGCTGAGAAACATCATCCTGTTGCACTGGACTTACATGCAGTCGCTTGATGAAAGCCTCGAAACGCTTAAACAGGCGATTGAGGCAGTAGACGAAAAGTCGGATCGTCGCTTCGAGACACTGTGGAAGGAGGCCGACGATGGAACCGCCCTTTGAGCCCCACAACCCCGTGGACTGGTACGTCTGGGTCTACGCGGGGGTCACAGTCTGCCTCGCGATCATGGTCCTGATGGTCCTCTTGCAACTCCGCACCCTGCGAGCCAACCAGGACCGCCAGTGGGTGATCACCAACCAGATACGCGATCGTCAGGAGCAGACGGACCAATCATTCCGGCAGACCATTCGGCAACTGGAGCAACACAAGGAGGCCCGGACGTGACGGGACGTGAAGCCATCAATATTGCGATTGGAGTACTTGAGGACCAGAAGAATGCGATCGATCGAGAAATTTTCAGGCTGAATCGCATTCTTGAGGATCTGATCCAGGCTGAAACTCCTCAGCCCAACCGCCGCAACCGTGGTGCTACGGGGTGTATCAGGCATCGACTGAAACAGCACGGACCACAAAGCACGGAGTCGCTAGCTAGATACCTGCAAGAGATCGGACTGACGATCGATGCAAACCGAGTGTATTTGATTGCCAGGAACGCCAGGGACATCAAGATCAAAAACAACGTTTGCTCGATCAGGCCGAACGTTAAGGTTCGACCTTACTTGCACGCCACTACGAGGTAAAACGTGATCCTCAAGGACTGCGACCACACAGAGCATCCCGCGATCGTCAGCCACAACGGCTTCCGTCACGTCGATCCGCGATACGTCCGGGTGATTATCCCGGGCAAAGAGACGTACTACCGGATGGGCGTCTCCAAGCGATGGGAGACCAGTACGGGCAAGTTCCTGGGCGACGGCGACATGGTGCTCTACGTCGAAGCCGGAGCCCTGTGCAGCACCAAGCGAGAGTACGAGGACTTCAGGACCAAGAGGACATCATGACTCAGTACCCGGATCTATTCGCAGCCCTTGCGGCACCGTTTGACCCAAAGGAAGTTCGCGTTCGCTCGCAGGCGGGTCGCGACATCCAGTACATCACAGCACGAACCGCGATGAACCGGCTTGATACCGTTCTCGGCCCTGAGAACTGGTGGGATGACTACCTTCCCGGAGAGAACTCGGTTCTCTGTCGGCTCACGATCCGGCTTCCAGACGGTTCCACTGTGACCAAATCTGATGCTGGTGGACACGCTGGCATGGCCGATCAAGGTGACGACGAGAAGTCTGGGTTCTCTGACGCCTTCAAGCGGGCAGCCGTCAAGTTTGGAGTATCTCGTTACCTCTACCGCGATGGCGTGCCTTACTACGGCACAGAGCAGGCCCCGCAGCAGACTCACCACGAGCCACAGCAACGCCCCAATGACTGGCGTGAGCGTGCTGGCGTCCAGCCGCCTCAGCCGCCCCAGGAGCAGCGACAAGAGGGAAGCAACGGACAGCGTCAGTACGACGGACCACCACGGACTGGCCGTGCTCTGTTTGCGTGGATCAAGGAGCAGGAAACCAAGCACGACATCGGCTTGCTCAAGTACATCAACGGTTGGGCTAAACTCCAGGAGTTACCTAGTCGTGTCGTGGACTGGGACGCCGAACAGACTGCATTAGGGCTTAGAGAAGCCGAACGCAAACTCGCTGCCGTTGGTGTTCAACGTGAGCCCGGCAGCGATGACGAGTCGTACTAACCCGCACAAAGACGGATCGCCACCCGGCCACGGACGGCCGCAGAGGAGCACCAATGAGCAAGCCATATACTGACGACCTGATCGCAATCCTGACCGACCTCAACATCAGCGAAGATCCGGTTGCCAACAAACACATCCACAATCTGGCCAAGGAAGTACAGAGGCTTCGGAATCTGGCACCGTGGCACAGTACCGAACGAGGCAAAATCGTCGAAAACGGCCCACGGTTCGAACTAGAGGGTCGCCTGATCGACGAGATTGATGGTTGTGGAGTGATCAAACTCGACTACGACCAAGGCGAAGTCATGCTAAAGAAAAGCGACTACGTGATTATCCAGGAGTCCGAGCATGCACCAAGGCCCG